>OLGV01000004.1_pt1 | contig 105550 bp, 91 predicted proteins | sample 1605761 | NCBI WGS metagenome assembly OLGV01 (sample SAMN03283245) | human gut metagenome | biome: human-associated habitat; material: feces | host: Homo sapiens | place: Peru | collected 2012
GCCTGTCTTTGATAAGATAGAATATTTTAATGCATCAATAAAAGTTGCATCGTTTTTATCCATATAGCGTTGAATTTCCGCGCCCATACCAACGAATATTTTGTTAAGTGCAGAAGTCGGTAATCCGCATATAATTCTTCGAGCAATATAACTTTCAATTACGCTAACACAATCTGATAAATCTTCCTCCGATAACAAATTTTGTTTCTTTGCATAAAATAGATCGAATAAAAGCGGCGTAACAGTATTAACTTCTAATTTATTTATTCGGGCGATAGTGTTTAAATAAAGTGTTTTATCGCTTATTTTTGCATTTTTTATTTGATTATAAAAATCTGCATAAATTAAAATGTCAATTAAGATTTCTTCAATCTGTAAGTCGTTATTCTTTTCTCTGTAGGCTTTGAAAGCAAAATATAGCTTACTTTCATTTGAAAGTTCCCTTGTCTTGACTGCCAAATAATATCTAATAAATCTATTTATATCTTCTTTTGATACTTGATTCTCAAGTTTTTCCCAGTAATTCTTATAAATACGTTCTTGTTGTGTCGATGACATTTTCATCAAGACATAATTACGTATTTTGTCTGCTTCTTCTAAATCAAGGCCTGTTGAATTCAGACTTTCAAAAATGAGTTGGGGGTCATCTCCATTATGCGGGTTCAAACTTATATTTACTATCATAAGTTTCATTATGGCATCGTATAACCCTTTTATCTCACTATCTTTCATTGAAGGTAATACATCGTGATAAAAAAAGTTATAGTTGACCGTAACATTATTGTTTGCTATCGGTTGCGTTTTTTCAATCAACCTATCATATGCATCATCATCGCCTTGAACTAACTTTAGTTTCAGTTTTTTTGCACTATCAGCATATTCATCAATCAAGTAAGCGGTTGTGATTTTGTTGGCATTAATTCCTATATCCAATTTATTATCAACAATATAATTCCTTATAGCCAACAGCAAAAGAGAAACTGTGGTTATTCGTTGTTGCCCATCAATAATTATATATTCGTTACAACCGCCAATATCATTCTCAACATACACAATACTGCCAAAAAAGTGTGATTTATAACCACGCTTATAAACCTCTAACAAATCCTTAATAAGCAATTCGCAATTTGATTTTTTCCAACTATAAGGACGTTGATAAACAGGAACAATAAATTTTTTATCTGAACCATCTAATAATCTAACGATAAAACCTTCTTTTGCAATCATATAAAACCTCTGAAACCATTTTTTATAATTATAACATATAAAAGCAAAATATTCAACCGCTATTCAATTTACGCACAGAGAATTTTTTTACTTCAAACGGTGCTTTTATAAATATATGTCATACATATATGTTTGTTTATCATAAAAACACCTATAACTAAACAATTGACTTCTTTTTTTTAAAATTGGTATATTAACTTTGCCAAAGCGTTAAGGTGCCTATTAGCCTTGGCGTGTTAAGGAGGTGATGTTTATGAAAGCCCTGTTTAAGGCTCTTATGATAATTTCTTACGGAGTTATAAAGCATAAATAAGTTGGCTCCCAAATGGTACCATGGGTCACCTCCTTATCTCAAAAATTTACGGCTATCGCATACGTGCATTAGCCGTTTTTATTAAAAAGAAAAACCTAAATCGAATACACTCTTATCCAATTTAAGTTTTGCTTTGCGGAGAAGCGGGATTTGTAAGGAACGGAGTGACGGAATAGCGAAACGCAGTGGAGCGTCAGCCCGGCGGGACGGGGTTCTTGCGCAGAGCGCAAACATTGCAACGCAATGCAAAATCCCCGCTTGAACAAAAAAAGAAAGCACTCGTTTGAGTGCTTTCGTGCGCTGGCGGAGAAGCGGGGATTTGAACCCCGGCTACGCTTCTCACGTACTACTCCCTTAGCAGGGGAGCCCCTTCGGCCTCTTGGGTACTTCTCCACGGCCCGAACTGTTTTCGGATATTCAACGCTAAATCATAATATCACAGATAGAATTCTTTGTCAACGATTTTGACGAAAGTAGGGCTGTTGAATTTTTTCGGCCGATTTTTGTTGTTGACAGGAAAATAACCGACGTGATATAATCGCTTTGGAGGAAGCTATGCAGATTTTTAAGAAATACGCGCCATACGCGGCCATAGTGCTGATGGCTTTTGTCGGGATATTATGCGGCAGCTGGTCGGTGAAGGCCGGACTGGTTGCAGAGCATGAAAAAGCGACAGGCAACCTGATTTTTGCGCAAAAGGACTTATATTCCGTCGCCGTGACGCCAAAAAACAGGCAAACGATCGACGAAGTGATTGCCGACTTCTCTTCTTACGCAAGTTTCAAAGGGGTTTACGCCGGCATACCTTCGGCCAGCGGCTTTGCCGAAATCGGCAAAAAACGGTTTGGCACAATCATCTGTTTTGAAAGCGACAACGCTCCGTCCGTCACCGCAGAATTCGTCAAAAACGGCAGAGGCCTTACCCTGAGCGACAAAGCCGACGGAAAGAAGGTCAACGTCATTTTGGGCGGAAAAAACTGGGAAAAGTATGACGTCGGAAGTACTTTTGAAACCACACTTTTTTCGGGCGACAACGCTTTGGGGATAGAAGCCACCGTCGTCGGGAAAATGGACACTCCGTTCGTTTCGAGGCTACTAAATAACACAACCGACATTTACGAAACGTACGGCGGCGTGATAATTTTGCCGGGCGATCTTATCAAAGAACTGGTGCCGAACGCCTTTGAAAAGTACGTCGTCGCATTTGCCGATTTCGAAGATTACAAATCGGTTTTCGCGACAATCGGTAGTTCCCTTAAATACGAAAAAGCCGAATATTATCAATACCCGTCCGACGATAAACGGCCCGGCTACAGCAAGAATTTTTACCTCTACGGAAGCATAATAATCTCCGCCGTCTGCGGCCTGCTGCTGCTTTCGGCAAACGGAAAAAAGAGAATCGTCTGCGCCGTCTGCTACGGCGTTCTCGGCGCGGGAACGACCGTTATATCTGCTCTCGTTTTCAAAAATTCGGTTTCGAGCTGGTGGTATGCGGGAAGAACCTTTGACTTCGCCGTCCCGATCGCGGCCGTAATCGTGTGCGTTGCCGCCGTTTTTACGGCTATCGGCGCGGTAGAACTGCGTCGCAAAAAATTGCACGAAACCGCCTCGCCTGCTTTCGACCTGACGAAACCGACAGACTAAATAAACATACAAAACGGCGTTTATCGTTTGATTTTTAACAATAAACGGTTCGTTTTGCGATTTTGACAAGATTTTCAAAAGCAAACGAACAGAGTTTTCTTGCAAAATTTGCAAGATGCGAAGTTAAAAATTCTGTTGACAAGTGTACAAACATAATGTTAAAATATAAAGCAATAAGGGAGTAATCGACAGTTACTGTAACAAACGTCAACACTCGGGCCGAGGCCCTGGCTTTGTTTTAAACGATGAGACTTATCTTTCGGGATAAGTCTTTTTTGTTTCTTCGTAACGTAAACTAAACCTTATAAAGGAGACTTGAAAGTGAAAGAATACCTTAAATCCGCAGACGTCGTTCTGGGCGAGGTTTCGTCGTCGGAAAACGGACTTACGTCCTCCTCTGCCGCCGAAAGACTTGCAAAAAACGGCAAGAACAAGCTCGTTGAGAAAAAGGGCGAATCGCTTATAGTGAGATTTTTGAAACAGCTGGCCGAACCGATGACGATCATTTTGCTGGTTGCGGCCATAATTTCGGGCGTTATGAGCGTGGTTGAAAAGAGCTTCCCTTCCGACGTCATCATCATTATGGCGGTCGTTGTGATCAACTCCGTGCTCGGCGTCGTTCAGGAAAGCAAGGCCGAAAAAGCCATTGCCGCCCTGCAGGAGATTGCCGCCGCCACCTCAAAGGTTTTAAGAGACGGCAAAATCGTCGTGGTGAAAAGCGAGGATCTCGTCGTGGGCGACGTGATTTTGCTTGAAGCGGGCGATTCCGTCCCCGCGGACGTCAGAATTTTGGAGTGCGCCAGCATGAAAGCGGAAGAAGCCGCCCTCACCGGCGAATCGGTGCCGGTTACCAAAACCGCCGACGCGCTTTCGTCGGATTCGGGTGAAATTCCGCTCGGCGACAGAAAGAATATGGCGTTTATGGGCAGCACCGTCGTTTACGGCCGAGGCAAAGCCGTTGTGGTTGCCACAGGTATGGACACCGAAATGGGCAAAATCGCAGACGCGCTTCAGAACGCCGTCGACAACAAAACCCCGCTTCAGCAAAAGCTTTCGGGGCTCTCAAAAGTTCTGACCTATCTGGTCGTCGGAATCTGCGTGGTTATTTTTGCCGTCAACCTCATTAGGGCATGGGTTACGGGCGGCTCGCTTACGGGCCGAGTGGTTCTGGACACGTTTATGATTGCGGTATCTTTGGCGGTTGCGGCGATACCTGAGGGACTTGCCACAGTGGTTACCATAGTGCTTTCTATCGGCGTAACGAACATGAGCAAGCACAACGCCATCATAAGGAAGCTTACCGCGGTTGAAACGCTCGGCTGCACGCAGATTATCTGCTCCGACAAAACGGGCACTTTGACGCAGAACAAAATGACGGTTGTCGAAACCTACGGCGAAAACGAAAAGCTACTGGCGACTGCAATGTCGCTCTGCTCGGATGCGGAGCTTGACGCCGACAAAAAAGAGGCCGTCGGCGAACCGACGGAATGCGCGCTCGTCAATTTTGCATATAAACTCGGTTTTGACAAAAATATTCAGAAAACCGAACTGGAAAGGGTGGGTGAACTTCCTTTCGACTCCATGCGCAAGATGATGACCACGGTGCATAAGGACGAAAACGGCAATCTTTTGCAGTTCACCAAGGGCGCGCCGGACGAAATTCTGAAGCGTTGCTCTTCTTACCTTGCCGAAGACGGCGTGAAGCCTCTGACCGACGAAAAACGCGCCGAAATTCTGGCGGCGAATAAAGCCATGGCAGACAAAGCCCTGAGGGTTTTGGCCGCGGCCGAAAAATCGCTTACCTCTCTCCCTTCCGTTTGGGAATCGGATGCCGTGGAAACCGACCTTTGCTTCGTGGGCCTCGTCGGCATGATCGATCCGGTAAGGCCGGAAGTCAAGCCTGCTATCGACGAATGCCGCCGCGCCGGCATAAGACCTATTATGATCACCGGCGATCACAAGGATACGGCTGTCGCCATCGCTATGCAGCTCGGCATAATAACCTCGCCAGACCAAGCGATAACAGGCGCCGACCTCGACAAAATGAGCGACGAGGAATTTTTGCAAAACGTCGAACGCTTCTCCGTTTACGCCCGCGTTCAGCCGGAGCATAAAACCCGCATCGTCAACGCTTGGCGGCAAAAAGGTTACGTCACGGCTATGACGGGCGACGGCGTCAACGACGCGCCGAGCATCAAAAACGCCGACATCGGCGTGGGCATGGGCATAACGGGCACGGACGTCACAAAAAACGTTGCGGATATGATTCTTGCAGACGACAACTTCGCCACCATCGTTTCGGCGTCCGCGGAAGGCCGCCGCATCTACGACAACATCAGAAAATCCATTCAGTTTTTGCTTGCGTCCAACTTGTCCGAGGTGCTGTCGATATTCGTTGCGACGCTCGTCGGTTTCACCGTCTTTAAGCCTGTTCATCTCCTTTGGATAAACCTTATCACCGACTGCCTGCCGGCGCTGTCGCTGGGCATGGAAAAGCCTGAAAAAGACATTATGGACCGCAAACCGCGCGCCAGCTCCGACGGTATCTTCTCGGGAGGAATGGGCTTTGCGATTGCCTATCAGGGCGTGCTGGTTACGGCAATAACTCTCGCTTCGTATTTTATCGGCGAACGCTATTTTTCGGAACTGCACCATGCGGAAGCGATTGCGGCGGGCGCTTACAGCGCGGAAACCCTCGGTTCGACGATGGCGTTCCTCACGCTGTCTATGGCGGAAATTTTCCACAGCTTCAATATGCGCTCTCTGCACGGATCGGTGCTTACCATGAAATATCAGAATAAATGGCTTTGGGGCGCGGCGGCGCTGTCGCTTCTTCTCACCACAGTCGTTATCGAAGTGCCGTTTTTGGCAAACGCGTTCCAGCTTGTGAACTTGGATCTCGTGGAATATATGGTTGCGATGGCTCTGGCCGTTTCCGTAATCCCGATCGTCGAGCTTACCAAGCTTTGCTACAGAACCTACAAAAAACGCAAAGCGAATTAAAGGTTACAAAAACCGCCGTTTCGACAGAAACGACGGTTTTTTTGTTTGATTTTACACGATAATCTTTCTTATTCGACGATAAATGCCGCGGAAGCGCATTTTTCGAGCGTGGCGGAAACGACTTTGCCGTTTGCTTCGACGGCACCGAAAACAGGCGTTACTGACGGGTTTTCGGCATCGAATTTTGCCGAAACGTATGCGTCCTTTTTAAGGGTTTCAAGGTTAAAAGATATTTTCTTTTTAACTCCCGATTTGTTGAAAAACAAAACTGCCGTTCTCCCTCCCGCAAGAGGTTTTGCCAGCACGTCCACGCGGCCTTTCTTTACGCGTTTTGCCTGTTTGCAAAGCTCGTCCTGGTTGATATTTATAAGCGACTTGTTGGTTATTATCTCCAAAACGTTGTCGGGCATCTTTCTGACGTCGTTTCCGAGAACGAGCGGAGCGTTCATAAAGCACCACAAAGCAAAGTGCGACGTGTTCTGATCGTACGAAAGTTTGCCGTTGCCCACTTCGAGCATGTCGGGATCGTTGAAATGCCGCGCCGAGGAGCGTTCGAAAAGCTTGACGTTTCTGGCGTAAATAAGTTTTATCCACGGCCAAATCGGCCTTATGTCGGGCGTCGTACGCCACATGTTCCCCGCCGTGTCGCCCCAAAGCCAAGGCTTTCTGAAGCCCCATTCGCAGATGGAAAACAGAACAGGTTTTTCGGGGGCGTTTCGCTTTTCGGAAACGGCTTTCGTTGCGGCCTTAAGCGCGTAGGCCATTTTTCGGTATTGAAGGATTGCGCTGTCCATGCCCGACGCCACGGGATTGTAGAGCTTAATTTCGTTGTTGCCTTCTTCCAGTCGGACGACGGTCTGAAACCTTGCGGTGTGCTGAAAAGGCTTCTGATCCGGAAAGTTTATTTCGTACGGCGTGCCGTTGACTTCCGCAATGACGAACTTAGGGTACCTTCCGTGTTTTTTGATGTTCAGAGTCAAAACGTAGTCGCCGCTCTTTTTTGCGAAAACGTTTTTGAAAACCATTTTGCCCTTGCCCGCGTCGAGGCCGGAAACGTATCTTTTGCCCTCAAGACCTTTGTCGGGCATAAACCTTGCCAAACCTTCCAAAACGGCGTTGGAGCAAAGATACCTCTGCCCTTGCTTTTCGCCTTTTTCGGTTACGGTTACCGCCCATATAAGAGGCGCGTAGGAAGAAAGCGGCACGTTGTGGCAAAAGTCGTATTTGAAATATTCCACGCCCCACTCGGCAAGCGTTTGGGCGTCCTGACGTTCCCTGCCCAAGGAAGCAGGAAGATCCTCGCAGGTGAGTGTTCCGTTTGAGCTGTAAAGCCCCAGCTTGAAGCCCATGGCGTTGATTTTTTCCACAAGCGGTTTTATGCCCGACGGAAAAGTCGCCAGATCGCCCTGCAAGTCGCCGTTTTCGTCCCTGACGTTGGACTGCCAGCAGTCGTCCAGATTGACGTAGGAATAGCCTGCGTCCAAAAGTCCCTTTGCCTTCATGGCTTCGGCCGTTTCGAGAATCAGATCTTCGTCGATATGGTTTCTGAAAGTGTTCCAGCTGGACCAACCCATAAGCGGCGTGCGCCTTACTCCGGTTTCGTATTTTTCGGTTTCGGGAACCGCAGCCACCTTTTTGGCGCCGACAAGCAGGTTTCTTATGTAGCAGAATGGGCACATATTGTTTCTTTTCATATCTATTCCTCCTTTTCGTTATGCTGAATGAGGTTCACCAAAAAATCTATGACAACCGTTTTCATAACGTCGTAGTTGAGATAGCGATGATGGTCGAAAACGTATTCGTGGGCAAACGATTGCACAACGTTCATGCCGACGTGGATTTTTTCGAGAGGATTCTCTATTTCGACGCCCGACGCCCTGAGCTTTTCGGCAAGCTTTAAGGTGATGTCGTCCTCAAGTGCCAGAAACTTTTTGTTGACGGCTTCGTCCGTGCTCTGCAAAGAATGCAGCACTTCGTGCATTTTTGCGTTTTGCTGATGGGTTCTGACCGCGCCTTCGACTATGTCGGTCATAAGCTTTTTGGCGTCCGCAACCGTCGCTTCGTCGAAAATTTCGAATATAGGACGGAAAGTGTCGTCTATGTAAATGTCAAGAATGTCCAGAAGAATGTCCCGTTTGTCCCTGAAATAGCCGTAAACTATGCCCGTGGAAACGCCGGCGTCTTTCGCGATGTCGGCAGTCGTGGTGCTGTGATACCCCACTTCCGAAAACAGCTTGTAGCCGGAAGATATGATTTTGTTTTTCTTTTCGATGGCGCGTTTTTGTCGCGGCTCTCTTATTTCGCTTTTCATACTTTTTACCTCACAGATTTATATTGTATAATAAAAAAACCGATTTTGCAATAATTTTTTAAAAAAAATATGAAATTTGTTTCGTATTTTGATTGACAAGACGACTGTCAGGAAATATAATGTATGTGAAATTGAAATAAGTTTCATATTTTTGAAACGTTGGGAGGATAAAACAGTATGCCGATTGTGCTTGCACCGACAAACGTCGATCTTAAGATCATCAAAATCGCGGCAGACGACAAAACGAAAAGACATCTTGAAAACCTCGGAATTCTCGTTGACGGAAACGTTACGGTTCTGAGCTCGTCGGGAGGAACGGTCGTTTGCAAAATCAAGGACGGAAGAATTGCTTTGGACAGCAATCTTTCCACAAAAATTCTGGTCACCGTGGCCGAAAAAGCCGCATAGACGAAAAATTTGAAAACTATGGGCTTCGGCCCGCGACAAAATATTAAAGGAGAAGAAAATGACCAAAACTTTAGACAGCTTCGAGCTTGGTGAACGCGGAATCGTCAAAAGCGTATCCGGCGAAGGAAAAATCAAACGTCGCCTTTTCGATATGGGCATTACGCCGGGCGTCGAAGTTTACATGCGCAAAAGGGCTCCTTTGGGCGACCCTATCGAAATCACCCTCAGGGGTTATGAACTCACCCTTCGTAAAACCGAAGCGGCCCTTGTTACGGCGGAGGTAGTAAAATAATGAAAAGATTTGCATTGGCCGGCAACCCTAACTGCGGCAAAACCACTCTTTTTAACAGCTTAACCGGTTCCACGGCACACGTCGGCAACTGGCCGGGCGTAACCGTCGACAAACGTGACGGCGTTTACAAAAAATGCGCCGAACCTATTCAGATCGTCGACCTTCCGGGCATCTACTCTCTGAGCCCTTACACTCCGGAAGAAGTTATCGCCAGAAACTACATTCTGGACGAAAAACCTGACTGCGTCATCAACATCGTGGACGCAACCAACCTTGAAAGAAACCTGTTCCTTTCCACTCAGATTATGGAAATGGACGTTCCTATGATCATCGCGCTCAACATGATGGACGCCGTTCAGCAGGCAGGCGACGAAATCAACGAAAAAGAACTCGAGAAAAGACTCGGCGTTCCTGTCGTGAAGATTTCCGCTCTTAAAGAAACCGGCCTCAAAGAACTTATGGAACGCGCCTACTCCGCTTCCAAAAATCCTCGCGCGGGCAGAACCGTTCTGGAAGAAACCTCTCTTGCTCACATCATCTCCGACGTTACCATCGCTCTTAAAGGACAAGGTATCCAAAATCCTCTGTTCCACGCAGTGAAACTCGTCGAAGGCGACGAAATCGAAGTCGAAATGCACAAATCCGCGGCTCCTATGGTCGAAGAATTCAAGCAAACTCACTCCGACGAACTTTTCGGCACCGACTACGAAGCGCTGGTTGCCGACGCAAGATACAAATACATATCCAAAAACTTCTCCGTCGTCTTAAAACGTAAATCCAACGACAAACTTAAGATGACCAAGTCCGACAAAGCGGACAAAGTGCTCACTCACAAGATCTGGGGTATTCCTATCTTCCTCGTAGTGCTGTTCTTCATCTTCCACCTTACCTTCTCCGAGAACCTTCTGTTTCTGAACGGTTTCACCGAAAATCAGGCCTGGATGCCTTCGCTTTCCGAAAACGACGCTTTCCTTATCAAAGACGAAAACGGCAACGTGGCATATCAGCGTGATGACGACGGCAACATCGTTTACGAACGCGACGACGACAACAATCTCGTTTTGGACGAAGACGGCAATCCTATCCCTGTTCCCGAAGGCCTCACCTACGGCGCAAGATGGCTTGCCACGGTTTACGACGGAACTCTTTACAGCCCGGGCGTTGTTATCAACAACATCTGGAACGACATGATAGTCGGCGAGCTTGCAGGACTTTTGCAGGGCGCAATCGAAGAAAGCGGCATGAACGAGTGGGCAGTCGGTCTTATCAACAACGGTATCATCGACGGTCTCACCGCAGTGCTCAGCTTCCTGCCTCCTATTTTGGTTCTGTTCCTGTTCTTCTCCATTTTGGAAGACAGTGGCTACATGGCTCGTATCGCATTCATTCTCGACAGAATGTTCCGCAAATTCGGACTTTCAGGCAGAGCTTTTATGCCGATGATCATGGGATTCGGTTGCTCCGTTCCTGCAATGATCAACACCAGAACTTTGGCCGACGACAAAGAACGTACCGCAACCATTCGCGTTATTCCGTTCTTCTCCTGCGGCGCTAAACTGCCTATCCTCACTGCCGTTGCGGGCGCAATCGTTGCAAACGCAGGCGTAGGTAACGCAGACCTCATCACCTACAGCATGTACCTCTTGGGTATCGTAACCGCAGTCGTAAGCGTGCTGCTTCTCAGGAGCACCAGCCTCAAGGGCGAAACTCCTCCGTTCATCATGGAGCTTCCTGCTTACCACGCTCCGCAGTTCAAAAACCTCATGCTGCATCTGTGGGATAAAGCCAAACACTTCGTCAAAAAAGCGTTTACCATTATCCTTGCTTCCACAATCGTAATTTGGGTTCTTTCACACTTCAGCTTCAGCTGGAAATTCCTGGAAGACGAACAAATCAACGAAAGCATTCTTGCTCAACTCTCCATGCTTATTCAGCCTCTGTTCACTCCGCTCGGCTTCGGCAGCCAGCTCGGTGAATACGGTTGGGTATTCGTTCTGGCAGCGGCCACCGGCCTTATCGCAAAAGAAAACGTTATCGCTACCTTTGCTACCCTCGCCGCTTGCCTGACCGCAGCTATCCCTGATCTCGGAAACTTCAACATCGACGCCGAAAGCGGTATCCCTGCAGTAAGAGCAATGATCAAAGCTACCGGCATCGGCATTCCGGGCCTCATCGCTTTCATCGCTTTCAACATGACCACGATCCCTTGCTTCGCTGCAGTCGGCACGGCCAAAGCGGAACTCGGAAACGAAAAACTTTACAGAAACACCCTGTTGTTCTGGATTTGCTCCAGCTACGTTGTTGCCGCAATGGTTTACACAATCGGTTCCTGGTGGTGGACGCTGTTCATCTGGGCAGTCGTTGTCGCAGCGGTTACCCTCGGCGTAATCTACAACAACAAATACGGTATCAAAACTCTGTTTAAGAAAAAATAATTTTTCGGCACAGCCGAAAGGAGCGTATTATGGGAATTAAAGAAATTCTGCTTATCATAGCGTGCGTGGCAATAGTCGTCGGCGTTTCGGCAGGTTCCCTCATTCGCAAAAAGAAAGGGAAGGGCGGCTGCGCTTCGTGCGGAGCGTCCTGCCCGTATGCGGGAGCGTGCGGAAAAGCCAAATCGGCTTGCACTTGCGGCGACAAAAAAACCGACGCAAAAGAAAAAAAATCCTGCTGCAAATAAACTGACCTTACCAATATCCATCCCAACCTTAAACGGGCGTCCCAAAACGGGCGTCCGTTTATTTTTGCGCGTCTTTTCAGCCGCAAAAGAGGAGCGGCCTGATTTTATGGCGAAATGCTACATTTTAAGGAAAAATGTCTGCCCTGTAAACTTGCAAACGACGGATAAAATGTGCTATAATGTGATTATCTATTATATTATAAGGAGATATTATGACAATGAAAAATCGTTCACGTTTCGTAATTTGCGTCGTGGCGGCTTTGTTGGTTCTGCTGACGGGCGCGGTTTCGGTTTCTTCCGTTCCCGCTCTTGCCGAAGAAACGACCACACGCTACAAAATCGCACACGTTACGGATATGCACATCTTTATCGAAAACTACGCGAACATCTATTCGCGGGCCTATATCGATAAAGCGAAAGGCACCAAACTTTTGGAAGAAAGTCAGCTCGCCTCCGAAATCGCCTTTGGCGAGCTTATGAACATGGAAGAGCCGCCTATGTACGTCTTTATCACGGGTGATCTCACCAACGACGGCGAAATCGAAAACCACGAATGGGTGGGCAATCTTCTCAAAAAAGTTACCACCGAAATGAGGAAAAAACCGGGCTACGAAGGCTTCCAGATTTTCGTAATTCCGGGCAACCACGACCTCTATAACAAAAAGGCAAAATCCTTCCTTCCTCCGGCGGAAGAAATCGAAGCCTGCACCACTTACGAAGAACTGAAAACCCTTCTCGAAAACTACGAAGGCATTTCGGTGGTTTCCGCAAAGGTTACGGACTTCTTCCGCATCTACTCCGATTTCGGCTACTGCGACTGCGAAGGCCGAAAGGATGGCAATCACAACGCAAGCTGCGGCATGGCCGACGGTTGCTCTTTGGAATTTTTCTACGAAAGCAACTTCTGGTACGGCGGAAAAGGCGTTTCCAGAGATCAGCTTGAGCCTGTGGACGGCGAAACCATCCCGAAAGACGTTCTCAAAGCTTACGAAGACACCAAAAACTTCGCGCTCATTCAAAGCTACGCCAAACTTTGCAGTTTAAGCTACATCGCAAGAATCAAAGATATGACCGTTCTTGCCCTCAACGCCGACAGCAGAGACTACGACACCGACTTCCCTGATCGCGTCAAAAAAGGCAAAGCAACCACCGCGGAAATCGCAAACGGCGGCTGGCACGAAACCACCGGCGCTTACATCTCCGACGAATGTCTGAAATGGGCCGTGGAAAGCCTTAAGGACGACGTCAAAAACAATCGCGGCATCTTCACTCTGGGCCATGCGAACTTCGTTCCGCACTTCACCATGGAAGACGAAATCATCAGCCTTTTCGTTTACGACAACTGGGAAGAAGCCACCTACACTCTTGCCGACGCGGGCATTCGCTACGGTTTCACCGGACACCAACACGCCAACGATCAGGTTGACTACGTCACCCAAAACGGCAACGTGTTCTACGATTTCGAAACCGGCAGCCTTATAAGCTACGGCAGCGCCTACCGCACCGTCGACTACACCAAAACCGTCAGCGGCAACAAAGTGGTGGAAGACCTCAAAACCGAAATTCACTTCCTCTCCGACAGCTCCTCCGCCGACAAATACACCTATCACCGCCCGGAACTTTACAACAACGGCGGCAGTGATTTCGGCGTCAAAATGGACACCGTCGCAACCGTCAAGGACCGCTCGGGCAACGCATGCTCCATCGGCGACTATCTTGTCATAGTCAACGAAGACCTGCTCTCCTCTGTCAAAAGCGGAATGTTGGGCACAATCATAAACGAAAGTTTATACGACACAATCGAAGGTTTAAGCGCGGGTATGGGTAAAATGCCTTATCTGCAAGCCGTTGTGGGCGACCTTCTGAAAGACGTCAGAAACTTTGACTTTTATAAATTTCAACCAAATGCCGACGGCAAATGGTTCTCGCTTTCGAGCACTCCTGAAAGAGGCTACGACATCGTAACCTACCTCACCGATGCTCTCAACTGGGTGCTCTCCTACGACTTCGGCTACGGCGAAATCCCCGGCGGCTACACCCTCTCCGACGGCTACATGACCGTGTACGGCGCGCACCTGAACGGTTCCGGCACCACCGAAATGCCCGACGAACTGAAACCTCTTCTGACCTCGCTCGAAAACGGCGGATTCGTCAGATGGCTGGTGAACTTCCTCTACGACGCTCTCGTTCCGCAACTTCAGCTTTTGCTGGACGCTCCGATCAGAACCGTCGACACGATGGCTCCGCTTGCCGTCGGTAAAGGCTTCGACATCGCCGCCGCTCTGAAAACGAGCCCGAACGGAATGATTGACAGCCTCGCAAAAGACAATTTGTCCAAATACGCTTTCAAATCGAATTCCGAAAACGGTTACTATTCCCTCAACGGTCTTCTGAAAGACGTTTACGCGCTTCTGACCGGCGACGAATTCGGTCCTCTTCTCGACAAAGTGCTGTCTCTCTTTAGCGGCGCGCTCGGCGATACCGCGGGCACGATAATCAATCTTATCCCGACCGTCAAGGAATATCTGGGCATGTATATTGACGGCGGCACCGACCTCGGCAAAACGCTGGACGACGCCCTCATCGACAAATACGTCACCGACGCTTTCTGCAAAAACCTCGGCGACTATGCAAAACAGATTCTCGAAAGCTTCTACATCGACACCACTTTCGATCACGCTTACGAAAACGCAAACGCAACGGGTCTTTTCAAGGCTTACGGCGAAAACTATCTCGTAACCTGCACCTATAACGGCGAAAAGCTGTTCGGCGGACACACCTACGACAGCTCCGTGGCGGTGAACGTGGTTCCTACCACCGAAAACGGTCTGAAACCGGGACGCATCAGCTACACCTTCGGCGACAACGTTTACACCGACAAAAACTTTATGTGGTTCACGTCGGTTCAGGTTGACATTTTCGACAGAACCGTCGTTCCTGAAAGCTTCATTCGTTATTCTACAAACGAAAACCTTTCCGCAAGCACAACGGTTAAAGCTAACGGCGAAAACGTGCTGAACGAAATCCCGACCATCGACCTCGGCATCGCATACTTCAACCTCAACTACGCGATGAAGACCTACAATCGCTACACCGTTTCGCTAACCGGCCTAGAAGAAGGCAAAACCTACTTCTATCAAGTCGGTAACGACGCGTACGGCTGGTCCGACGTCTACTCTTTCACCACCGGAAAGACCTCGGGAGGCTTCGAATTTATGGCCTTCTCCGACATTCAGGGCAGCGTAGAAAGAAACTACGTCGACAGCATGAACAACCTGTACAAAGCCACCGTTTCCACCGGAAAAACCACGTCCTTTATTCTGAGCGGCGGCGACAACGTGGACAACGGCAAAAACTTCTGGCAGTATATGTGGATGCTCGACCATCAGGCACAAAGCTGGGCAAACAACACCTACGTCAGCGTTGCGGGTAACCATGAAAAGCACCACTACGACCTCACCTCCAACCTTGCAACCCCTTCGGGCGCAACGGTTTTGGAAACCGGCATCTACTACAGCTACAACTACCAGAACACTCACTTCGTCATTCTGGACACCAACGATCTTGACAGCGAAGGCAACCTTGCAGAAACTCAGACCGAATGGCTGGAAGCGGACCTTGCCAAAGCGGACGAAGACGAAAGCATCACTTTCATCATCGTAACCATGCACAAAGGTCCTTACACCGCTGGCAGCCACGCTTTCGACAGCGACGTCATCGCTTTGAGAAAGCAGCTCACCCCGATCTTCGCCGTTTACGGCGTTAACCTCGTTTTGCAGGGACACGACCACACCTACAGCGTTTCCGAATACATCGACGAAAACGGCGAAAAAGCGGACGTAACCTACAACTACGACGGCAGCGTGGTGACCGACGGCGTGCTCTACGTCAACCTCGGCACTATGGGCGACAAGTTCTACAACTACCTCTACAGCGACGAAGTTCTCATCAAAACGAGAGACAAAGCTCCGAAAGGACTGGAGAAATATCTCACCGCCGACAAATATCTGGAACTGACCGAAACTCCGGTTTACGCCAACGTTTCCGTCGACGGCGACAGAATCACCCTTAAGTCCTACGCATATCTTGCCGACGGCAGCGTAGTTGCTGTGGACAACATCATGATCGCAAGGGGCGCGCTTGAGGCTCCGAAATCCAAACTTCCGGTCGGCGCCGTTATCGGCATCACCGTCGGCGCAGTCGCGCTGGTGGGCGGCATAGTTTGCCTGTTCGTTTTCCTCGGCAAAAAGAAAACGCCGATTGCAGCTTAATAAAAAAATCGACCGCAGGCATTGCCTGCGGTTATTTTTTGCCGCAAGGCGACCTTTTGACGGCTTTTAAGGGCAATTCGTTTGACAACGGATAAAAGCCGTATTATTATAAAATACATAAAAAGTTATTTACACCTTAAGCGGAGAACCACCTCTATGGACATGAAGCAAATCGAAAAAAAATGGCAAAAAATCTGGGCGGACACCGGGCTTTATAAGTTCGACAACTCCAGAATCGACAAAAAATATTACGTTCTCGAGATGTTCAGCTACCCTTCCGGCGCAAAACTTCACGCGGGACACTGGTTCAACTACGGCCTGTCCGACAGCTTTGCCAGGTTCAAAAGGATGCAAGGCTACGAAGTTTTCCAACCTATGGGCTTCGACGCGTTCGGGCTTCCTGCCGAAAACTACGCCATAAAAACGGGTATTCACCCTAAAGACAGCACCGAAAAGAACATCGCCACCATGGAGCAACAGCTCAAAGCCATCGGCGCTTCGTTCGACTGGGACTACGAGCTGGTCACCTGCCGTCCGGAATATTACAAATGGACGCAATGGCTGTTTTTGGAGCTGTATAAACACAACCTCGCCTACCGCAAAGAGGCTCCGGTCAACTGGTGCCCTTCCTGCAACACGGTGCTCGCCAACGAACAGGTCGTCGACGGCGCTTGCGAAAGATGCCACACCACCGTCGTGAGGAAAAATCTTACGCAATGGTTTTTCCGCATAACCGATTACGCGGAGGAATTGCTCTCCGGCCTCGACACCATCGACTGGCCTGAAAAAACCAAGCTTATGCAGCGCAACTGGATCGGCAAATCCACCGGCGGCGAAGTTACCTTCAAAACGGAAAACGGCAAAAGCTTCAACGTGTTCACCACCAGGGCCGACACCCTTTTCGGCGTAACGTACGTCGTTCTCGCGCCGGAGCATCCTTTGGTTGACGAACTGACCACCGCAGCGCAAAAAGCCGAAGTGGAGGCGTATAAGGACTTCTGCTCCAAATCCTCCGAAATCGAACGTCAGTCCACCACCAGAGAAAAGACGGGCGTGTTCACGGGCTCCTACGCCGTCAACCCTATAAACGGCAGAAAGGTTCCCGTCTATATCTCCGATTACGTGCTTTATACCTACGGAACGGGCGCTGTGATGGCCGTTCCTGCGCACGACGCCCGCGACTTTGCTTTTGCGACCAAATTCGGTCTGCCGATTGAAAGAGTCATCAAATCCGCCGGCGGCGAAGCGGACGAGCTTCCGTTCACCGAATACGGCGTGCTCACCGCAAGCGGCGAATTCGACGGCATGACTTCGGAAGAAGCGAAGGTGGCAATCGTCAAAAAACTGGAAAATTCCGGCGAAGGCAGCCTCAAAACCAACTATCGCTTAAGGGACTGGCTGGTCAGCAGACAAAGATACTGGGGCGCGCCGATTCCTATGATTCACTGCCCGAAATGCGGCATAGTTCCCGTGCCTGAAAAGGACCTTCCGGTTCTTCTGCCGTACAACGTCGAATTTATGCCCGACGGCAAAAGCCCTCTGGCAAAGAGCGAAGAGTTTATGAATTGCACCTGCCCTGTCTGCGGCGGAAGCGCCCGACGCGATCCGGACACTTTGGACACCTTCGTATGCTCCAGCTGGTACTATCTCAGATATCCTGACAACAAAAATTCGGAAAAAGCGTGGGATCCTGCGCGCATAAACAAAATGCTCCCTGTCGACAAATATATCGGCGGAGCGGAACACGCCTGCATGCACCTGCTCTACGCGCGTTTCTTCACCAAAGCGCTCAGGGATATGGGCTATCTTAATTTCGACGAACCGTTCAAATCGTTGGTTCACCAGGGAGTTATTCTGGGGCCTGACGGCTACAGAATGAGCAAATCCCGCGGGAACGTGGTAAGTCCCGATTCCATGGTGGAAAGATACGGCTCCGACGCGCTTCGCTTGTATCTGATGTTCGGCTTCAACTACACCGAGGGCGGACCTTGGAGCGAAACGGGCGTCGAAAACACCGTCAGATTTATGGACCGCGTGGAAAGGATCGTAACCAAAGCCGCAACCTGTCAGCATTTCGATGACGCGTTCGGCAAAGAGGAAAAAGAACTGGACTACGTCAGAAACAACACCATAAAGGCCGTCAGTCAGAATATGGAAGCCTTCGGCTTCAACACCGCCGTCGCAAGGCTTATGGAGCTGACCAACGCTTTGTATAACTACGACAAATACTCCAAAAAGAACAAGCTGTTTTTGGACGCCGCAACCGACCTCGTGCTGCTGATGGCTCCTTGCGCGCCGCACTTTGCGGAAGAACTGTGGGAGAAACTGGGCGGAAAATATTCCGTTTTCAACCAAAGCTACCCTGTCTGCAACGAAAAAGCGCTCGTTCTGGACGAAGTCGAACTGGCAGTTCAGGTAAACAGCCGCATCAAAACCAAAATCAGCGTTCCGTCGGGCCTCGGCCCTAAGGAAATCGAGGAATACGCAAAAGGCCTCGACGAGATCAAACAGCTTATCGGCGATAACGTCGTCAAGAAGTTTATCGTCATTCCTAACAGAATCATAAATATCGTAATGTAGGTGAAATTATGTTGGACTTAAATTTAATTAGATCGAATCCTGAAAAGGTGGCCGCAAGCCTGGCCAAAAAAGGCTGCACGGTTGATTTTACGGAGCTTTTGGCATGGGACGCCGAAAGAAAAGCAAAAATAGCGGAAGTCGAAACCCTCAAAGCAAAACGCAACAAGGTTTCCGCAGAAATTCCGAAGCTTAAAAAAGCCGGCCAACCGGTGGACGAAATATTCAAAGAAATGCGCGAACTCGGCGACGAGGTTGCAAAACTCGACAAAGAAGTTTCCGACCTTGCCGACAAAGTAAACGGTTTTATCGCCTGCCTTCCGAATATGCCTGACGACGACCTTTTGGCCGGCGAAAAAGAAAACAACAAAGTCATCAGAGTGGTCGGCGAAAAACCGGTTTTCGACTTCCCTATGAAAAACCACGTCGATCTCTGCACTTCTTTGGGCATCATCGACTACGACCGCGGCGTCAAGCTTGCGGGCAACGGCTACTGGATATACAGAGGTCTCGGCGCAAGGCTCGAATGGGCGCTTCTGAACTTCTTCGTTTCCGAACACCTTGCCGACGGCTACGAAATGATTCTTCCTCCGCACATGCTCGGCTACAACTGCGGCTTCGGCGCAGGTCAATTCCCTAAATTCTCCGACGAGGTTTACTGGATCAAAGAGGAAGACGACGACAGAAAGAAAGGCCACTTTATGCTTCCGACCGCAGAAACCGCGCTCGTCAACATGTACTCCGGCGAAATTCTGGACGAAGCAAAGCTTCCGCTCAAGTTCTTCGCCTACACCCCTTGCTACAGAAAGGAAGCCGGCAGCTATCGTTCGGAAGAAAGAGGCATGATCAGAGGCCACCAGTTCAACAAAATCGAAATGGTGCAATACGCTCATCCGGAGCACAGCAAAGAAGCGTTTGAAGAGCTCGTTGAAAAGGCCGCTCGCCTCGTCGAAAAACTGGGCCTGCACTTCCGCATTTCCAAGCTCGCCGCAGGCGACTGCTCTGCCAGCATGGCCCGCACCTACGACATCGAGGTCTGGATTCCGTCCATGGGCATCTACAAGGAAGTTTCCAGCGTTTCCAACGCCAACGACTATCAGGCGCGCCGCAACAACACCCGCTTCAGGAACACCAAAACCGGCAAACCGGAATACGTTCACACCTTAAACGGCAGCGGCCTTGCCACCAGCAGAATTCTGCCTGCAATCGTCGAGCAGTACCAAAACGCCGACGGCAGCGTTACCGTTCCGGAGGTTTTAAGACCGTTTATGGGCGGCGTCGAAGTGATAAAATAACGATAAAAAGCGAGGCGACCACCTCGCTTTTTTAATAATTTAAGCAACAAAAAAACACGGCAACGCCGTGTTTTTCGTTTGGTTGTTATCTGGCGGATTTGATACCGTTGCTGTCGCCCCAGTAAATCATTTTGCCGGATTTTTTGATTTCCCAATCGGAATCGCTGCTTTCTTTGTCTTCGCTTTTAGCGTATTTTTGAACGGATTCCCAAGCAGAATCTGCTGCGTCTTTGGAAGTGAAGTAAACGATAAAAACGTGGCCTTCTTTGCCTTCGGTTCCGTTGGTGCCGGAAACTACGCAATCAACGCCTTTTACGCCAAACAAAGCGAGAGCAGCCGGAGTGGCTCTGGTGTCTTTACCAGCAGTATATCCGTTTTTTTTCAAAGCGGAGAGAGCTTTGTCGGGATCGATTGCAGGAGCGCAAGCAACAAGCATAGCAACGCCCATAGCTACGACGAGCATGAGGGCCATTATTTTTGCAAATTTTTTCATGTTTCAATCCTCCATAGAATTTGTATCTCTATTTTACAATAGCCTTTTTTTTATGTCAAGCGTTTTTTCGCGGGGTGAAATTTTGTACGGCCGAATTTTTCCGTTTTTGAAACGGCGAAAATTTTTTTGCAACAATCGCTCGGTTTTTGTCTACATAAAAACGTGGTTTTTGCACACGATAATCGCGGAGGGTAAAATATGAAATCCAAAAAATCAAAAACCAAAAATTTCGTGCGTAACTTAAACGACTTCACCAAAGGCGTCGGCAATCCGTGGGATCCGCTCGGCAGCTACACCGGTATGCCCGTTCAGGACGAACGCGGCGTCGGCATGGTTGAAGATCTGGCAGACGTCCCCACGCAAGACGTGGACGACTTATGAAAAATCCGCCGCCGAGGCGGTTTTTCATTTTCGTGATTTTTTCGTTTTACATTATAACGGCGGTTTCCGTGATTTAATTTTGAAGGCCGGCGACGCCCGCAACCGACCGGCTCGGCCGTTTTGCGGACGGGATTATTTATGTAAATAAATAATAAAAACGCAAGTGAATTATCGCTTGCTTTTGTTTTTCGAGGTGATGGCTAGCTAGGCCGAAAAAGCGCTTGCATTTTTGAGGCCGGCGACGCCCGCAACCGACCGACTCGGCCGCTTTGCGGACGGAATTATTTATGCAAATAAATAATAAAAACGCAAGTGAATTATCGCTTGCGTTTTTGGTTGGTCGAGGTGACGGGATTCGAACACGCGACCTCTTGGTCCCGAACCAAGCGCGCTACCATCTGCGCTACACCTCGTAACGAATATATATTACACACTTTTTCAAAAATAAACAAGCATTAGCACGAACTTTTTTGAAAAAAATCAAAAATTTTTTGTTTTTTCAATCAAAGCCAAAGGTTTGACACCCGAAACATATTTTGATATACTTTAGTATGTTTCAAATGCAAGCAGCCAAAGCGAACGAGGCTCTTTGAGCCGAAGTCGGACCATAACGGCGCGGAGCCAAGTGGACAAATAAAGCAAACAGCAAAAGTTTTAACTACAATTTAATAATTACGGAGGCTTATCGAAGTGGCGCGACGCGTAAGAAAAGCTGCCGGTGGCAGGTTTTTAGCCAAAGCGAACGAGGCTCTCTGAGCCGAAGTCGGACCATAACGGGGCGGAGCCGAGTGGACAAATAAAGCAAACAGCAAAAATTTTACTACAACTTAATAATTACGGAGGCTTATCGAAGCGGTCATAACGAGGCGGTCTTGAAAACCGTTTGGGTGAAAGCCCACGGGGGTTCGAATCCCTCAGCCTCCGCCAACAAACGCAAAGGCATCTTGTTTAAGGTGCCTTTGTTTTTGTTTCGCAATGTAAGATGGGATTCGAACGGGCGGGAAAGCAACGCTTATCCTCATAGATTGCAAATTAAAGGATTTTTTTGCCCATTTCGATTCTGACTTCGTGGCGAGCGGGATCGTCGTTGGAATAAGAATACAAGTCGAATCCGATGATTTCAAAGCCTTGGGATTTGTAAAACGCGATTGCGGTTTCGTTGCACGACTGCGTTTCCAGAACGATCATTCGCGCCTTTGCCTCCTCCGCCTTTTTCATAATGGCGTTCATAAGCAAAGTGCCCACGCCTCTTTTGCGGTTTTCGTTGTCGAAAACGACGACGTTGCTTATGCGGAAGCGGTTGTTCCAGCTTTCCGCCGAGCCTTCCACGTAGCCTATAATTTCGCCGTTTTCAAAAGCGCCGAAGGCAACGGGATTTTCCAGCCATTCGCCGAAGAACTCGGCGTCGAAGGATTTTTCAATCGGTTTTTCAAATCGAGTGCATTTCAGCAGAAACCCGTGTTCAGCAGCGCAAACGTCATAATAACCGTGCGTTTTGTACCGAACAGTGAATTTTTTGCCGCAGTAATCGCATCTTTCAAGCTGTCTGATTTCCATGCTTTGTTCCCCTCTCTAAATTCTTTTCGTAGCTATTTGACGTCCAACCTCTCAAAATGGTAGCGCGGCTTGCCGACGCTCTTTTTTCCGTATTCCACGGCCTCTTTCGGACAATAGCAAATGCACGCCATGCAATGGGTACATTCCTTCCCCCAAACAGGCTTTCCGTCCTTCAAACGAACGTTGTTCAACGGGCATTTTTTTTCGCAAAGCCCGCAGCCGACGCAGCCACCGTTTACCCTGAACGCGTCTGCTTTCACGAAGAAACGATAGAAAATCGGATTCACCGGTCCGCTCATAAAGCGGTCGTAGAGGTTGTTTCGCGGAGCCCTAAAGGCTTCGCCCGATTTTATATGCAAAATAACGTCATCGATATAAGGCTCTGCGGCCTTGACGATTTTTGCGGCTTCGCCGTCCTCTGGAACGTCGAACATTGCAATGTAGTTTTCCGGCATAACGATTTGCGCCGTCCCCATATAGACGAGGTTCTTTTCCTCGGCAAGCAAACGATTGTATTTTGCCGCGTTGCCGATTTCGCCGCCGCAGTCCATCACGAACCAAACTCGCTCTGCGCCCGAAAGCTTCGTTTCGGAAAGCCACCCCGACACTATCCGCGGAATACGCCACGCATAAGTCGGCGTTACGACGATTGCGTCGCCGTTCACCGAAACGGGTGAACGGTCGTCTTTTTTGATTTTTTCGTTCAGATCGACGATTTCGTCGCCGATTTCCTCGGCAATTCTTTTTGCTATATATCTGCTGTTACCCGTTCCCGAAAAACAGAAAATCATACGGCGTCCTCCACGCTTTATTTTGAAAACATTATATCATTTACCGCGTAAAAAATCAATACGTTAAAAACAGTCTTATACTTCAAATACCATTACCAAAACTCTTCGTATTTTCCGCGCTTCGCGGTTAAAAAAGAAGGCCTCTAGGCCTTCCTTTATCTTTTTTGTTCGTATTCGGAGATTGCCGACTTGATCGTTTTGTCGGACGTCTTCCCGTGCTTTTCGACTTCGATGCGGTTCTTGTCGCCGTGAGTTAAGCAACCCGCTCCGCCTATGCAGCCTCCGACGCAAGCCATACCTTCGATGAAGTTTGCGTCCAAAAGACCTTTGCTCTTTTTGAGAAGGGCGACCTTACATTCCTCGATGCCGTCGCAGGAGCAGGATTTGAGGGTGAAATCCTCCAAACCTTGTTCCTTAAGGCCTTCTGCCACCGCGTCCGACAAACCGCCGCAGCGGGCAAATATTCTGCCGAAATACGACGCGTTGTCCAGTTCGCTTTCCTCGAGCGTGGTGATGTCGATATCTCTGCTGTCAAACAGCGCCTGCAATTCTTCAAAAGTGATTGCCACGTCGACGTAAGGCTTGACTTCGTCCTTTTGAACCTCTGCCTTTTTGGCGGTGCAAGGCCCGATGAACACCACTTTGCAAGGGCTGTCGGAATGTTCTTTGATATACTTGCCGATAGTTGCCATAGGCGACAGATTGTGCGACACGAACGGCGTCAGCACCGGGAAGTTCTTCTGAACGTAGCTTACGAACGCCGGGCAGCACGAGCTGGTCAAAAAGCCTTTTGCGGCAAGCTCTTTGGATTCGGCCGCGGCAACCATATCCGCGCCGAGCGCGGCTTCGGTGACGGTGTCGAAGCCGAGAAGCTTCAACCCCGTTACGACCTGCCCCAGTTTTGCATAGGTAAACTGGCTGGCGATGGTCGGCGCGACGACTGCGTAAACCTTGTATTTTTGATTGTTTTCGTTTTCTTTGATATATTTTATGACGTCCAAAATAAACGACTTGTCCGTTATTGCGCCGAATGGGCATTGATAAACGCATGCTCCGCAGGAAATGCACTTGTCGTTGTCGATGGTGGCTTCCATATCCGGCCCCATGGAAATGGCCTTGATTTTGCAGGCCTGTTCGCAAGGACGACGATAGTTCCTTATTGCGCTGTACGGACAAACCTTCGAGCATGCGCCGCATTCCTTGCACTTGGTTTTGTCGATGTGGGCAACGTGGTGCTGATCGAAGCTTATGGCCCCGAATTTGCACACGTCCTCGCATCTGTGCGCCAGACAGCCGCGGCAGGAGTTGGTAACCTCGTATCCACCCATCGGACATTCGTCGCAGGCGATGTCGATAACTTCGATTACGTTAGGATTTTCCTTGTTGCCGCCCATGGCGATTTTCACCCTTTCGACAACGATTGCGCGTTCCTTATAAACGCAGCAACGCATCGTCGGGATTTTGCCCGGGACGATGATTTTAGGAATGTCCGGAATGGTTTCCAAAAGCTTGTCTTGCCAAGCGGCCCTTGCGACCTCTCTCAAGACCTTGTACTTCAGATGTTGAACTTTCGTGTCGAATTTTCTCATTTTATCACCTATAACGAACCAAGCAAACGACGGTTTTTGCCTGAGTGTCTTTTATTTGTAGCGGCTAAATTATAACATCAAACGAAACAAAAATCAAACGGAAAGCCCTTGCTTGGCACTAATTGGCAAAAAAATATACAAATTTTTTTCTTCTCGGCCGCAAAGCGCAAATAAAAAGCCCGTCCGCAGGCGGACGAGCCTTATCTTCAGGATTTTTGCATAGGATCGAAAAGCGTCGTCAGAATGTACTCGAATGCGAGGCAAGCGTTCATCGCGCACAGAACGTACACCTGCGCAACTGCGGATATCCGCATCGAGCTTGAAAGGTCGTTTGCCTCGCAGGCAAAGAATATCGACGAAACGAGAAACAGCGCCGCTATCGCCGCGGACACCATAAACTGTTTGTAGTTTCTCAGCACCGACAGCAGCAAAACCGCCACCGTTTGCACCAGAAGCACCGAAAATCCGACCGGCGCGAGCTTGTTGTGAACGGTTCTCTGCCACACCACCTCGGGATCGTCGTCGCCGTGCAAAAACGGAAAGCACATCGTTGCCACCGTGAATGCCGCCGCAATTCCGAACAGAACGTAGGCGGCTATTTTTACCCATTTTTTTGCGCCCGCGGCGTCCAAGGTCATCTTAAGCGACAAAAAGTAGTTGACGAAAAACAGCACGCCCCACACGCATATCGGCGCCATCAGTCCGCATCTCCAGGCAAGGCCCGAAAGCGACGTGCTCACCGCGCGCTCCTGCGCCCTCGTTATCACTATCGCGCCGACGATCGGCGTGATCGCAAACGTCAACGCAAAAAGCGCGATTTCCTCCCCCGAAATGCGGTTTTTGGCCGAATTCGGCCGTGCGTCCTTTGAAAAAATATCCATTTCCACCCCACCGCTAATCACCGAGTTTCACGATAATTGCGCTCTTTAGTTCAATTATGTTCGTCCCCGTTTCGGCGTTGTAATAATTTGTAATTTTTCCCTTCAAAACCACCTTGTCGCCAACCTCCGGCTTGTCGGAAAGCCCGTCGTAACGGGTTCCGCTTGCGTCGTAAACGCCGTAAACGTAAAGCACGTTGCCGTCCTCGTCCTCGATATAGAGGTTTCCGTACGTTTCGGACGCGACGTTTTTCACCGTCCCTTCGACGTAGTAGGAGTATTCCGTCGTAGCGTTATTTGCAAGATTTCCGCCTATCGTCAACGCCTCGGGAATGGTCGTCAGCACGTAATCGTCCGTAGGCGCGCTTCCGTAGCCGCCCTCTTCGATGAATTCCGCCAGAAGATCTCGGGCAAAGACGTCCGCGTCGTAATAATCCACCACCGTAAGCGCGTTAGGCGCATAGTCCGAACTGTAGGTGTCGGTTACGATGTAGTAGGTTTTGCTTTCGTCCACGGAGTTTTTCACCGAGTCGCCATAAGAAGAATAGGCAACGAAATAGTTTTGATTTTGCGTGTTGATAAACTGCGACAGCAGTTTCGAGCCCGACACCGTGCAAAGAACCAGTCTGTTGTCGAACGGCATAATGCTCATCAACATCGAATAGGTTATCTCGCCGGCCTCAAGATATCCGGGGCTTCTCACCGACATATAACCGCCGCCGAGAACGATGTCGTAATTTGCGCCCCATTTTTCAAGGCCTTTTTCGATGTATTTTTGCGCAACGGTTTGCCTGAGCTCGTTCTTACTGCGCTGCACGTCGTTGTAGCCAACCACTCTGGAAGCCATGGCAATCTGTTCGCTGTATTTGGTTTTCAGCTTGTTCACAATCGGGTCCTGTGCGTAGGTTTTATACACGCTATTCGGCACGATTTCGGCTTTTACGACGCTGTTTTGATTTGTTAAACAATCGATTTTGACTTTTGCGTGCGAAATGCCGTCATTTACCGCGCCGTTCTGCAAGTGATAAATTCCGCGCCCGTCCTTATAGACGTAGCTGCTGTGCGTATGCCCTTCGAAAACCACGTCGACGTAGCTGCTGAGCACGCTGTCGTATTCGTTGTTACTATAGCTGTCGTGCCAGCTGTAAATAATGACGTCCGCGCCTTCGCTGCTGAGCTTCTGCGCCTCGGCCTTCACCAGATTCGTCAGACTGCTTCCCGTTATGAAATAAACGTCTTCGACCTGACTTGCGGATATCGAGGAATAGCAATTTCCTATTGCGCCGATAATGCCGATTTTGACTCCGCAGCGTTCCACCGTAACCGACGGCTGACAATAATCCGCTATTTCGCCCGTGCTTCTTTTTCTGACGTTGATGGCCAAAAACGGAAAATCGGCAATTGCCAGATTGTCCGAAATCTTTTCTTCGCCCCAGTCGAACTCGTGATTGCCCAAGGTCATCGAAACGAAATTCAGTTCGTTCATCCACTCCGTCATCATGTTGCCTTTGGTGAGGTTGGATTCGCTGCTTCCCTGCCACATATCTCCCGACGAAAGCACCACGGAATTGCCGTTTGCGGCATAGCCTTTAAGGTAAGTCGTAAGCTCGTCCACGCCGGGTTGATCCGACGTATCGAAGATTTTCCCGTGCAAATCGTTGACGGCAAATAGATCGAGGTAAACGGCAATCACCAAATCGCAGTTGTCGCAGCGACCGTCGTCGTCCGAATCAACGTGACTGCAAGACGCTTGCCCTTCGATATATTTCACCACGCTCGAATAGGCGCTGTCCGAATATTCCTTCCCGTCGCCCACGGCCTTAACCCTGACGCTTTGACCGTTTTCAAGAGTAACGGAGGTTTCGTTCGTTCTGATTTCTGCGCTGTCGTCGATTTTGTACGCGTAGCCCGAAGCGCCTTCTATCGCGTTCCACGTGGCAACGCCGTCTTCAGACACGCTGACAACGGGCGCAGGCAAGGTTTTTTTCTCGGAAGATGCCGCAACGTATTTTTTACCTATGCTGTAATCGCTGTTCGAGTATTTTTCTCCGTCGCCGATAGCCTTGACGACTATCGTTTCGTTATGCTGAAGCTGAACGGAAGTTTCGGCGGTTTCCTTTTCGAAACCGTTGTTTATTTTGTATTTGTATCCGACGGCTCCTTCGACGGCTTCCCATGAAGCAAGCCCCGTTTCCGAAACGGTTACGACCGGAGCGTCCAGCTTCTTAAGCCCCTGAACGTCGCACGCCGACAGCGACAAAATCACCGCCAGCACCATAACTATAGTGAAAAACGCAGAAATTCGTTTTCTGTTCATATATCCTCCTGCCAAAACCATATATGGTTTTCGGCACACTTCTTTGCTTACATTATATACCTATCCGTCCGCTTTGTCAATTTCCCATATTCTAGTCGCCGAAGTCTTTTTGTTACATCAAAAAAACGCGGTTCACACCGCGCTTTTTGAGGTTTTAACCTATTCTTTGGTTATCTATGTAAACGTCAACGTTCGTTTCCGTCGAAAGCGAATCGATTGATTCCACCAGTTGCTTGCAGGATTTGTCGATATTGATTTTGAAACTGCTTTCCAGTTGCGCGATTTTTGCTCCGAGCATTGCGTTGTTCGTTCGCACGCTGTCGTCGAATGCGCACGCTACGCCCGCAAGCGCGTGGCGGATATTGTCGCCCAAAGCGCCGATACTTTTTGTGATGTTCGTGCTGATATAGCTTTGCGCCTCATTTATGGAGCTGACGATTCTGTCGTTTCGCTTCTGCTCGTCAAGCTGCAACAGGGCTTCTCTCATCGTGTCGCAGCGGTTCGTGTCGAACAGGTACAGGATATAATCGAGCTTGTCAAAATCCGACCGGTGCAGAAGCGGCGCATATTTTTGAACGAGGTTTTTGTAGTTTGCCGCCACTTGCTTCCGGTTGTCTGCTTCGGCTTTTTCGCATGATTTCTGCGCTTCCCTGTTTTTGTATGCTTCCGTTTGCTTTTCAGTTATTCTGTTCGACAATTCCTGCTCCGCATTTTCCAATTCGGCAACGTACTTCCCAGAATTAACGTAGTTTTCAAATTGTTTTTCCAATTCCGCTATTTTGTGTAGCGGCTCAGAATCGGATTCCAAATCTTTTTTGTATTTTTTGGTTGCCCTATTGTATTTGTACAATTTTTTCAGCAAATGAATAATTAAGGCAAACAACAACGTAACTCCAAAAATAGGTGCCGCAATAACCCAAGGCCCAACCAGAGGATATAAAATTTCATCATACATACCTACTAAAATGAGAAATGAAATCACTAAAAATATACCCGCTATAATTGCTGCCGCTATGAATGCATACTCTCCATATATTCCCTCTTGTTCTTTGAAGGTCGGCTTTTTCGGTTTTATCAATTTGGATTTCAGTTCTTCCCTTTGCTGCTTGAGTTTTTCTGCCGTCGGGGCATGTGCGTCCGAAATCGAAATGAAACCGTTTGTGTATGGTTTTCCCTTTGCGTTTTGAATGACGCCGTGGAGTTTTCCGTATTCGGCTTTCATTTCCGCAAGCTTCCTTTCTTTCGTTTCTGCGGTAGATTTATACTTGTAGGCCAGATACTTATCCCTTTTCACCCCTTCCACGGTGTTCGAAATTTCGCAAAGTCCGGCGCGAAGAGCCACAAGCTCCGAAAACGTATTCGTTTTGTCTGACATAATTCCTCCTTTTTGGTCGGACAACCCGACAGTATAGTATGTTTACATTATATAATGCAATAATCTATATTGTCAACGATTTTTGACTGTATAATCTTTGCGTTAGATAATGTGGAGGTAAGTTATGGTAAAACTTAAAGTGTTGGATCTCCTGAAAGAACGCGGCAAAAGCAAATATTGGCTGTATATTCAGCTTGGCATGAGCTATCAGAATTTCAACAGAATGGTTCAGAATCAAACCAAGTCCATTCAATACGAAACCATCGGCTCTTTGTGCCAAATTTTCGGTTGCTCCCCAAACGACTTGTTCGAAATCACCGAAGAAGAAAAATAACCTAAAAGCGAAACCGTTGCGGTTTCGCTTCTTTTTGTAGAAAAAAGCGCGATTTACACCGCGCTTTTGACATTGTTGATTGTTATATTGACATAAACATTGACTTTTCTGACATTTTATCTGTTTTTCGTTTGTTTCACCGTTGCCAGAACGTACACGCCGATAAGCACCGCGGTAGAGAGCAGAATCACTGCGTACATTGCACCGACGGAAGAATCGTGACCGAAAAAGTTTACGCTGCAATCCAGGCTTTTCTTTATTGCGTCCACCACTTCCGGCGGGAAGCCCTGATTTGCCATTTCTTTTGTCACGCCGCGAAGAGCGTGATTTTTGAAGAGCGCGGTTCCGTAGGTCCCCGGAAGCAAGCTGAGCGCTTTTTGCAAGCCGCCGCCGAAGTTGGATATAGGCATATATGCGCCGCAGACAAAGCCGTATGCCGACGAAACCAAAGTTCCCGCGGCAGAAGCCTGCCCGTTTGTTGTCAGAAACACGTTTACCGCCGACGAAAACGCCGTGCCGAACATGGTCAGAATCACCACGTCTAAAAGCAGCAGCATCACGTCGCCAAAACTCATAAACCAGCCCTGAACGGCAATGTAGATAAAGCTTGCGCTCGTTGCGAGAAGCGCCACTATAAGCGTTGACGCCAAGGTCGCGAGGTAGTAGGATACCGCCACGGTGGCGCGGGAAACCGGCGTAACCAAAAAATCTTTCTTCGGGCCGTTCGCCTTGTCCTGAACCATCAGAAGGTTGCAGCAGAACGCAACGGTTACGCAACTGACGGCAATGAGCGACGCAAAAAGCTGAGCCGCAACCGTGCCGTTGACAAGCGCGTCGGACACGACCATTCCTTCCGGAAGCGACGAGCGGAAGCTGTCGCGATAGACCTTCGCCAGAAACGTAACGTAAAGCACCAAAAGAATGATCGGAGTGATGAGCGACGAAATCACTAAGCCTTTGTCTTTGAAAAATATTTTTATGTTTCTTTTCGTCAAACTCAAAAGAGTTTTCATTTTGCGTCGCCTCCTTGAAGTTCTTTTCCCGTGACGGCCAAAAACACGTCGTCCATTTTTCCTTTGGTTATTTCGAAATCCGTAAAAATTTCGGGACGGGAAACGATAAGCTCCTTGGCTTCCACGGTGTCTTTAACCTCCACGCGGTAAGCGTCGCGGATTTTTTTGTAAGGCTTGCCGAGCGATTTCACGCTTTCCTCCGTCGCGTTATATATGGTTATATAGTCGCCGGTAAAGCGGTTCTTAAGTTCCAAAGGCGTGCCTTCGGCGGCAATTCGGCCGTGTTCGAGTATGACGACGTAGTCCGCGTCGGCGGCTTCCTCCATATAGTGCGTGGTGAGGAACACCGTCATGTTTTTGGTTTTTCTGAGGGTTTCGATTTGCTCCCACAAAAGCTTTCTGGTTTGCGGATCGAGGCCGGTGGTCGGCTCGTCCAGAACGAGAACCGACGGATCGTTCAAAAGCGCGCGCGCAACGTCGATACGTCTTTTTTGCCCGCCCGACAGCTTGCCGAACGGTCTTTTCAAAAGGTCCGAAAAGGCAAATTCGACGGAAAGCGCGGCTATTTTGTCTTCTGCCGCTTTTCCGCAAATGCCGTAAAGGCTTGCTCGGGACATAAGGTTGTCTTTTACGGAAAGAACACCGTCCAAAACGGTGTTTTGAAACACCACGCCGAGCTCTTTGGAAATTTCTTTTTCGTCGGTATCTACGTTTTTGCCGCAAACGATCACCGTGCCTTCGTCCTTTTTAAGTGTGCCGCACATAATGGAAATGGTGGTCGATTTTCCTGCGCCGTTTTCGCCCAAGAAAGCAAACAGCTCGCCTTTTTTCACCTTGAAGGACAAGTCGTCAACAGCCCTGACTTCGCCGAACGACTTTGACAGGCGCCGAATGTCAATGATGTTTTCCATTGTTTATTTTTTCCTCCTTTATCCGCAAAATCAAACGATTATGCAAACGAAACGACGTTATTAAGCTTGATTTTTGATTTTTTCTTCGTCATATTGCAGCATATAGAGATTGTAGTACCTGCCGCGTTTTTTCAGAAGTTCGTTGTGGTTGCCGGACTCTAATATCTTTCCGCCCGACAGCACGAATATGTTGTCTGCGTGCTGTATGGTCGACAGCCTGTGCGCAACGATAAGCATTGTTCCGACAGACATCATTTTTTCCAGGCTGTCCTGAATGAGGACTTCCGTTTCGGTGTCTATGTTTGCAGTGGCCTCGTCGAGAATCATAACTTCGGGGCGATGTATCATGGTTCTCGCAAAGCTCAGCAGCTGGCGTTGTCCGGCGGAAAAATTGTTGCCCCTTTCCCTGACTTCTTCGTCCAGCCCGCCCGGAAGCTTGTCGATAAATTTGTCGGCGTTGACGTAGCGGCAGGTTTCCATGATTTCTTCGTCCGAAAAGCCTTCGTCCCTTAAAACTATGTTGCTTCTTATGGTGCCGGAAAACAGGAACACGTCCTGCAGCATCTGCCCGAAATGCTTTCTGAGCGACGACAATTTAACGTTCTTTATGTTGACGCCGTCGAGAAGTATTTCGCCTTTTTGAATGTCGTAGTTTCTTGCAAGAAGCGACAGAATGGTGGTTTTTCCGGAGCCCGTCGCGCCGACAAACGCCACCGTCTGTCCCGCTTCGATTTTGAACGAAACGTCTTTTAGCACCCATTCGTCCGGAACGTAGGAGAACCACACGTTTCTGAACTCTATTTCGCCTCTCACCGTTTCAAGCTCCACGGCGTCGGGCTCGTCCTTGACGGAAGGCTCGATGTCGTAAACGGTGAATATCTTTTCGGCAGATGCAAAGGCCGATTGAAGCCTGTGGAACTGCTCGGCCAGACTTTGAATAGGGTTGAAGAACTTGGACGTGTACATATAAAACGCCACCACCAGCTCGCTGGTTATCACCGTGCCCATAAATCCCGCGCCGTCGAAATTCGACTTGCAGGAAAAATAGAACAAACAAAGCACCGACGAAACGTAAAGCATATAAACCAGCGGTCTGAACACGCCGAACACCAGAATCTGTTCGCGCCCCGCGCGGTAAAGCGCGTCGTTCTTTTCCTCGAACTGTTTGGTTTTTTTGCTTTCGCGATTGAAAATCTGAATGATCTTCATTCCCGACAAGTGCTCGGAAAGATAGGTGTTGATGTCGGTGGTCGATTCCTTGACGCGCCTGTAGGCCTTGCGGCTGAATTTTCTGAATATCACCGTGAACAGAACGATGAACGGCGCAAAGCAAAGCACCAAAAGCGTCAGCGGAACGTTCAGCACGAACATTGCGATCAAAACGCCCAGAATGACGAACATGTTTTGCACGAGGTTCGCCAGAAGCCCCGTAAACATCATGGAAATTGCGCCCGTGTCGTTGGTTACCCTCGTAACGAGTTTTCCGACGGGGATTTCCGAAAGCTGTCCGTGCGAAAGGTTTTCGATGCGGCAAAAGAGGTCTTCCCTCAGTGCCGACACGATTTTTTGCCCCGTAACCTGCAGCAAAACGGCCTGAACGTAGCTTCCCGCAAGACTGACCAAAAGAAGCCCGCCGTAGACGGCAACCAACGTCAGAAGGGTTTTCATTTCAAACGACGCCTTCACGATCTCCTGAATTTTCGCCACCAGAATAGGTGAAACGATGGAATAGGATATGCCGACGATCATAACCAGCCCGACGGCCAAAAAGTTTTTCCAATAAGGTTTTGCGTGCACAAGAAGCCGCCTTATAAGCTCGGAATCCTTGATTTTTCTGTCAAAGCCCATCGCTTCCTTTTTGTCCTTAACGAGGACGTACGCCAAAATAAGCGCCGCGGACACCGAACCTATTATCGCGCCGAGAATCAAAAGAGGCATATATTCTTTCATCTTTCTTCCTCCTTTCTTTCTTCCTCGAGGCGCTGAAGCTCCACCATGTTGCGGTACTCGGCGCAGCGATCGTAAAGCTCTTTATGCGTGCCGACGTCCACGATGCGTCCGTCGTCGACGTAAACGAGCTTGTCAAGATGCTCCAAAGTGGAAACGCGGTGCGCAATGATAAGAGTGGTTTTCCCCGCGCGCGTTTCTCTTAAGTTTTGCAAAATTTCCTTTTCCGTGGCCGTGTCGACTGCGGAAACGCTGTCGTCCAGAATAAGAATTTCGGCGTTTTTCAAAAGCGCTCTGGCAATAGATATCCTCTGCTTTTGTCCGCCGGAAACCGTTACGCCTCTTTCTCCCATAACGGTGGCGTAGCCGTCCTTGAATTCCTCGATGTCGCCGGAAACGCCCGCAAGCTTCGCCGCCGCGGACACCGCTTCGTCCGACGCCTCGTCCACGCCGAAAGCGATGTTGTTTTTCACGGTGTCGGAAAAGAGGAAATTATCCTGCGGAACGTACGCTATATGGTCGCGCAAAGATTTTATGGAAACCTCGTTGACGTCCTCTCCGTCCACGAAAAGCGTCCCGTCCGGAACGTTGTAGGTTCTCAAAAGCAAATCGACAATGGTGGTTTTTCCGGCGCCGGTTTTTCCGACTATGCCCACGTTTTCGCCGGCGGCAACCTTGAAGCTTACGTTCTCAAGAACCTCCCTCTCGGAGCCCGGATAACTGAAAGACAGATGACGATATTCTATGTTTCCGTCCACCTTTTTAAGGTCTTTCACACCCGGTCTGTCGGTAACGTCGGACTTGGCGTCCAAAAGGTCCGAAACGCGCTTAAGCGAGGTTTTTCCCCTCGAACTCATCTCTATAAGTTGCGATACTGCCATAACGGGCCAAACGATTGCGTTGAAATAACCGATAAATTCCATCAGTTCGCCCGCGTTGAACACGCCCTTATAAACGAGGTAGCCGCCGTAGCCCAAAATGACGCAAACCACCGATTCCACAAACAACGTAACCAGAATGTTCAGAAGCGTGGAAGCCTTTGTGAATTCGACGTTGGCTTTTTCGTTCTCCACGTTGAGTTTGCGGAAAGCCAGAAGCTCCTTAAACTCCTTCACAAACGCTTTTATCACGGCGATGCCCGAAAAGTTTTCCTGCGCGAAGTCGCTCATTCTGGAAAACGCTTCCTGCCTTTCGTCCCATTTTTTCATCATGTATTTTCCCATGACGAGGCCGATTGCCAGCATAAACGCCATAGGAATAAGCGAGAACAGCGTCAGTCTGACGTCCATAACCGCCATGTTATATACGGCAAGGCCACCCAAAAGCAGCGCGTCGAAAAGCATCAGAACGCCCGAACCGAAGCAATCCTGCACGGTTTCCAGATCGTTGGTGAAAAGCGACATAAGGTGGCCGACTTTGTTGGTCTGATAAAACGCCAGCGACAGATCCTTTGCATGCGAAAACATTTCGCTTCTGAGGTTTTTTTCGACCTTTATGGCAGTGCCGAAAAAGCATATACGCCACAAGAACCTGCCCAAAACAAGCGAAACGATGACGATCAGCATAGGTTTGCATATTTCGTCGAGCAGAAAATCCATATCGAAAGTGCGCGTAACGCCGTCCACCACCACAAACCCTTCGTTGAGGCCGTTGACGACCATTCGGTACATCTTCGGGATTTCCAGTTGCATATAATCCACCACCAGCAAAGCCAGCACTCCCAAAAGAAGAATGCCTCCGTAGCGAACGTAATATTTGTTTATGTGCTTTCCGAAAACCATTTAATATCTCCCAAAACGTATGTGAAGAACATTTTAAACCATCCCCGAAAATATGTCAACGAAAGACAAAAAAAATTGCGTATTTCTACGCAATTTTTCGCTGTTTGTTATATTAAAACGGTTTTGACTTCCTCTCCGTCCAGCGTTTTTAAGGTCAATCGGCCGTTTTCGTAAACGAGGTAACCCGAAAAGCCGTCCTTCGGCAAGCTCGGCGAACCGGGATTTGCAAACGTATGGCCGTTACCGTCGGTTTCGATGAAAGCGGTGTGAAAATGTCCGTAGCAAAGAAGATCGAACGCGCCTTCCGGCAGGTTTTCGCGGCTGAACACGTGGCCGTGAGTAAACAGCAGTCGTTTTTCGCCGTCGTCCACCTCCAAAATGCCGTCCACGAATCTGAACTTCGAAACCATCTGATCCACTTCGGCGTCGCAATTCCCTTTCAGTACGGCCAAATTTTCGGTTTCGTTCAAAACTTCGGCGACTTCAAGGGGCGCGTAGCCTTCGGGAAGCGGATTTCTCGGCCCGTGATAATAGACGTCGCCGAGCAGAATAATTCGGGTGGCGTTCTCCTCTTTCGCGCGATTGATTATTCGTTTTGCGACGGGCAACGAACCGTGCACGTCGGACGCAATCAAAATTTTCATTATTCTTTCGGCATCAGGGTGCGATACATAGCCTCGAGTTCCTCAAGCCCCATAAGTTTCGGAACAGGATAAAGCGGATTTGCTTCGGCGTAAGCGCGTTTTGCCATGGTAGGAATGTCGGCTTCCTTGATTTCGGGAATAACGGTAGGAATGTCCATATCCGCGTTCATTTGTTTGATTTTGGCGATAACGGCTTCGCATTTTTCCTTATCGGTCGGGCCGGCTTCTATGCCGCAGTAGTCTGCGATTTCGGCCATTTTCTTGTAGATGGCGGAGCCGTAGTATTCCAGAACGAACGGCAGAATAACGGCGTTTGCAAGACCGTGCGGAACGTTATACATACCGCCGAGCTGGTGAGCCAAAGCGTGAACGTAGCCGACGTAAGCCCTCGTGAAAGCGCAGCCTGCGTAAAAGCTGCCGACGAGCATATTGTTTCTTGCGGTGAGGTCGGCGCCGTCTTTGTAAGCGGTTTCGAGATTTTCGAAAATAAGCTTGCAGGCTTTTAAGCCGTCTGCGTGAGTGCCTTTGGTGTTGCTGTTGCCGACCAAAGCTTCAACCGCGTGAGTCAAGGCGTCCATACCGGTGGTGGCGGTGGTGAAAGGACGAAGGCTTACCGTCAAAGTAGGCTCCAGAACCGCATAGTCAGGAATGAGGTTGAGGTCGTTGATAGCGTATTTTTCGTGAGTTTTCGGATCTGAAATGACCGCGGCGATCGTAGCTTCGCTTCCGCTTCCGGCAGTGGTCGGAATGGCGAAAAATAACGGCAGACGATGCATAACCTTCAAAACGCCCTTAAGCTTCGGAACGGGTTTTTTAGGCCTTGCAAGGCGCGCGCCCATTGCTTTTGCGCTGTCCATGGAAGAGCCGCCGCCCAAAGCCACGATGCACTGGCAACCGTTTGCTTTGTATTCGGCCAAAGCGTTTTCGACGACGTCGATGGTCGGATTCTGCACGGTTTTGTTGAATACGACGTATTCGATGCCGTTGTCGGAAAGACCTTTGTAGAGGTTGTCGAGCATGTTAGTTTTGCTGATGTTCGGACCGGTGACGATCATAGCCTTTTTGAGGCCCTTTTGCTTGATGATTTCGCCGACTTTGAAGATGCTTCCTTCACCCTCTAAAATTTCGGGTTTTCTCCACGGAAGCAAGCCCGAAACGGCCTTAAAGCAAACTTGGAAAGTGCGGTACCAACATTTTTGAAGTGCGTTCATAATACCCTCCTTGGGAGCTAATATAGATTATGTATAATATTTTAGTACATTCGGGCGGCGTTTGTCAACGGTTAGAAAAAAATTTAGCGGTAATCGGGCAATATTTCCAAAACTCTTGAAATCTTCTGCCCGGCGGTATATAATAAACGCAAAAAGAAAAACGAGGTATTTTATGAAATCGGTTATCGAAAAATTTTTGAAATACGTATCCTACGACACCACTTCCGACGAGGACTCCGCTTCTTATCCTTCCACCGAAAAACAGCTGGTGCTGCTGGCGGAACTTAAGAACGAACTTGCCGCCTTGGGCCTTGACGCCAAAATGGACGAACACGGCTACGTTACCGCCACTCTTGCCGCAAACGGCACTTTAAGCGGCAAAAAGATATGCTTTATCTCCCACGTTGACACAAGTCCCGCAGTTTCGGGCACAAACGTAAAACCGCAGATTATCCGCTATGAAGGCGGCGACGTCGTGCTAAGCAGAGAGAAAAACGTGGTCTTCTCCGCCGCCGAATATCCCGAAATTTCCGCCTACGTCGGACAGCAAATCATATTCACCGACGGCACCACTCTTCTCGGCGCGGACGACAAAGCGGGCGTTGCCGAAATCATGACTGCGCTCGAATATCTGGTTTCTCATCCGAACGTTAAGCACGGCGAAATCAAGGTTGCCTTCACCCCCGACGAAGAAGTGGGCGCAGGCGTAAAATACTTTGACGTCGCCTCTTTCGGCGCAGACTTCGGCTACACCGTCGACGGCGGCAAGCTCGGCGAAATCGAATACGAAAACTTCAACGCCGCGGCCGCAACCCTCACCGTGAACGGCACCTCCATTCACCCGGGAGAAGGCAAAAACAAACTGAAAAACGCCATCGAAATTTTTGCAGAATTCCAAAACTCTTTGCCCGAAAAAGAAACTCCGTTCTACACCTCCGGTTACGAAGGATTTTATATGGCGTCGTCGGTTTCGGGAAGCGTCGAAAATCTGGTGGCAAAATACATAATCCGCGATCACGACATGGCAAAATTCGAGGCCAAAAAGAGCACCTTCGTTTCCCTTGCCGAAAAACTGAACGAAAAATACGGCGCGGGCACCTGCGTGGCCGACGTAACGGACAGCTATTACAATATGTCCGAAATCATCAAAAACAATTTCCACCTCATAGATAACGCCAAACTGGCCATGGAAAAAGCCGGCGTGAACCCTATCGTCGTGCCTATCAGAGGCGGCACAGACGGCGCGACGCTTAGCCACAAAGGGCTTCCTTGCCCTAACCTTTCCACCGGCGGACACAACTTCCACGGGAGATTCGAATATATCCCCGTTCAGTCTATGGAAAAAATGGTCGAGGTCATTCTGAATCTTGTGGAAATTTACAGATAGTTCCCCTTTGGGGAAACTCCCGATATTGAAAAAAGGAAAGCGACAGCAAATGCTGTCGCTTTTTACGGCCTTGTTAAAGGTCGCAGAGGGGTCCTTTCGGGACCGAACCGTTGAGGATTGATTCGGTCATATAAAAATAAAACACTTAACAAAACGAAAATCCTGCCGAACCTCCGCCGACAGAACTCCATCTGTTTACGTCAGAAAACGGCAACCGGCTGTCATACCTTTCGGCTTAGACCCTATGGCTTTGCGTCGCCGCCTTTCGACGGGTTTGCTGATATTTACAATTTGATTATACCCTACAATTTAAGCAAAGTCAACGATTTTTTGAAAATAACCGTCAAAAAACGCAGAGGCAAAAGCCTCTGCGTGGTTTTGTTTCTACGCACCCGTATCTTCGGACGGAGGTGTTATGATTTCAATGTCCGAAAGCGGTTTGTTGTTCACTTTCACGTCCTCCGGGCAACCTTTGAAGGTCAGCGACAACATGCCGAATTCGCAGTTTGACGACACGGTTACGGATTTAAGCTTTTCGCAGCCGTAAAACGCGCCGAGGCCGACTTTCGTCACCTTGCTTGCGGCAACCGAAGTCAGATTTTCGCAACCCGAGAAGCAGTCCACCGGAATTGCTTTTATGCCGGTGAGAGAAAGCGAAATTTTTTCAATGCCCGAATTCATAAAGCAAGCGGTGCCGATTTCCGTTACGGATTTCGGAATCTCCACCGATTTTAAGGCTTTGCAGCCTTCGAACACCTTTACTCCCAGATAAACGAGTTTCTCCGGCAGCGTAACGCTGACAAGCGATTCGCAGCCCGAAAAAGTGCTGCCGTAAAGTCTGGTGATTTTCTCCGGCACGGCCACGGACGTCAGTTTTTTGCAATCTCTGAACGCGCTGGCGGCGATTTTGGTGATTTTGGCCGAAAGATTGACGCTTCCGATGTTTTCGCAACCGCAGAACGCGCGCTTTTTGATCAGCCTGAAGCTGTCGCCCAAAGTGATTTTGGTGATGGTTTTGTCGTTTCTGAACGCGCCTTGCGCGATGCCGACCACCGGCAGCTTGTTGTAGGCCGTCGGGAAAATGATTTCGGTAGGACGACCGTCGGTTACGTCGCTCCAGCCCGTGATCATATAGCCCTTCGACATCGAATTGCCGTAAAGCTCGAATTTGAAATATTTGACGTCGGCCGCGTCCGGATCGTTTTCTGCAGAAGCGGGAACGTCGATATCCTCGTCGGTGTCCGCGCCGTCGCCCAGCGTTCCCGTGCTGACGGAACCGCTTTCGGTCGTCGGCTTATCTCCGCATGCGGCAAAAGCCATAACCCCGAACGCCAAGGTCAATAAAAGAAGAATTGTCGTGATTTTTTTCATAATTGCGCACCTCTACCATATTATGATATGCGTTGTTTTTCCAAACAGGCCGTCGGCCTATATATCTATACATTATGTATCATAACACATAATCGTCATAAAAGTCAACAGATTACGAAAAAACCGAGCGGCGTGCTCGGTTTTTTGTCGTTTTTCGACTAAATTGCTTTTTCGATGTATTTTGCCACGTCGCCGACGGTTTTGAAACCGTGAACGTCGTCGTCCTCGATGGTGATGTTCCATTCGTTTTCGACGTCCATAAGCATGCCGACGATTTCCAAAGAATCTGCGCCGAGGTCCTTCACGATGTCGGATTCAGGCGTAATGCTCGCCTTGTCCAGCCCGAGCTGCTCGGAAAGCATATCTCTAAGTTTTTCGAATACCATTTCGTTTACCTCCCAAAAAACTATCTATAATTCTACACAAAACGCGCCCGTCTGTCAACTTATTTAGTCAACGTCCTCGAAAACGATTTCCTGCGCTTCGGCGGCAATGGCGCCCTTAAAGCCCGGGATAAAGTCGACGGAGGTAAGCACCACGGGTTTGCCCTCGAATTCCAGCGGCCCCGTTACGTCGAACTTTCTGATGCCCGAAAGTCCGTCGGCAGTAAGCTTCAGGTAGGCTTCCTTTTTAGTCCAGACGGAAAAATAGTTTTCCACGCTGTCGGCGGCCTCGATTTCTCCGCCGAAAAACCAGCGGTTCGCAATCGGCTTATAGTTGATGTCCCTTATTTTTTCGATGTCGCAGCCGATTTCCGTTTCGCCCATGGCCAAAATGGCGTAATTGTCGCTATGCGACAAGCTGAACCGAACGTCCGGACGGGACGGGAAATACGGTTTGTCGTTTTTGCCCTTCGCTTCGCCGGGAAGCTCGGACGCGTTTTCGCCGCAGAACTTTAAGTATCTGCCGAAACACTCCTCCACGAACTCTCTGCGATATTCTTTGTTATAATTTTTCTTTATAAAAACAAGCATAACTGCCCCCTTTTCGGTGATATTTCAATTATAGCACCGCCGCGGGCATATTGCAAGACAACGGCGTTATTTCTTTTGAAAAATCGTAAGCGCGCCTATGGCCGCCAGAAACAGACCGAAGCATTTGGTCAGATTGTCGGCGGAAATCGACTTTTGAAGCGCGCTGCCGAGTATTGCCGCCGCAATCCCCGAAAGCGTCAACGCGGCGGCCTTTTTGAAGTCCGTAAGTCCGTTTGCCGCATGGCAGGAAAGCGCCACCGCGCCCATCGGCAAAAACGCCGCAAGGTTCAGAAACTGCGCCGTTTTCTGCTCCATCGAAAGCAGGTACACGGACATCGGAACAAGCAGCGTTCCGCCTCCCATTCCCATGCCGCCGAGCATTCCGCCCAGAATACCGACGATTATATATAAAACAACCATATCGAATTTTTATCCTCGTTTTTAGTATATATAAACGATGTTTTCGGTTTTATCCGAAAAACATTTTAAGTCCCGCAAAAACCATGATCGCGCCGAAAATCAGCTTCAAAATTTTGGCGGGAAGCTTTTTTAATAGCGCCGCGCCGACTATCCCGCCGACGGTCGCCGAAACGATAACCAAAGCGGCGTTTTCCGGCAAAGCCGCGCCGGAATTATGGTAGGTAACGAGGCTCACCACGGTCAGCGGCAGCATAACCGCAATGGCCGTTGCGTGCGCTTTTTTTTCGCCTAGCGAAAAGCACCACAAAAGAAGCGGCACCGCAAGAAGCCCTCCCCCGCCGCCGAAAAATCCGTTACAGAAGCCGCATGCCGCACCGCCAAAAAGCGCAGCCGTAATTTTTGCCGCCGTTTTCTTTACGGGCGGTCTTTGAAACTTTGCTCGCATAAGGCTATTGTCTGTTAAAAACCCGTTTTTATTTGAAGCGTTTGGATATATATGGCGAAATTCGTTTGCCAAACGAGTTTTTTTGTTATATAATTGTTTGAGTTATTATGGAATACTATTTTGATTTAAGTTAAAATTAAGTATTTCATTTTACATTTAAGATAACAATAATGCATTATCGCAAAAATAGGAGACAAAATGAAAAACGCTAAAAGATTTTTAACTCTTTTATTAGTTGTAGTTCTCTCGGTTTCGCTTGTTGCGCTTGCCGCTTGCGGCGACGATCCGGATCCTACTCCGGACAAAGGCGACACCAAAACCGTAAGCCTCACCGTCAAAAACGGTAACTTTGCGGCTTTTTCCGACGTTGCGGACAACAGCGCCGGCGTTCCTCAACCGGGAAGCCCGACCAACTGGACCTCCGTTACGGGCCTTATTTCTTCCGTGAAGGGCGTCGTTGACGTTTCCAAGTGGGAAAAATACGGCGAAAAACTCGCAAGCAAAGACGGCTTATGGTTTTCCGCGGCGAACCCAGGAAAACAAAAATCCTCGCTCACCGAGAACCTTGACGCAGACAACAACGTGCTGATGGTTTACAACAAAGAAACCGGCTACGCGGGCTATTACTGCGCAAGCGGACTCTCCGTTTCGGCAGGGAAAGAATACGTGCTTCACGTTTCCGTCAAAACCAACATCACAGGTCAGACGGGCGGCGCCAAGATTTATGTTTATAACTCCGGCGCCGGCTATATGGAAATCGCCGATATTAACACCAACGGCGAATGGAAAGATTACACCATCCGCATCATCGGCAATCCGACCGCTTCCAAGAGCCTTTCCGTTTACCTCACCTTGGGCTACAACGAAAAAGCGCCTGCGTCGGGCTGGGCTTTCTTCGACAACGTTTACCTTGAAGACGTTTCCGAAAAAGACACCGCCGTCACTGCAGACAAAACTTTGGACCTTGCAGTTCCTAACCCTGAGTTCGATTACGTCACCTTCCAATCCAAGGGCGGCGCGAACACTCCTGCAATGTACACCTCCACCAACACCGGCAACGGCAACAACCTTTACAGAAGAGTTGATACCTCATCCGAAGTTTTCGAAGCCGCAAAAGGCGGCTACGGCGAAGGCGTCGTGAACCCGGGTGTTCCAGGCGGCACCGTCGGCTCTCACGTTTATATGCTTTACAACAGCGAGCTCTCCGCCATCGGCATGCGCTCCACTTCAACCGTAAACTTCGCTCAGTGCGGACTTTACGAGGTTTCCGTTTGGGTGAAGACCAACATCTCCTCCGATCCTGCGGCAAACTGCACCGCGGCTCTCAAGCTCGTTGACGGCAAAACCGAATACGTGCTCGACGGCATCAATACTAACGGCGAATGGCAGCTCTGCACCTTCTACGTTATTGCCAGCAAAAACGGCAACAACTCTTTGGATTTCGAATTCCATTTCGGCACCGGCAAAGCGGAAGACGGCGTTAAACCTGCAACCTTCAGCAAGGGCTGGGCGTTCTTCGACGGCCTCACCTACAAAAAGGTTGCGAGCGAAGACGAATTCGTCGACGAAGCGGGCGTAAGCAAAATCGTCAACCTCCGTATCGACGAAAACAGCACCCTCGAAAACGGCTACTTCAACGACAGCAATCCTGTTAAGGGCATCTCCGTCATCACCGACGAAGACAGCGACCTCATCGGCGGAACCGACGTTTCCGGCGTCAAGGCGGGCGTTATCAACCTGTCCTCTTCCGACAAAAACATCACCCTTCTGGACGGCACCGTGGAAGCTTACGCTGAAAGCGTAACCGTTCCTGCTCTTCCGTACGTCAACACCAAGGTTGTAAACAGCAACAGATTGTTTGCCGTTCTCCCGTCTTCTCCTTGTATATACAAGTTCAAGTTCGCCGACGCAAAAATGGTTTTGGCCGCCAACGACTATTACCGTATCGGCGCATGGGTTAAAACTCAAAACTTCGGCGACGCTTCCGTTACCGTTAAGCTTATGAACGCCGAGGACGATTCCGTTCTCGCAACCTCCAGCGGCATCGACAGCGACGACATCACTTCCGGCGCAATCGACGGCTGGCAGGAAGTCGCGTTCCTCATTCAGACCGGCAGCGAAGAAAAAACCGTTTACCTGCAATTCGAACTCGGCAGCGGCAGCGTTTACACTCCCGATACCCTTGCGGCAGGCAACGTATTCGTTTCCAACGTAACCCTCGTTGACAGCGACTACAAGGATTACTCCGCTTCCACTTCCAACTTCCGCAAAAAGGTTTCCTTCGTAACCACCACCTCCGACACCATCTCCAACGGCGGATTCAACAACCTCGACTACGAAAAGGTCGAAGGTCTTGCCACCGGCGGTATGGTTGACGGCAAACTTTCCGAAAACTTCGGCACCCCTGCAAACTGGACGCTCGTCAACAAGAACGGCAACGGCAAACAACTGGCCGGTATCGTTGACGTCAACAACGAAACTTTGGTTCAAAACATCGTTGCCGACTACGCCGACGGCACCCTTCTCTACGAAGGCTTGTTCGGCGAAAATATGTTCATCAACCCTAACGCTTCCGGCGTTACCCTTGATATGCTTTCGTACTTCGGCGGCGACAACGTTCTGATGCTCGCTTCCGGCGACGTCAAAACCTCCGACGCAGACAAGAACGGTCAACCTGCATCCGTGGGTTACACCTCTTCCAGCTCGTTCTCGCTGTCCGCAGAAGGCTACTACCTCATCTCCGTCCTCGTCAAAACCGTGGGCGACAGCACTGCAAGCCTCTATCTGTACGACACCGACAACGCGGTTCTCGCCAAATTCGAAGGCATCAAGAGCGGCACCGACAATCAAGGTTGGACTCGCTACACCTTCGCTGCCAAGACCGGTATCTCCGCAAAATCCGTCAAACTCGGACTGTTCCTCGGAACCAAGGATTCCTATTCCGGCCTCAGCAAGCCTGACGAAGGCACCGCTTATTCGCTCCTCAAGGGCGGCGTCGCGTTCTTCGACCAAGCTTCCCTCGTCACCATCGACAAGAAAGCTTATAACGGACTGACCGAAAACGGCGAACTCAAAGTTTGCAGCTTCACTTCCGACAGCTTCGAAAACTTTGCTTCTTCTTCCGTCGAATCCAGCGGCCTCGGCAAACCTGACGGTTGGACCGGCAGCTCCGACTACAAAGGAACCGAAGAAAAACCTTCCACCAACACCACCGCGGGCGTTTTGATCGGCAACAACGCCGACAGCTTCCTCGACAGGCTGGTTGCTCTGGACGGCTTCACCAAACTCGACGGCGAACCTGAAGAAAACGCAGAATACTTCTATCGGGACGGCGAAACCTGGCGCATCTGGAAAGAAGGCGACTTCGAAGACGGTCGTTATAAAAACGAAATCATCGAAAAACTTGCAAAAGACAACAACGTTTCTCTGGCAGATCAGCTTGCCGCGCAATACGCCAAGAGAGCTGCTTACAAAGCGCAATTTGTGGAAAGCGAACCTAACAGCTACCTCCTCATTAACAACGAGGACGCAACCGCTTACAGCTTCACTTCCTCCAAGTTCACCTTCAGCAAGAACAGCTACTACAAAGTGTCCTTCTCCGCAAAACTTCTGGAAGCGTCCGAAAACGCTTACCTCTACGTGCAGATTAACGACACCACCGCAGGCGTAGGCGACTACGTTATCAAGATCTCCGCTTCCGAATGGACCACCGGCACCTTCTATCTGAAGACTTCTTCTTCCGACGCAAGCGTAACCGTCAAAGTCGGCTTCGGCAGAGTGTTCACTCCTGCCAACAGCAGCAACGTAACCTACGACTACTTCTCCGGCTTTGCAATGTTCGACAACATCGACATTCAAAAGATCGAAGCTTCCGAATACAACGCAGCAACCACCAACGAAGCGGCTCACGTCCTCAAAGACACCCTCACCGATTCCAAGAACATCGATAAGGGCAGCGACAGCAAAGATAAAGACAAAACCAAAAACAACCTCGGATGGCTCTGGATCAGCTCCGCAGTCATCGGCGCGCTCATCATTGCGGCAGTGGTAGTTTATTTGGTGAAGAAAGTTATCCCTAAACGCAAAGCTTTGAAGAACATGCCAAGCTACGACGCTCGCAGAGCTCAATCGCCTGACAGCTTGAAGAAGCGTGAGGATAAGTACAAGAACATGAAAGACTAATCTTTCAAAAATCTACGAAAGCCACCGATTTCTCGGTGGCTTTTTAATTGAAAAAGAGCGGCTGTTGCCGCTCTTTTTAGTCAAATATTCCCAACGCGTTTTTTATGTCTTTATAATTTCTTTTCTTTGCCTTGCCGAAGCAACAAAAAATGTCAATAAACCACCAAACGCCAAATCCTCCCAAAGTGAACAGTTTTAGAAGACCCCAACCAAAATCTCCGACATAGAAACGGTCGACGCCCAGTGATCCCCAAAAAATCGACAATATCACCGTTACCATTGACGATTTCAAGTGCATACCGGCAATAAGCGTTTCCACACAATCAGTGGAATTTTCCAATATTTCCTGCATTTCCAGTTTTCGGTCATCCGGGATATAATCCCTAAGATGTATCATCACTCTGGCAATTTTGTTTTCTTTCATTTCTACTCTCCCGTATAGTTTGATAATTATATTGTATTCTAATTATAATTAGATGTCAAGACTTTTGTTCTAATTATTGTTAGGATATTTGTATGAAAGAATATTCAAGGGAAGTTTTCGCCGAACGCTTAAAGGAGCTTCGCGCAGAAAAAGAAATAGGTCAAAACAAGCTTGCAAAGGACCTTGGGCTGTCCAACGCAAGCATAAGCTACTGGGAAAACGGAAAGCAGGAGCCTTCCGCTTCTGCCCTGTTCAAGCTTTCGGCCTATTTCGAGGTGAGCGTCGATTACCTTATCGGCACGTCGGAATACAGATAAAAGAGCGCCTTCGGGCGGTCTTTTTTTTGTTTTGCCGCGGCGCGTAAGGGACATAAAACAAACCGATTTCTCATACATATTCAGTATGAAAAGTTCGGGAAGCAAAATTTACAAAGCCGTTGCTTTGGTCACCGTATTCGGGGTGGCCGCGAGAGCCGTCGGTTTTTTGTTCAAAGTTTACGTCGGCAGAAAACTGGGCGCGGAAGCCGTGGGGCTTTATCAGATGGCGCTTTCGGTGCTGTTTTTGTTGTCCGCAGTGGCGTCAAGCGGCGTGCCGCTCGTGCTGTCGAGGCGAATCGCGGCTCTCGATGGCGACGAAAAAACCGGCCGACTGGTTTCGTCCGGTCTTTTGATTTGCGGAACGATTTCCGCTTGCCTTATTGCCGTATTTTACGCCTGCGGCGACAATTTGGCCGTATTATTCGGCGACAAAAGGGCTTTGCCCGTATTTTTCATCGTTCTGCCGACGCTGCTCTCAACCTCCGTTTACGCCGTCGTAAGGGCGTATTTTTTGGGCAAGAAGCAATACTTCGCCTTCTCCGTTGCCGAACTTTCGGAAGAGGTGGTCCGCGTGCTGTCCTGCATTGCGTTTTGCAGCAAAAAAAGCCCCTTTAACGGGGCGACGGGCATCGCTTTTTCGTTTTTAATTTCGGACCTCGTCAGCGCGACGGTGCTTTCTGCCATCTATTTTGCCATCGGCGGCAGGCTTAAAAAGCCCTCTGACGTCAAACCGACCGTAAAAAGCGCCGTTCCCATAACTCTCATACGAATTTCTGGGAGCTTGGTCAGCAGTCTGACGGCGGTTATCGTGCCTTTTATCCTCGTAAGAAGCGGCATGACTCCGTCCGAAGCCACCGCCGATTACGGCCGAGTCACCGGCATGAGCTTGCCGCTTTTGATGGCGCCGCTCGCCATAACGGGCGCGCTTGCCACGGTGCTCGTTCCGGAGGTCGCAAGCAGCCAAAAAACCGGTTTATGTCGCAAAATCGACTCTGCAACCCTGTTTGCGGCCATTATAGGCAGTTTTTTCGTTCTGGTTTACGCGCCTCTCGGCGAAAGCATAGGGACGTTTTTGTTTAACGATCCGCGCGCCGGAAAATACGTCGGCATTGCGGCCGTCATAATATATCCGTTGGAGCTTAACCAAATCAGCACCAGTGTGCTCAACAGCCTCGGCCGTGAAAGAACCACCTTTCTGCACTTCGTTATAGGTTCACTGGTAACCGTGGCGTGCCTGTTCGTTCTTCCTGCAAAAATCGGGGTTTACGCTATACTTTGCGGCATGCTGCTGTGCTTCGGCACAACCACGTTTCTGAATTTTTCGGTTCTTCTGAAAAAAGAAGGCTTGGAACTCAACTTCAAAAAACCGATTTCCGCCGTATTTGCGGCCGCGCCGTCCGCGCTTTTGTGCTACCTTCTGAAAAACCTGCTTCTGCTTCGCGCGCCGATTGCCGTGGTGGTGATCGTTCCCGCATTCGTTTCCTGCCTTGCTTATGCGGTTACGCTGTGGGCGTTCGGCATCGTTGACGCCGAGGCAGTTCTTCCGAAAAGAAAAACGGCAGCCTTTGTCAGGCTGCCGAAAAAGGCGAAAGGATAAAAAACTATCATAGGCCGAGTTTTTTCAGATATTTGTCGCAAAACGGCACCAGCACGAACGTCAATGCGGCGTTCAGCAGCAAAACCAACCCCTGCGACATAATTCTGCCGCCCATATACACCCAAAGCGTCTTTTTGCTTCGGAAGAAAGTGTACCAAAGCGTGGTGGTGTTTATGCCCAAAGTGCAAACGACAAGAGTCAGCAGATATGCCGCCGCTATTATCGCCGCCAGATTTTTGCCGAAAATGCGTTTTGCTATCCACGGCATAACCCCCGTCAGCCCGGAGGCAAGCGTCAGAAGCGGCAACCACGCGCCGTGCGGAAACAGCAGGCACCCCACTCCGTCGCCCAAGGCTCCCACCAAAAATCCGACGAACGGCCCCATATATATGCCGGCGATTATCGACGGAATGTAGGTAAGCGACAGGCTCAAGGCAGTGGTTTGCGCCGACAGGCAATTCAGCACCGCCGAAACCGCAACGAAAAGCGCGGCGTAAGCAATTTTTTGCGTATTCAATTTTTTGTTCATAAAAAAACCTCCGACAAATTCAGAGATTCGAGCATGGTTATACAACCGTATAAACTAAGCAACGAATGCGGCAAGCCACCGCAGAGAATTCCCTTTCGTTTGCGGACAACATTCCATTCCGCAACACTTAACGCGACTTGCCTACTCTGCTGATATAAATTATACACGGCTTTTTGTTATTTTGCAATTCAATTCGTATAAAAAACCCGCCGCGCGTCGATAATAGCGTTATGCTTACGATTTTTGTCAGAACCATCATACTATATTTTGCGCTGATTTTCGTCATGCGCCTTATGGGGAAGCGGCAACTCGGCGAAATGCAACCCTACGAGCTTGCCATCACTCTGGTGGTTTCCGACCTTGCTTGCATGCCGATGAGCGATCCGTCCATACCTTTCATATACGGAATTCTGCCTATGCTTGCGCTTTTAATAACCCACGTCGTGCTGACGTTTGTCGGCCAAAAGAGCCAGCGCTTCAGAAAGCTTGTGAACGGAAAGCCTATAATCGTCATTTCCAAAGGCAACATCGACGTCAAGGCTCTCGGCCGGACCGGCCTCAGCGTCAACGACCTTATGGCGAGCCTGAGGGCGCAAGGATATTTTTCGCTCGATCAGGTGGAGTTTGCCATTTTGGAGACGAACGGCAAAATTTCCGTACTGCCGGCCTACTCGTCGGGCGAAGTTACCTGCGGCGACATAAATCTTCCGGAAAAGCCCGTGGAGCTTCCGTACACCGTCATCGTCGAAGGACGGTTTATGGCCGAAAACCTTTCGCTGCTTAACTTTGCGCCGTCGGAAGGCGAAATCAAAAACAAGCTGAAAGAAATCGGTTTGGAGCAAAAAGACGTGTTTATCCTCACGATTACGCAATCTAAAATTGCTATCGTGCAATCTTACGACGGTCAAATGTCGTCCATAAATTTTTAGATATGAAAAAACTAATCGTTGTCATTTGCATACTGGTTCTCATTCTGGCATTCGGAATCTACGATCACGTCCGCGTGAAAAACGTGTTTGACGAGCTGACTTTTCGCATAAACGAGCTTGACAGACTGGTTGACGAAAAGAAAACCGCCGAAGCGCTTGACGCCTGCACGGCGCTTATCGAATGGTGGGAAAAGGAACGAATTTACGTCGAAATGTTCGACTACTCCACCGAAATGCGCCAGATTCCCGTTACTCTCGGCGAAATTGAAGGCTCCCTCGAGGTGGACGATTTGCAGAACGCGTCGTCAAAAACCGCAAGCACCATAATTCTTATCGAAAACGTGCGGAAAACCGTTTCCTTCGATTTGATAGGCCTTATGTGAAAAAAACCACGCTCAAACGAGCGTGGCTTATTTTTTGAAACTACTTATTCAGAATAGCAAAGTTTTTCTTGTTGCTCTTGTAGAGATTTTTGAAGACCTCGAAGTTTCTGTCGTAGATAGGTTTAAGCTCCGGATTAGGCTTGTAGGTGGCCACGACCGGAATGAAGTTTTTGACTTCGTCCAGATTTTTGATGAGCCCAAGGCCTACGCCCACAAGAGCCGCCGCGCCGACTGCGCCTACGTTTTGCGGGCTGGCAACCGTTTCGATGGTTTTGCCCGTTACGTCCGCAAGAATCTGGCAGGTTACCGCGCTCAAAGCGCCGCCGCCGACGAACCTGATCGGATCGGAGGTTTTAACTTTTTTGCCTTCCGCCTCGAGCATCCAACGTTTGTGGAAGCAGATGCCTTCGATAACGGCGCGGATAAGCTGGCGTTTGCCGGTTTCCAGGCCGATGTTGAAGAACATTCCCTTTGCGTTCGGATCTTCAAACGGGCATCTGTTGCCGTGCAGCCACGGAGTGAAAATGACGCCGTCGCAACCTGCCGGCACGTCTTTTATGACGGAGGTCATATAGTCGTAGAGGCTGGTGTATTCCGCCTCCAAGCTTTCGGTTACGTCGTGCTTTTCGAGATAGATGTCTATTTCGTCGAGAGCGAGGTGATTTTTAACCCATTCGAGGCATTTGCCGCTGGTTTCCATTTCGGCGAAATAGTTGTATTTTCCGTCTTCTGCGCCCACGATTGCCGCGATCATGTTGGAAGCGTCAACCACGGATTTGTCGGTTACGGTGCCGATCCAGCCGCTGGTTCCGGAATAAACATGAGTGTCGCCCACGGCCGTTGCGCCTGCGCCCACGCCGATAAGGCTTGCGTCGCCGCCGCCGCCAAACACCGGAGTGCCTTCTTCAAGCCCAAGTTCCCTTGCCGCTTTTTCGGTGATTCCGCCGACGAGGTCGGTGCAATCGATGATTTCGGCCAGATGATCGACGTTCAGGTGGAACATCTTGCACATGGATTTGGACCATTCTTTTTTATGTATGTCGTAAATGAGCGTGCCGAAAGCGCTGTCTCTGGTCATCACGAATCTGCCGGTTGTGCGGCCGATGAGATATTCCTTAACGTCAAGCCATTTATACGCTTTTTTGAAGTTTTCAGGCTCGTGCGCTTCGATCCATTTATATTTCCAGACAGGGTCTTTTACGCTGGCCGAAACCGCGCCGGTTATCATTATGGATTTGATCAGCTTGAACACGTTTGCTCCCGCAATCTGGAAGCCGTGCGCTATGCCCTTTTTGATTTCTTCTTTCGCTCTTTGATCCATATAGCTCATCGGACGACGGACGGCGTTGCCTTCCTTGTCGACAAGCACCAGACCTTGCATCTGGCTGCAGAAGCTTATGCCCTTGATGTCGGACGGCTTCACGTCGGATTTTTCGAAAATAGCTTTTGTCGTAACACACATTGCGTGCCACCATTCGTCTGCGTCCTGCTCGGCACCGCCGTTTTCGAAAACGTAAAGATTGTAGCCGCACATTGCAGACTCAACCAGCCTGATTTCCTTGTCGATTTCAAACAAACAGGTTTTGATGCCGGTCGTGCCAACGTCGTAAGCTATAACAAAAGTTCCCATAACATCCTCCGAAGATAGTCAATCTAAATTTAATTTTACATTATATTCGGCCGTTTGTAAACAGCTTTTTCAAATTATTTCACCGTAAGAGAAACATAGTCATCAATCGAAACGCCGCCGACTATGGTTATAGCGTAACCGCCTTTTCCGACGTTGACAAGAACTTTATTCGCAATAGCGATGCCCTCCGGCAAATTTTCGTTATTTGAAAAAATAAACTCCGACGATGCAATCGAATATTTCGTGCATTTGACCACTATATCTCCGTCGGATATCGCGGTTAATTCATAAAGAACCACTTCTTCGTCTGCATCGGAATACTTTTCGATCAAACCGAGTTTTAATCCGTTATATTTCGAAAGATCAACGGTAAGCGTGCCGTCCGAAGAGAATATTTCTTCTCCCAATCTTTCGGCTTTCATCTCTGTATCGGACACTATGTAAGCGACGTAACCCTTTTGCAACAATCTTTCGAGACCGCCGTTTATGCCGTCAATGACGATCTTGCGTTTGGTTTGAGAAATCACGTTCTCAAAGTTCACTTCGGCCTTTTCGCCGTCGTCAAAATTGTTGTAACCTTTGGCGTAAACGGACAAAACGTAGGTTTTCGAATCGGCGAAAACGGATTCGTCAAAAGCGTAGGACAAATTTTTCGTTTCGCAGATAACCTTTCCGTCCACCAAAACTACGTAGACGGTTGCGCCCACTACGGCATTCCACTTTAGCGTGAGGGTGCTTTCGTCGAATGCAGCTTCGGTTTTGCCGAGGCTTACGGTGAGAACGTAGGTAACGGAGCAAGCGTCGCTCTCGTTATAGAATCCGATTTCGTTGGCTTTTACCGAAACCTCATAGCTTCCCGCCGCAGCAACGTAACCTGACAAATCGAAAGTCGTACCGCAGACGTGCGCGTCCAAAATCGCGCCGTCAAGCATAACCGTGTAATCCTTTGCGTTCTCGACTTCCGTCCAGGATAGCACGCTTCCGCTGAGAGTTGCGACAGGTACGTCGAGCTTGCCGTAAGTGTAATAATAAACGACCGAAATTTCGCTTGCGACGTAGAGGCCGTTTTCCTCTGCCTGCACCGAAATATTATGCGCGCCGACTGCTTTCACCAGTTCCGAAAAGTCGAACGAGGTTCCGGTTATCTCGCCGCCCGCGGGCACTTCGTCCACGGCCACCGAATACACGGCAGCGTTTTCCACCGCTTCCCACGAAACGACGGTTCCTTCCACCGTAAGTACGGGAGCGTCCAGACTGCCGAGATTTTTATACGTTGCCGTTATCATTTCGGATTCCGTATAAAAAGAATCGTCCGCCGAGTCCGCAACGACGGAAATTTCGTATTCTGCCACTTCCGTAACGTACTCGGAAATGTCGGCGCTCGTGTCGGTCACAGGAAAACTGCTTAAAACCGCGCCGTCTTTTTTGATTTCCACAAGATAGTTTTCGGCGTTGTCGACCTCGCTCCACGACGCGGTGATTTTGCCGTCCACATTATAAAACGAAAGGTTTTGCGGCGCGGTGAGCGCTCTCTTTTCGGTATATACAACCGAGTTCGAGAACATCGACGGAAGCCTGTAGCCCGAACCGTTTGCCATAACCTTGATTTCATAAATGCCTACGTTAACGATAAATTCCGACAAATCAACTTGCTTTTCAGTCAAATCGTTGGCCACAAGCACTCTGTTTATGACAACGTCGTAGGTGGCTTTTTCATTGTCGTCCGTCCAGGAAAGAATTTTGCTTTCCTCCGAAAAAGTCAGTTCGTCCGGCACCGCAAACGGAACGTAATGCTCATAGACGAAAGTTCTCTTTTCGCCTTCCGCGCCTGCGGAGTCTATTGCCGCAACCGACATTTCGTTTTCGCCTGCCGTAAGCAGGCTTTCGTCCAAAACGATTAAGTTTTCGTCTTTTTCGGTGACGCTTCTCGTTCCGGCAAAGTAAAATGCGTAGCCGCAGTTATCCGGAACTTGCGTCCACTCGGCGACATATTCGCCCGAGGACGCTTTGTAAACGGTGATGTTCTGAGTTTGTTCCAAAGCAAGCGCATAATCCGTGCCCGCAATGCCGGCAAAAAGAACGCCGGCGACAATAATCATAATTGCAGTCAGAAATTTTTTCATTTGTAAATTCTCCCTCTTGTCTTTGGTCGAAAATCGGCCGTGTTTTGTTGTCGCTATTTCTTCTGCAAAAGCGGTTTCAGGTATTCGCCCGTATAGCTGCTTTCGATTTCGGCAATTTCTTCAGGCGTGCCGACGCCCACGATATTGCCGCCTCTGTCCCCTCCGTCAGGGCCGAGATCGACGATATAATCCGCCACTTTTATGACGTCGAGGTTGTGCTCTATCACCAGCACCGTGTTCCCGTTTTCGGAGAACTTTTTGAGAATGTCCACAAGCCTCGAAACGTCGGCGCTGTGAAGGCCGGTGGTCGGCTCGTCCAGAATATACAACGTTTTTCCCGTGCTGCGCTTTGAAAGCTCGGTTGCGAGTTTCACCCTCTGCGCTTCGCCGCCCGAAAGCGTGGTGGACGACTGTCCGAGTTTGATATATCCAAGCCCCACGTCGTTCAGCGTTTTGATTTTGTTGTAAACCGACGGAATGTTTCTGAAAAAGTCGCAGGCCTCTTCCACCGTCATATCCAGCACCTCGAAGATGTTTTTGCCTTTATATTTGACTTCCAGCGTTTCCCTGTTGTAACGTTTGCCGTGGCAGACCTCGCAAGGAACGTAAACGTCGGCCAAAAAGTGCATGGCTATTCTGATTATGCCGTCGCCCGAGCAGCTTTCGCATCTGCCTCCCGCGATATTAAAGCTGTAACGCCCCGCCTTGTAACCTCTCGCCTTGCTGTCGGGAGTTGCCGCAAAAAGCTCTCTTATCGCGGTGAACACTCCCGTATAGGTCGCAGGGTTGCTGCGCGGAGTTCTTCCTATCGGCGACTGATCGATGGAAATGACCTTGTCGAAATATTCAAGACCTTCCACGCCGTCGGCCTTGCCTTCAGTAAGCGAAGATCTGTTGAGCGCGTTTGCCACGCGCGGATAAATTATTTCGTTCACCAGACTGCTTTTGCCGCTTCCCGAAACGCCCGTTATGCAGGTGAAAAGCCCCACCGGGATTTTGACGTCCACGTTTTTGAGGTTGTTCTGTTTTGCGCCCTTAACGACCAGATACCTGCCGTCGGGAGCCTTGCGTTTTTTAGGAACTTCGATTTTAAGTTCGCCGGAAAGATATTTTCCGGTTATCGATTCCTTACAATTTATAATATCTTCGACGCTTCCCGTCGCCACGATATTTCCTCCGTGAATGCCCGCGCCCGGGCCGACGTCAACGATAAAATCTGCGGAACGAATGGTTTCCTCGTCGTGCTCGACGACGATAAGCGTGTTGTCGAGATCTCTCAGTCCTTTGAGAGAAGCAAGCAATTTGCTGTTGTCTTTTTGATGCAAGCCTATGCTCGGCTCGTCCAGAATATACAATACGCCGGTAAGGCCGCTGCCTATCTGCGTTGCCAGCCTTATTCTCTGGCTTTCGCCGCCGGAAAGCGTCATGGAGGTTCTGGATAGCGTCAGGTAGTCAAGCCCGACGTTTATCAGAAAGTTCAGCCTTGCGGTGATTTCCTTTATAATTTGTTTTGCGATAATCTGCTGCTGTTCGGTGAGCGAAAGATTTTTGAAAAACTCCGCAATTTTCACCACCGACATATCCGTCAGCTCTATGATGTTTTTTCCGCCGACGGTGACTGCCAGCACTTCCTTTTTGAGGCGTTTGCCGTGGCAGACGTCGCAGTCGGTTTCCACCATAAGCTTGTCAAGCTCGGCTTTCATCATTTCGGAAGTGGTTTCCTTATATCTGCGTTCCAGAATAGGCACGATGCCGTCGAACGACGCCTTATAGGAAGTCTTTTTGCTGTAAAGGCTGAAAAAGATTTCCAGTTCCTCGCCGTCGTTGCCGTAGAAAATCATTTTTTTGGCCTCTTTCGGCAAATCCTTAAACGGCACGGACGTCGAAAACCCGTACTTGTCGGCCATGGCTTTTATGGTTCTGTTGAAGCTTTGCGAAACGTCAACGCCCCAGTTTGTTGCAGGCGCAAGCGCGCCTTCGTCGATGGAAAGATTGTCGTCCTTGACCAGTTTGGCCGTGTCGATGACGCATTTGTAGCCCAGTCCCAGACATTCCGGGCAGGCTCCGTAAGGATTATTGAAGCTGAACGAGCGAGGAGAAAGTTCCTCTATGCTTATGTCGCAGTCCGGGCAGCTGTAGTTTGTGGAATAAAGCGTTTCCGTGCCGTCCACGTCAACCGTAACCAGCCCTTCGGCAAGCTTTAGGGCAAGCTCCAAGCTGTCGGTGAGTCGCCTTTCCACGCCTTCCTTTATGACGAGCCTGTCCACCACGACGCTTATCGTGTGCTTGACGTTTTTTTCAAGCTTCGGAAGTTCTTCGTCCAAGGTGTAGTCTATGCCGTCGATTCTGACTCGGGTGTAGCCCGCTTTTTTGTAGCTTTCGATTTGCTTGACGTATTCGCCCTTTCGGCCCCTGACCACCGGCGCCATAACTATGACTTTGCCTTTTTGGTTTTTAAGGATTTTGTCGCATACAACGTCCACCGACTGTTTTTCGATGACTCTGCCGCATTTCGGGCAGTGCGGCGTGCCCACGCGCGCGTATAAAAGACGGAGATAATCGTAAATTTCGGTAACGGTGCCAACGGTCGAACGAGGGTTGTGCGACGTGGTCTTCTGATCTATCGCGATTGCAGGCGAAAGCCCGTCGATCATCTCGACGTTAGGCTTTTCCATCTGCCCCAGAAACTGACGGGCATAACTGGACAGACTTTCCATATATCTTCTTTGTCCCTCGGCAAAAATGGTGTCGAAAGCCAAAGAGCTTTTTCCGCTTCCCGAAAGCCCCGTGAAAACCACCAGTTTCCCTCTCGGAATGGTCAGGTCCACGTTTTTGAGGTTGTTTTCGTTTGCTCCTTTGATTGTGATGTTTCCCATATGTAACTTGTGACTTTTCAGTCCTTTTTCAGTTGTTTTTTAAGCTTTTGAATTTCGTCCCTAAGCACGATTGCGCGTTCGAAATCCAGCGCATCGCTGGCGATTTGCATCAGCGCTTTCAGGCGCTCAATTTCATAAGCGATGTTTTTAACAGGCGTTTTCGGCGTTTCATCTATCTTTTTGGTGATTTCGATTGTGTTGACAATTTCCTTTTCGACAGATTTAGGCGTGATGCCGTGCGCCTTGTTGTACTCCGACTGAATCTTGCGGCGGCGATTGGTTTCGCTTATTGCGCGCTGCATGCTGCCGGTGACGTTGTCGGCGTACATTATGACTTTGCCGTCCACGTTTCTTGCGGCGCGGCCTATGGTCTGAATGAGCGCGGTGTCCGAACGCAAAAATCCTTCCTTGTCCGCGTCGAGTATGGCCACGAGCCTGACTTCCGGAAGGTCCAGACCTTCCCTCAAAAGGTTTATGCCGACGAGAACGTCAAACTCGCCTCTTCTTAGTTCGCCGATGATTTCCACCCTCTCGAGCGTAACGATTTCCGAGTGCATATACTTGACTTTGATGCCGTTTTCCTTCAAAAAGTCCGTCAGGTTTTCCGCCATTTTTTTGGTGAGCGTCGTAACCAGAACTCTGCCGCCTTTTTCCGTGACGGCGTTGATTTCGCCGATAAGGTCGTCGATCTGCCCCTTCACCGGCCTCACCGAAATTTCCGGATCGATAAGCCCCGTAGGCCTTATAAGCTGTTCGACGACGTTGTCCGCCTGTTCCATTTCGTACGGCCCCGGGGTTGCCGAAGTGCATATAAGCTGGCCGACTCTTTCGTCGAATTCCTCGAAGGTGAGCGGCCTGTTGTCGTAGGCCGCGGGAAGACGGAAGCCGTACTCCACGAGGTTGACCTTGCGGCTTCTGTCGCCGTTGTACATGGCGCGAATCTGCGGAATCGTCATGTGAGATTCGTCGATAAACGTTACGAAATCTTTCGGGAAAAAGCTTAAAAGCGTGTACGGCGGCTGGCCCGGAGCGCGTCCGTCGAAATAGCGGCTGTAGTTTTCTATGCCGCTGCAATAGCCGATTTCCTTTATCATTTCGACGTCGTAACTGACGCGTTCGCCGATGCGTTGCGCTTCGATAAGCTTGCCTGCCTCGGTGAAGGCGCGCACCTGCTCGTCCTTATCTTTCAAAATGACTTTTAAGGCGTCTTCCAGCTTGTCGTCGCCGATGACGTAGTGCGTTGCAGGGAAAATGACGGCGTGCTCGAGCGTTGAAATCGCTCGGCCGCTGAAGCTGTCGATTTCGGAAATTCTTTCCACTTCGTCGCCGAAAAATTCCACCCTTATGGCAATTTCGCTGTTGGATGCAGGAAAAATGTCCATAACGTCGCCGCGCATTCTGAAAGTGGCCCTCACAAAATCGAGGTCGGCCCTTTTATACTGAATGGAAACCAGCTTCATCGCCAGTTCGTCGCGGTCGATTTCCATACCCGGCCTTAGCGACACCGCCTGATTGTAGTACTCCACCGGCCCGCCCAAACCGTAGATGCAGCTTACCGACGCCACCACTATAACGTCCCTTCTTTCGCAAAGACTGGAGGTTGCCGAGTGGCGCAGCTTGTCGATTTCGTCGTTTATCTGCAGTTCTTTTTCGATGTAGGTGTCGGAACGGGGAATGTACGCCTCAGGCTGATAATAGTCGTAATAGGATACAAAAAACTCCACACGGTTTTCGGGAAAAAACTCCCGAAATTCGTTGCAGAGTTGAGCCGCCAGAGTCTTGTTGTGCGCTATGACCAGCGCAGGCCTTTGCACGTTAGCGATAACGTTTGCCATAGTGAAGGTTTTTCCCGAACCCGTAACGCCCAACAGAACCTGTGTCCTCAGTCCGTCGTTAAGCCCTTCCGTCAGCGATTCGATTGCTTGCGGTTGATCGCCGCAAGGCTTGTATTTGCTTTTTAGAATAAATTTGTCCATTATCCGAAATATTTGCTCAAAACGAATTTCCAAAGCATGGATATCGTCGCGCCGAGAATGGCAAAAAGTATGGTGAACAGAATCTTGCGCCGCAAACTGCGCTTGACCATCGCTTCCGTTCGCGCAAAGTTGAGGCCTTTGTTTTTAAGGTTGACGCAATAGTTTTTTTCGCCGTCCTTGTCGGCCTGCACGAAGTCGATATATTCGTCCAGCTCCAAAGCTTTAAGCGTCGGCTCCAGTTCCTCTTTTGCAAACTCTATCTTAAACGGGATTGCCCGCAAAATGTCAACGGGTTTCAGAATAGCCACTCCGTCGCCGTTTTCGGCAGCGTTAAAGATGGCCCACATAACGGCCTTTTCCTTTTTGGTCAATTCGTTTTTGATGTAGTCGTTTTTAAGTTCGTCCCGTTTTGCGAACATTTTGCACCTCGGTTATTTTACGATAAGTTTGAAAAGAACTATCAAAAGTCCGCCGACAACCGCGCCTCCGATCAGCGCGCCGAAAAACGCGGCTCTTTTAATAAGCCCCTTAACTTTTTCAAGCTCCACCACCGTTGCGGTTCTGAACCTGCCCGTTTCTTCGGTTTTCGGCCGTACGGTTTCCTGCTCGGTCGAAATTTCCTTTGTCGAAAGCGGCGTTTCGTCCTTGCCCTCCAAAGCAAGCGTCGCGCGGGTGAGGCTTTGTATGCAGTAAGTTTCGGTGGAAGCCGTTTTGACCTTCACCAGCCCTTGCTCGGCCAGACTTTTGATTATGCCCGAAAGCTCCAGCTTCTGTGGCTTCTCCCCTTCGACCTTTTCGATGATGTCGTCCGCGTCGAGAACCTTGAACGTTCCGCCCGAAAGCTCCACGACCGCTTTTAAAACGGCAAGTGTTTTTCCGCTTAGCATTTGAACCCTCCGCATATATGATTATATATTATACCACTTATTTTCGCCAAAAGCAACGAAATGATAAACTGCGTTTTCCGCTTTTTTGAAAACGGCTTTTTTGTTAAAATTTCCGACAAAAACCCAAATGCGGCGTTTTTGTTTCGATTTTTCACGATAAACTGCATGTTTTGCCGATTTGCGATTTTCCGAAAACCGTAAAAACATTTTTCTCCCCGTTGACTTTTTTGAAGAAACAAACTATAATGTATCTATAAACGGAGGTCGTTATGGAAAAAGAGAAAAAACAAGAACTTCTAAGAACTCTCAAATTTACACTGTTTTCTGTCAGCGCGGGCGTCATTCAGATTTTAAGCTACACCCTCATGGTGGAAGTTTTTCACTGGGACAACGAGCACAAACTTACCTGGCTTTCAAACCTCATTTCATTGATTTTGTCGGTTTTATGGAACTTTACTTTCAACCGCAAATTCACCTTCAAATCGGCCGCAAACGTGCCTATCGCGATGCTCAAAGTGGCAGCGTTTTACGCGGTATTCTCCCCTGTGTCCGCGCTTTGCACCAAGTTTTTGAGCGGCAAGGGCTGGAACGAATATCTTATCGAAGCCATTTTCATGGTGCTTAATCTGGTTCTGGAATACTTCTATCAACGCTTCTTCGTTTTCAAAGGCAGCATCGACACCGCCGAAAAACATCACGACGAACCTCAAGAAGAACCTAAAGAAGAACCTTCCGAACAAACTGACGCGGAAAAAACAGTCGAAACCGATTTAGAAGAAAAATAAAAACGCTTGCAAAAAACCGCCTTTCCGGCGGTTTCTTATTTTCGGATATTAAATTTTTCGACTGTCTGCGAAACGACGTACTTGTCCTTCACGAGCCTCAGTTTTTCCATTGCCTTGCCCGCTAAATGCGCAATTTGCTTTTCTTCCGACGCCCACCTTTCCAAAAGCACGACCTCGGACGGGTTTTCGGCGGACAGATAGTAAGAGTATTCCTCGCAACCGTCCTCTTTTCTTATTTCGGGCAAAATTCCAAGTTTCAGAACCTCATCTGAAAAGGCCTTTGCAAGACCGCTTTTCGTCGTATAGCGAACTATAATCGTCAACTTATCGTTCATTGTTCCTCCGTTTTTGCGCGGACTGCCGAGCTCTTTTGCCCTTGCTTCCACAAAAAGAGCAAAACTTTTATCCTATTTTATAGTAATTCTTATAAACCCCGTTGCTGGTGGAATCGGCGCTTTCGATAAACAGTTTGAATTTGTATCCGTTGGAATCAGCATCAAATTCATAGCGAATTTCAAAAATCCAGACCGAACCTTTTGCGAAATAGCCGTTTTCCAAAACGTCGTTTCTTACGTAATAGAATTTATACGATTTGCTCGGATTATCATCGAAATAGTCGGACAAATCTCCCTTTTGCTCCAGGACGTACCAGTTTTCGTTTGTATCCATGCCGACTTTTTCGATTCTCGGTTTGCCCAACATGCCGTCATAATGCTTTTTGAGGTAGGAAAAATATACTTCGGCATTCGCCTTGAAGGTCTTTTCGTCCGGACAAGCCTGCGAAAACGAGTATCCGTCGTTATACCAAGCGTCGCTTGTGTTCATCTCCCCCGACAACCCCGTCGGCGCCGTCAAACCCGCAAGCCCTTTTGCCGACAATTCCTCTTCGGTAAACCACTTTGTGCTGTCGTGAAGCGGCGTTTGATTTTCTTTTCCGCCATCGTTATTTCCACAGGCGACCAGCCCGACGCAAGTTACCGCCAAAAGCATCGCGCAAACAATTATTGACAATTTCTTTTTTAACATATTGATTAAATCCTTCAAAATATTGTTTTATTATCTCCGAACCAACTCTGCTTTATCTTTATGATGTTTCTTCGATAAGTATATTTTATATCGCCTGCCTGCTTTTTGCAAGCGTAAATCAAATCTTTTACGTCATTTCACAATCTTATTTTTGATTTTATCATTTATTTTGTTTGTTTGTAAACTTCTAAATAATAATATAACTATATCCGCCCAAAAGGCGTCAAAATAGGGCGCGCGGTTTGTTTCGCGCCCTATAAATAAGTCATGGCTCCCCCAGTTGGACTCGAACCAACGGTCCGGCTTCGGGCATTGCCCTCGCTCGCTTTGGCTGCCGACAACGCACCGTGTTGTCGGCTTTACGCGTCGCGCCCTTTGTGCGGTTTTGCTTTGCAAAATCCTGCGCAGGCTCGTCGGTTCATAGGGTGAATAACAAAAAAGAAGGACTACCTTTCGGTGCCCTTCTTTTTGTGGCTCCCCCAGTTGGACTCGAACCAACGACCCTGCGGTTAACAGCCGCATGCTCTACCGACTGAGCTATAGAGGAATATCTTTTAGCATAGTCATTTTAGTATATCCGAACGAGAATGTCAACTGTTTTTGCGGTTTTTTCGGAGCGGGAGCGGATTTTTTTATCTTTTTTTGCGGCGGGCGGAGAATTTGACTTTTTCGCTTGATTTGGCGGGGGTTTTGCGTTAGAATGAATATAAAGGTTTCATATAGAGGGGTCGTATGGAATACAAGGAATCATTGATAAAAAACGAATATAAGGTCAACAAGATGATCGGCTACATAGCGCTTGGCGCGTTCGTCGGCTTTCTCGTGATGTTTTTGCTGAACTATATGGAGGTCTTCAAGCTTAATAAAGACGAAGTTTCCATAGTGTTCGGCGTGCTGAGCGTTGGGGTGCTGACGATTTTTTTGTTGACGGTGGTGTTGAACGTGCAGAGCCCGTCGGTGAAATACGTTTCGATAGCTCTGACGAACGTTCTGGTGATGATCGGTTTTGCTTTTTTATCGATGCACATGGTGCTTGTGTTGATGCTGCCGATTCTGGCGTCGTGCCTGTATTTCAACCGCAAAATGAACCTCGTTACGACCATAGAAACCGTGGTGGCGATGTTTGTGGGACACGTGCTGAGCGTTCCGCTCTCGATTGTTTACGACGATCCGCTGATAGTCAGCTATAAATCCGCCCTTCTCCACGGATTTTTGCCGCGGCTTATCGAATATCTGATTCTCACCGGCGTCATCATGCTTCTGACTCACATTACTTCGAACATGATGACCGACGTTTTTCAATACGTCACCTTCAACCACAAGCTCGTTGAGGAGCTGAAAAGCACGCAAATCGAAGTCGTGCAAAGCCTTGCCCAGATTGCCGAAAACAAATCGGAAGAAACGGGCGAGCACTTAGAACGCGTAAGTGCGTATATGTACGTTCTGGCCAAGGGCTTCGGCCTGCCCGAAAAGGAAGCCTACAACGTTTCCGTTGCGGCAATGCTGCACGACATCGGCAAACTCGGCGTTGACGAAAAGATTCTGTCCAAGCCCGGCAAGCTCACCCCCGAAGAATTCGAGGAAGTCAAAAAACACGTTATCTACGGCAAGGAGCTGCTGCAAAACTCCCCGAGCGAAATCATGCAAATTGCGGCAATTATCGCCGAACAGCATCACGAGCACTGGAACGGCAATGGTTATCTCGGGCTTAAAAAAGAACAGATTCACCTCTACAGCCGCATGATGGCGGTGGTTGACGTGTTCGACGCACTGACCTCCAAGCGCAGCTACAAGGACAGCTGGTCCGTGGACGCCGCTCTCCGCGAAATCATCAGGTGCAGCGGCGAACAGTTCGATCCGGAAGTGGTCTTTGTGTTTAAGGAAAACTTCGACAAAATCTACGAGCTTTACGTATCCTTCCAAAAGCGAGCCGCCCAAACCGACGAAACACAAAACAAAATCGAAACCGCAAAACAAGCAATTGAAGCTTCAAAAAACGACGCATAAAGCGTCGTTTTTGTTATGTTTTTGCTTTTTACTCTTTTTGCTCGCCCGTAACGAGTTTGATTTGCGCCGTTTCGGAGCCTTCCGTGAAAACGATTTCGAACGGCGTTTTTGCCGCTTCGCCGTATTCGCCGCTAAGCACCTTTAACCCGCTTTTCAGGACGACCTTCAGCCCCGATTCCGTTTCCGTCACGTCATAAAAACCGGACGCTTCGTAGAAGGCTTTTACGTCCTCTGCCGTTGCGGTGAACGCGTAAGAAGTATCCGCGTGGGCGTAACCGACGATGGTCTCGTCCGCCAGAAAGTGCAGAGGGAACAAATAATATATACGGCAGGAATGATCGTTTTTTTGCGACGATTTCGCCGCAACCGCCGACCTTACGAAATATTCGTTCTCCGAATCGGTGGTTTTTACGATGGAGTTTACTACGAGAAAATCCTTTTTCCCTCCGCCAAGGTCATACGTAAGAAGCAGCTTGTTTCCGTATGTTTCGACCTTTTCCGCCTGGCCTTCAAGTTTTCGGGCGACCTCGACGGGCGAAAGTTTCGTGTAAAAATGTATGCCCATTCCTCCTGCTTCGTAAGCCTTTTTCTGTTCCATTCTGTTTATACGGTAGGTTTCGCCGCTTATTTCGGACGTTACGTCAATATAACGCTTGCTGCTGTCGCAAGCGGAAAACGTGGTCGCGGACAGCATAACCGCAACCGCCAAAAACAGCGCAAAAGATTTTTTCATAGTCTTTCCTCCTAAAAACTTTTTTGTCTTTCTGCTTTTATTATACTTTGCCAAAAACCATTTTGTCAATAGGCGGTTCGGCAACAAAAAACCCGAACCGAGGTTCGGGCTTGTCGCTATTAGTCAGCTTTGTAAGGCAACAATGCCATTACACGAGCGCGTTTGATTGCTGCGGCCAAAACTCTTTGGTGTTTGGCGCAAACACCGGTCATACGGCGCGGAAGCATCTTGCCTTTTTCGGTGATGTATTTGCGCAATTTTGCGGTGTCTTTGTAGTCGATATCTACTGCCTTTTCAACGCAGAATTGGCATACCTTCTTTTTAGGCATACGTTTTTGCGCCGGGCGTTGTTTCAATTCTTCACTCATTGTAAAATCTCCTTTTTAGTTTAGAACGGTAAATCCGAATCAACCGGTTTGAGGTCGCCGAACACTTCGCCTTCGTCGCCTTCCAGAGCGTTGTCGCTGCGGGTGGAAAGGAACTGAACTTCGTCAGCAATGATTTCGGTGATGAAGCGACGGGAACCGTCCTGATCGTAGCTGCGGGTTTGCACGCTGCCGACTACGGCCGCTTTGCTGCCCTTTCTGAGATATTTTTCGCAACGTTCTGCCTGGCTTCTCCAAACGATAATAGGGAGAAAATCGGTTTCTCTGACGCCGTCGGAATTGCTGTAGCGACGAGAAACGGCCAAAGTGAACTTGCAAACGGAAATGCCCGAGCTGGTTTGAGTCAATTCAGGATTTTTGGTAAGATTGCCGATTAAAAATACTTTGTTCATAGTAAACTCCTTATTACTTACGGATAATCATAGAGCGGACGATTGCGTCCGAGTTGCGCATTTGACGATCCAATTCTGCCGGAACGGTTTCTGCGGCTTCGATGTTCATGAGAACGTAGTAGCCTTCTGTTTTGTAGTCGATAGGATAAGCGAATTTCTTCGTGCCCCATTTGTCTACATTTGCAACAGTACCGCCCAAAGCAACGACTGCGTTTTCAAACTTTTCGCAAACGGCTGCTTTCGCTTCGTCGTCTAAAGAATTTTCGACGATGTAAAGAATTTCGTACTTGTTCATAACGTTTTTTACCTCCTTTTGGACTTTGATGACCCCTCGCGGGGTAAGGAATACACTTTTCGTGCGCTCTTATTATATATAAAAACAAAAATAATGTAAAGTGTTTGACTGATAAACACGGACATATTTTCTGTTTTTTTCGTGGATTTTGCGATTATTTTCGGTTATTTTTCCATTTCACAGCCGCCAGTCGATAGGTTTTTCGCCGTCGGAAACGAGATAGACGTTGGTTCTGGAAAACGGCTTGGAGCCGAAAAATCCGTTGTATGCCGACAGCGGACTCGGGTGCGCCGACTCGATGACGTGGTGTTTTTTGGTGTCGATAAGCGCCTTTTTCGAGCGGGCGTTTGCGCCCCAAAGTATGAAAACGATAGGTTTTTCGCGCTCATTCAAAATGCGTATCACGTCGTCGGTGAACTGCTGCCAGCCGCAATCCTTGTGGCTGTTGGCCTGCCCCGCTCTGACGGTGAGCACGCTGTTCAGAAGAAGCACACCCTCTTTTGCCCAGCCCTCAAGACACCCGTCCTTCGGCATCTGAACGCCGAGATCGGAATTAAGCTCCTTAAAGATGTTCACCAGCGAAGGCGGTTTCTCCACTCCGCGTTTCACGCTGAAGGCCAGCCCGTGCGCCTGCCCCGGACCGTGATACGGATCCTGCCCCATAATGACCGCTTTCACCTCGCCGTACGGCGTGAGGCGAAATGCGTTGAAGATGTCGTGCATATCGGGATAGCAAGTGCGTGAAAAATATTCTTTCTTCAAAAACTCTCTTATTTTCCGATAGTTTTCGCCCGCAAAAAGCGGCGCAAGCACTTGGTCCCAATCGTTTCCTATGTTGACCATAAAGTTATTTGTAAAGCTCCTGTTCTTTTGCGATAAGCCCTTCGATGCCCGAAATAAGCGCGTCGCCAGAGAATTTTTCGGCTTCTCTCGTCCTTCTTATGACCACTTCGGTTTCGCCGTTTGCCACGCTTCTCGGGCTGACGACGACTCTGAGCGGCATACCCATAAGGTCGGCGTCCGCAAATTTCACGCCGTTGGAAACGCCCGTTCTGTCGTCCAAAAGCACGCTGATGCCTTTTTGGCGAAGATCAAAATAAAGCTTGTCCGCCGCCGCTTTGACTTTTTCGTCGTCGTAGCGAAGCGCGGTGATGTGAACCTTGTACGGAGCGATGCTGATCGGCAGAATAAGGCCTTTTTCGTCGTTGCTTTCCTGCGCGACGGAGGCGATTGCTCGGCCGACACCGATGCCGTAGCAGCCCATGATAGGGGTAACCGCTTCGCCCTTTTCGTTGAGGACGGTCATACCCATGGTTTCGGTGTATTTGGTGCCGAGCTGGAAGATGTTGCCGATTTCGATGCCGTTTTCAAGGTGCAGCGGTTTGCCGCAGACAGGGCATCTTTCGCCCGCTCTCACCTTTGCGACGTCGTAAAATTCGGTTGCGCCCGCGTCTCTTGCGGCGTCCACGCCCGTGAAGTGATAGCCTTCCTTGTTCGCGCCAGCCACGAGGTTGTACGCGCCCTCCAGGCTCTTGTCGAAAACGACGGTTCCGTTTTTGAGGTTAAGTCCCACCGGGCCGATGTTGCCGGACACTATGCCGATTTCGGAAGAAGTTTCCTTATCCCAAGGCACGACGTTTTTGCGGATAACCTTTTTGAGTTTCGCTTCGTTGACCTCGAGATCTCCCCTTATGAAAACGACGACCGTTGTGTCTTCGCCCTTAACGGCAAACACGACCGCTTTCATGGTTTTTTCGGTCGGGACTCCGAGGAACTCGGAAACTGCTTCTATTTCTTTTGCGTCGCCGGTGAAAACTTCTTTCATTTCTTCTCTTTCGCCGAAATCCACCGCGTCTCTAACCGACGTCGCCACTTCCATGTTGGACTTGTAGCCGCATTCGTCGCAAAGAACCAGCGTGTCCTCGCCGACTTCCGTCAGAAGCATGAATTCGTGCGAAACGTTGCCGCCCATCATGCCGCTGTCCGCCTTGACGGCTATGAACTTTTTAAGGCCGATTCTGCGGAAAATGTTGTTGTAGGCTTCGAGGCATTTGTAGTAGTAGTCCTCAAGATCTTCCTGAGTCATGTGGAAGCTGTAGGCGTCCTTCATGGTGAATTCTCTGACTCTGATAAGTCCGCCGCGGCAACGAGGCTCGTCGCGGAACTTGGTTTGAATCTGATAAATCATAAACGGCAGCTGCGTATAGCTGGAAACGGTGTTTTTCACGAGATGCACGGCCGCTTCTTCGTGAGTCATGCCGAGCAGCATATCCTTGCCGCCTCTGTCCTTGAAGCGAACCATTTCGCTGCCGATGGAATAATATCTTCCGCTGGCTTCCCACATTTCCTTAGGCATAACCACAGGGAATTTGACTTCCTGCCCGTCGAGCTTGTTCATTTCGTCGCGAATGATGTTTTCGATGTTGACGCTCATAAGCTGAGCCGGGCTGGTCAGCGAATATATACCGTTTGCAACGGGTTTGATGTAGCCCGCTCTCACCAAAAGAGCGTGGCTCAGAATTTTTACGTCGGCAGGCGTTTCCTTGACTCTGTCGCCCACAAGTTTGCTGAGTAACATATTACCTCCTCGCCTAAAAGGCGAAACCAAATTATTTGCGTTTATTATATCCCATTATTCTTCGTTTAGCAAGCGATTTTTGAGGGAGAAAGAAATCAGGCCTACGAATTGTAGAGCCTGATTCTGATTTTCGTCAACAATATTTTAAGCGGCGCGTAAAGCACCAGCGTTCCCGCCGTAACCGACAGAACGTGCGTCAGCATGGTGGGAAGAGAGCTGTAAAAATAAGCGCTCCACGCTTTTTTCGAAAAACTCATCAGAAGCGGCGTAAGCACGTCGTCGATGAGCGTAAAGCACGCGGTGAGCGCCGCGGCAAGCGGCACCACCACCCAGATTCTGTCAACGTTCTTTTTCGCCGGAAGCGACATAACGAGGGCATAAAGCGGAAAATAGACAAGATAAAGCACGATTACCGTCGGAAAGAACCCGAACGCCAAACATCTCACAACCGAGAAGCTCACCGCCAGAATCACTCCTTTTTTGGTGCCGAAAACCGCGGCGAAAACGGCAATCATCGCGCTCACCACCTCGACGCCCGCCACAAAACTTAAGGCGTACTGCGCGGCGATAAGAAACGCGGTGTACATGGCTATTACGGTTACGTCCTTCGTTTGTTTCATTTTAGAAATGACAGAAAACGAACAGGATAACGGTGCCTTCGGCAAGAGGATAATCGTTGATGCCGACGATTGCGGAATAGTAGGTTTGGCCTTCGAATTCGTAGGTGCCCCAAGCTTCGTTGCCCATTTCCTTGTCGGAAGTGTACATCATCCAGCTGGTCCGATCTTTCTGATAATCGGCGGTTTTGCCGTTCACGGTGGTGACGAAGCCGTTGTCTAAGGTCCATAACTTTTTTGCTTACGGTAACCGCAACGACGTCTTCGGTGGACTTAACGGCGTTGTAGCCGTTGCACGCAGAGAGCGCCGCAACGAGCACGGCAAGAGCCATAGCTATTGCCAAAATTTTGCCAAATTTTTTCATAAGTTTCTCCTTCGGCTTTCGCCTGATTGATTGCCGAGTACGAGAACTTGCCGTCCGATTGCAGTTTGTTCAGGTAATCGACGAGGTTTTTGCCGTCTTTGTTTTGAAAAAAAATTTCGTTTGCCGAAAATTTCCGGTTTTATTATAACACATCGGGCAGTTTTGTAAATGATTTTTTGTTGATTTTTGGGGGTTTTCTATGGTATAATAGTAATATCTTAATTTTTGGAGGGAATGTATGAAGCAAGAATACATGGAATCTGCCGAAAGAGTTATGACTTTCATCAAAAAAGTCGAAACCGAAATCGGCCCGCGCCTTCCGGCCTCCCCTGAGGAACGCAAAGGCGCCGAACTTATCAGAGCCGAATACGAAAAAAACATCGGCCTCAAAACAATCGACGAACCGTTTAAGGTCGCTCCGAAATCGTCCGTCGGCGCAATGCCTTACATCGGCCTTGCGACGCTCGTGGCGTTCGTGCTGTTCTATATTTATCCGCTCGCGGGCGCAATCGTGGCGTTTCTCGCTTTCTTCTATGCGGCGGTTCAGTGCATAACCTATTCCAACATGTTCGACTTTTTGTGGCCGAAAAAAGAAAGCTCCAACTTCTACACCGTTCAGGAGCCTAAATCCGGCAAAGCCGACTACACCGTTATCATCAGCGCGCACTACGACAGCAGCTGGGAATGGACTCTGCAATACAAAAATCCTAAAACCTTCATACCAAAAATCGCATGGGGCACCGTGGGAACGCTTATTTTGGTTGCTTGCGGCATTGTCCTCACCGTCATCGGCAAAAATCAACCTATCTGGACCTCCATTTCCGAAGGCTTCGGCAGCGTTTTACAATGGGTTGCCCTGCTGCTTCCTATCCCGTTCCTTCCGGGGCTTTACTTCCTCACGCAGTTTTTGAATCACGACAAATCCGTCGCAAGCCCGGGCGCTATGGACAACCTCACCGGCATCGGCATCAACATGGAAGTCGCCAAGTACTACAACGAACATCCGGATATGCTCCCTGACAACTGCCGCCTTATCTGCGCAGGTCTCGGCTGTGAAGAATCCGGCCTCAAGGGCAGCTCCGCTTTCGTCAAAAAGCACAAAAACGAAGAGTTTTTCAAACATCTTTACGTCGTCAATCTGGACAGCATCTCCGACTACGACTATTTCGAAGTGGTAACCGGCGATCCTCTGCAATTTGCAAACTATCCTAAAGATATGGTTGACATCGCCTACGACAGCCTGCAGGAAGCCGGCGTCGTCAGAAAAACCGGCAAAATCGTCAACCCGATCGGCGGCAACGACGCAACTCCGTTCCACAAAGCCGGCGCAAAAGCCATCACCATCGCCGCGCAAAACCCTATCCCTACCAACTACTACCACACCAGAAACGATCGCACCGACCGTCTTAGTGAAGAAGTTTTCGCGGAAGGCATCGAGGTTACTCACGGCATCCTCAGAAGGATTTTCGAAAAAGAAGCGAAAAAATAAATTTTTCCGATAAAAAAGCGAGGCAAACGCCTCGCTTTTTTCATTCGCTTGCTGCTTCGTCTATTTTCTCATACTTCTCATATTCCCTGTCAATCATTGCGCCAATTCCTTCAAACCACGGCCCGACCTTTTGGAAAATAACGTATGTTTTATTATGGAAAGCTTTTGTGTTTTCCCATTTGCTGTCACAAAATTGATGAACGAAATAGACTTTGTAAAACAATCCTATGTATTCCACGCTGCCCCCGTCGTCATAAGCTATCTCATAACGCGCAAATATCGGTCGCTGCCTGTGGGAGGCGCGTATGGCGTCGGTTGAAATCATCATGCCCCATAAAAGGATCAAGCCTATCAGCACTATCAATGCTTTTTGTTTTTTAGTTATCGTCATATCCCCACCCTCCTTTAATTAAACAAAAAAGCTCCCCTTAAGGGAGCAATACGTTTCAGGATAGAAAACCGTCTGTCCCTTGCGCCGTTTGTTCTGTTATCATTATATCATACGCCAAAGCATATTGTCAACGGCAAATTATTTGATATGAAAAAGCGAGGCAAACGCCTCGCTTTTCGTTATTTCTTTTTCATTTTCAGTTTGCCGAGCCCCAAGGAATAGCCTTGCGGTTTGCCGAGTTCTTTTGCGGACTTTTCGTCGATAAGCATAACGCATTTGGTGAAAGTTTCGATCTGTTCCACCATAAGCGGCAGGTTGAATTTGTCCATGTGGTGCCCGCCCGTTTTGTCGACGGCGCAAAGATAATCCGGCGCGGTTACGAGCGCGATTTCAGGTATCTTCTTGTTGAAAAGCGGTTGACCTTCGCCAAAGTGCATAAGGTTGTGTCCGCGGAGCGTGTAGGTGCGAAGCATGGTTCTGCCGTCGGTGGCGGCATAGTAGATGTCGTCCATAACCTTGTTTCCGGTGTAAACGATTTCGGCGTCGATGTCGTTGGTTTTGACGTACTCGCCGTTCACGTCCTTCCATTCGGTGCAGCCGAGGTGTTCCACCGCGCAGCCTGCCACCACCTTGTAGCCGCCGTGCTTGCCCGATTTGTCTTTCCAAACCTTTTTGTTGTCGGCAAGCCATCTGGAAGTGGCCTGGTCAAAGCCGGTGCGGAATTTAGGCAGGCGGAAGTGCCCCGTTACGAACACGAAAATGAGGTTGCGTTTGATAGGGTGCTTTACAAAATACGAGAGCATGGACAGCATTGCCACGCCGCCGTTTTCTTCCGAGAAGTTGCAGCCGTCGGTGTGCGCGTTGACTATGATTGCTTCGCCCGTGTCGCCGGTGCCTTTGACGACGGTGTAGAACGATTCGGTCAAAGCGTCCTTTTCGATGAACCCGTTAAGGGTGAGCGTTGCGGATTTTTTGGCCTTTGCCGCGGCGATAAGCTTTTTGCCTTCGGTTTCGTTCACCCAAAGCATCGGCACTTTCAGGTAACCCAAAATGAAGTTGAGCCATTGCCCTTCAACCATAGCCTCGGACATATCTTCCCAGATGCAGACCATGCCCTTCATTCCCGCAAGTTTCGCGCTCCAGAACGTCAGCAGCGTTTTGACGAAAACGGTGCTTACCGGGCCTCTGTAGCTCTTTTCGATTTCCAAGGTTTCAGGCACTGCTTTTCGCATGTCGAAAGCAACCTTAGACGAAATTTTGCTGAGGTTTTTGATGTGGCATACGCCGATTTTACCTCTTGCTTTCTGGAATCCCAAAGGGTGATTTCCCACTTCCACAAGTCTGCCCGTAACGCCTTCGGGGCCTGTCAGTCCGCTGTACGGAAATTCCGACGAAACGTGAATTTCCTCCCCGTCCACGGTGAGAGAACTGGACGTGGCTTCCCATCTGTCGAAGCGGTATTCCTTTTCGAAAACCTCGAGTCCCATCTCTCTTATCTGCCGTTTGAGCATCTCGCAATAGGCGCGCTGGCCGTCGGAGCCGGTAAGGCGCAGGCCGCATGCGTTCATTGCGTTCATGTTCTCCAAAACCTTTTCGGCGGAGTGCAAATCTTGTCTTTGAAATTCCATAATTTCACCTCGTAATTTATTTACACCTAAATAATAGACTATTTGTCCTTTTTTGTCAAGCCGGAAACGTGCCAAACGGCCGATTCGGCCGTTAATTTGAGAATAAACGGTTGCGTCGAAGCGTAAATTGTGGTATAATATTTCAAAAAGAATATGGAGGACAATCCGTTTGATCAAAGGACTTTTGCCAAAACTTAAAGAAGCGGCCATATCCGTGCTGCCCGTTTGCCTGATCGTTCTGGTTTTATGCCTCACACCGCTCGTTTCTCTTTCAAAAACCGAACTTGCGGCGTTTTTGATTTCGGCGGTTCTTTTGGTGGTCGGTATCGGTCTTTTCAACCTCGGCGCTGACATTGCCATGACTCCTATGGGCGAGCAAATGGGCGCCGGCCTCACCAAAAGTCGAAAATTGTCGCTTCTGGTGTTCGCGGCGTTCGTTATGGGCTTTTTGATCACCGTGGCGGAACCGGATTTGTCGGTTCTGGCCGAACAAGTGAGCGCGGTTATGTCGGGTAAACTCCTCATTGTAACCGTAGGCGCGGGCGTCGGGCTGTTTTTGATGATTTCGGTGCTTAAAATCGTAACCAAAAAGGATCTGGCTTCGCTTTTGATGTTCTTTTATATGATGCTTTTCGCGCTCTGCGCGCTCATCACCGAAAAAGGCAAAGCCGGTATGCTTCCTTTGTCCTTCGATTCGGGCGGCGTAACGACCGGCCCGATCACCGTTCCGTTTATCATGGCACTCGGCGTAGGCATCGCGGCCACCGTCGGCGGCAGGCACAGCTCGGAAAACAGCTTCGGCCTCATCGCCCTTTGCTCCATCGGTCCTATGCTTGCCGTTATGGCTCTTTCGCTCTTTTCCAAAGGCGACCTGTCGTACACGCTTCCTGACTATTCCGTCGAAGCGGGACTCGGGGAAAACTTTTTGCCGGCTCTCGGCTCGGTGATAGGCGAGGTTGCGTTGGCGCTCGGCATGATAGTTGCCTTCTTCATCGTGCTTCAGGTGTTCATTCTGAAGCTCCCAAAAAAGAAACTGACGCAGATTGCAATCGGCATCGTTTACACGTTTTTCGGACTTGTGGTGTTCCTTTTGGCAGTTAAAATAGGTTTTATGCCGATTGGCTACAAAATCGGCACCGAACTCGGCACGAAAAGCAAGTGGCTTCTGGCAGGCTTCGGCCTGGTGTTGGGGCTTGTGGTGGTTTTGGCGGAGCCTGCCGTTCACGTTCTCAACAAGCAGGTTGAGGAAGTCACCGACGGCATGATCACCAAACGCTCGATGATGATTGCTTTAAGCCTCGGCGTCGGCGTTTCGATAGGCCTGTCCCTAATCAGAGTGGCTTTCAAATTCTCGATTCTGTATTACCTGATTCCGGGTTATCTCATAAGCTTGGGGCTTTCCTTCTTCGTTCCGAAAATCTACACGGCAATTGCGTTCGACTCGGGCGGCGTTGCGAGCGGTCCGCTGACTTCCAGCTTCATTTTGCCGCTGACGATAGGCGCGGCGGAAATGCTGGTCGGCGAAAGCGGAATTATGGACTATGCCTTCGGCGTGGTCGCAATGGTCGCCATGACGCCGCTTATCACCATTCAAGCCTTGGGCTTCAGGGCGGTTATGGCCAAAAAGGTACGCGAAAAAATCGTTATGCGCCGCATTCTCGACGCCGACGACGAACAAATCATTGACTTTATGTAAGGAGGACGGCTATGGCGGAAAAGAAACAAAAATCGAAAACTTCCGAAAACCAAAAGGTTTCCACCGGCAGACTGAAGCTTCTCGTCACCGTCGTTCCGAGGGCGAAAGCGGAATTCTACGCCGACCTTATTCAGTCGTTTGACGTAAATATGCAGATGCTAAGCTCCGCGCAGGGCACTGCGGGTGTGGAAATTATGGATCTTTTAGGTCTTGCCGACAAAAACAAAACGGTGATTTTCAGCGTTATAAAAGCCGAAAAAGTGGCCGAAGCAGCGGCCGCGCTGGAAGAAAAATTCGACAGCATCAAAAACGGCAAAGGCATTGCTTTCACGGTGCCGATGACAAGCATTATCGGAGTGCTTGTGTTCGGATTTTTGTCCGACAACAGAAACACGGTTAAGGAGTAAGATTATGAATAAATTTGAACACGAACTTATCGTTTGCATAGTGAACGCGGGATTTGCCGAACAGGTTATGGACGCGGCGCGCAGCGTCGGCGCAGGCGGCGGCACGGTCATTCACGCCAAAGGCACCGCCAACAAAGAGGCCGAAGCGCTTTTCCGCATCACCGTGCAGCCTGAAAAAGAAATGGTGATGATTCTGGTCGCTCAAAAACTTAAGGAAGAGGTTTTGCACACGCTCTACAAATCCGTAGGCCTCAACACTCCGGGGCAAGGCATTGCGTTTTCGCTGCCGGTGGACGAAGTGGTGGGACTTTCCGAAAACGCTCCCGCCCTTCCTAAAAAAGCAAAAGCGGAAAAGGCCTCCGCAAAAGACGCGCCCTCCCCTTCCGAACCGAGCGGCGAAGACAAATAGCGCATTTATAAAAACGAAACCTCCGCGGAGCACCCTCGGAGGTTTTATTATTATTCGTTTAATACCGCTTTGCGGCAAAAGCCCGCAATGCCGCATATTTTACGCTTACGCATCTTACGAAAAAGAAAAACCCGAAAGTCAAAACTTTCGGGTTTTTTTGGCAGGGATAGTCGGAATCGAACCAACACCGAAGGAGTCAGAGGCCTTTGTGCTACCTTTACACCATACCCCAGCATTTACGATTAGATTATACTCGTAAGTCAATGTTTTGTCAACGGTTTTAAGCCTTATTGAGAAGCGAAATTGCAAATTTCATTCTCTTTTCCGTTTCTTCTCTGCCCAAAACGTCCGCAAGCTCGGTCGCGCCGCCCGGAGTTACGTCTCTTCCGCTTATAGCAACGCGGATTGCCCAGAACATAGTGTTCTTTTTGACGCCCAAACCTTCACACAAACCGCCGAAGGTTTCAAACAGACTGTCATTATTCCACTCTTTTATGTCATTCACGACGGAAAGTGCGGCCTCCAAGCAAGTTTTTGCGGTAGATTCGTCCGATTTGGATTTTTTGTTTTCAAAAAGCTTGGTGTCGAACTCGCCGTATTCGGCAAGGAAGTTCACCGCTTCCGGAATATCTCCGAAGGTTTCCACGCGTCCTTTGAGAATACGCCCCAGCTTCTTGTAGTCGTAAAGCCCCTTGACTTTGGACTGCTCGAAATAAGGGAATGCCAGCTCGTCGAATTTTTCGTCAGACAGCTCTCTTATATACTGACCGTTCAGCCAACGCATTTTGACTTCGTCGAATATGCTGGCCGATTTGTTGACGCCTTCGACGTTGAAGCTGTCGATAAGCTCCTGCATAGTCATCTTTTCGGTGTTGTTTTTCGGACTCCAACCCAAAAGCGCGATGTAGTTGACGATGGCTTCCGGCAAAAAGCCTTTTTTCAGGAAGTCCTCGAAGTTTGCGTCGCCGTAGCGCTTGGACAGCTTTCTGGTCTGATCCTTCATGATCGGAGGAAGGTGCATATACTGCGGGCGTTCCCAACCGAAAGCGTCGTACATAAGATTATATTTAGGCGTGCTGGACAAATACTCCGTGCCTCTTATAACGTGAGTTATGCCCATAAGGTGGTCGTCCACGACGTTTGCAAAGTTATAAGTAGGCATACCGTCGCTCTTAAGAAGAATCTGATCCTCCAGATCCTCGAAATCGACGGTTATGCGGCCGTAAACCATATCTTCATAGCTGGATTGACCTTCCGGCGGAATATTCTGCCTGATAACGTACGGCTCGCCGGCGGCAAGCTTTTCCCGGACCTCTTCCTTTGAAAGATGCAAACAATGCTTGTCGTATTTTCTCACGCCGTTTTCGTCGGCCAGACTGTCAAGTCGTTCCTTGCTGCAAAAGCAGTAGTACGCGCCGCCCAGCTCCACCAGTTTTTCGGCGTACTCTTTGTAAAGCGGTTTTCTTTCGCTCTGAACGTACGGGCCGAAGCCTTTGTTTTTATCCGGACCTTCGTCGTGTTCGATACCCGCCTTTTTAAGCGTGCTGTAAATAAGGTCCACCGCGCCTTCGACGTAGCGTTCCTGATCGGTGTCCTCGATTCTTAAAATAAAATCGCCGTCGTTGTGCTTTGCGAAAAGATACGCGTACAACGCAGTGCGCAAATTGCCTATGTGCATAAAGCCCGTCGGGCTGGGTGCGAAACGTGTTCTGACTTTCATTTTGACTCCTATTCTAATACCTTATAACGTTGTCTTTGATAAATTCCGTAACCGAATCGTCCATGTGATCCATAAGACCGGCGTTTCTGAAGCTGTAGAAATCGGTTGCGGTGATGATGTAGTGGTCGTAAAACTTAACCCCGAGCGCCTTAAGCGTCAGCGAAAGCATGGCGGTGAAGTTTATGTCGGCGTTTGACGGCTTCGGATTTCCCGACGGATGATTGTGTGCGAAAATCACCGACGTCGCCTTGTTTTTCAGTATGGTTTCGGCCACCTGTCTGACGTAGACGTTTATCTCATTCGGTATGCCCGCCGCCACGAAACAGCAGTTTAACACGTTGAAAGAGTTGTCTAAACATACCACATAGCACTTTTCAACCCTTTCGCCGGCAAACAAACATCTGAGATATTTTATGGCGTCGGCCGTGTTTATTATCTTTGATTTTTGCTTTAGAAGGTCGCGGTTGTAGGCGAAAAACAGTTTTGGGAACGAGGTCAGAAAGGTTGCCGCGTTTTTGGTTACGCCCTCAACGGACATAAGCTCCTCGACGCTTGCGTTCATAACCTCCACCATTCCGCCGAAAGTGTCGATCAAACGGTGCGCAATGGGGTTGGTGTCCTTCCTCGGAATAGCGTAAAACAACAAAAATTCCAACACTTCGTGCGGAGGCATGTTCTCGATTCCCGAATTTATCACCCGTTCGCGCATTCTTTCTCTGTGTCCTTCGTGCATAATTTGCTCCAAACGCTTAACATTTTGATAGATTATAGTATATAATAATAACGTCAAAAAAACAATTATTTTATGGTGAAATATGAAAAATTATTTGAACGAACTGACTGACAGCATCTTAAAACTCGTCGCCGTGGACAGCGTCGAAAACACTCCCGAAGCAGGCGCGCCTTTCGGAAAAGGCACCGTCGAAGCGTTGGAGCAAGCTTTGAACCTTATGAAAAGCTGGGGCTTTAAGGTGAAAAATCTGGACGGCTACTGCGGCTGGGCGGAAATCGGCGAAGGCGAACCTTTCGGCATTTTGGGGCATCTTGACGTTATGCCCGTTGGCAAAGGCTGGACGAAAAACCCTTGGGGCGAAATCGTGGACGGCGTAATCTACGGCCGCGGCGTCATGGACGACAAAGGCCCTATGCTTGCGGCAATGTACGCCGTCAAAGCGCTTCTCGACGAAGGCCTCACCCCTAAAAAACGCATCCGCTTTATCTTCGGTCTGAACGAGGAAAGCGGCTGGAAATGTATCGAGCACTACAACGAGGTGGACGTTATGCCCGAAACCGGCATAAGCCCCGACGCGGATTTCCCTGTCATCAACTGCGAAAAAGGCATACTGCACCTGACCGTAACTCTTCCGTATTCCGGGAAGCTCAATATGGCCGCAGGTTCGAGGCCTAACGTGGTTCCGAACGAATGCGAAGTGTCGTCCGATACGGCCGAATTCGCAGATTTCTGCCTTGGAAGCGGCCTCAAAAAAATATCCGACAACCGCTTTATGGTTTCGGGCGTTTCCGCGCACGCCGCCACCCCTTGGCTCGGCGACAACGCCGCAGTGAAGGCCTTAAAACTGTTCGGGGCTTGCGACGAAGAGCTTGCCTCTCTTGCAAAGCGGCTTGACGGCATCTACGGCGAGGGCGCAGGCGTAAACCTTACCGACGAAGTCAGCGGCAAACTGACCTTCAACGTCGGCGTGCTTAAAGTGGAAAACGGCAAAGCCGCCGTAACCGTCGATATGCGCTATCCCGTTACCTTCACCGCAGAGCACATCGTTTCGCTTCTCGAAAAAACCTTCCCTGGAGCCGATATTTCCGTTTTGAACGTTCAGCAGCCGCTCTACGTTGACAAGAACGATCCGCTCGTCGTTTCGCTTCTCGCCGCCTACAACAAGGTTACCGGTCAAAACGCCGAACCGATCACAATCGGTGGAGGCACCTACGCCCGCGCGCTCAAACACGGCGTGGCTTTCGGGCCGGAATTTCCGGGCAGCGTTTCCACCATACATCAACCTGACGAACGCGCTTCCGTCGAAGAACTCGGCAAGGCCCTCGAAATCTACTACGAAGCCTTCAAAACCATTTTGTTCTGACAATATCAAATATAAAAAACGGCGAATAATCGCCGTTTTTTTATGCCGAAATTTGCGCGTCGGAAAGATAGTTCAGAATTCCGCAACAAACGTTATAAGCTATTTTCCGTCTGAAATCGAACGATAAAAGCAGTTTTTCGTCCTCAGGGCTGGACAGAAACCCACATTCCACGATCACCGACGGCAGCTCGGTGCAATTAACAATATAATAGTCCCCCGCAAGCGGCGAAAAGCTTCTGCCGACGGTTTCGGAGTTGACGTTTTCGTTCAACGGTTTCTGCACGAAGGCGGCAAGCTTTTTGCCCTCCTCGCTATGCGCGGCGAAAAACACCTGACTCCCTCTGCGGTATTTTGCGGGATAAAAATTCTGATGCACGCTCACCACGAGCGCCGCGTCGCTTTTGTCTATTATCTTTTTTCTGGCCGCCATATCCTTTTGCTTCATGGTGGCGGCGTCCACGTCGTCGGACACCAAACCGTCCGTCGTTCTGGTGTAAACGACTTCCACCCCCGCAGACGAAAGAAACTCGCCCAAAAGAAACGCTATTTCAAGGTTTATTTCGCTCTCCTTGACGCCGCTCGTAATTCCGACCACGCCGCCGTCGGGGCCTCCGTGCCCTGCGTCCACGACCACCCTCAGTTTTTTCGGCTTGCTCCTCTCTACCGCCACCGCCAAAGTGGTTGCCGAAACCGTCAGAATCAGCAGCAAACAAACCCATATCGTGAAAATTACACTCTGTTTTTTCGCTCTTTTCCCTATAAAACCGACCGTGCGCATTTTTCTCCTTTTTTCGTCGTTTTTCGCATAAAAACGGCGATAGTTCCCCTTTCCCCGAAAAAACCGGTTTATGGCCAAAATATTCAATATTTGCATAATTTTGCGGGGTTATCCACAATTTTGTCCACCAAACTACCCCCGTTTGTGGAAAAACGGGCGGGTATCGTAAAAAATTTTTACGATTTTTAAGCGATGAAACACGGTATTTTATGCGAAATTTTTTTGCTTTATTCCAAGGCGGTTTTTGTCGGATAAAGAGGTTTTTCGTCTTATTTTTTCAAAACGGACGCTTTATCGTTCAAAACCGGCATAAGACGGACAAGTTTTCAATATAATCTACCAAAATCCGTAGCGGACAAACCTTTGGGAGGCGAACATGACAAAATTTTCTTGCATAAAAAACAGGCCTTTGCTGTTTGTGGCAGAGGCGGAAGAATCCGGAAAAATCAAGGGGGTTCTCGTCAGCGACAGAATGAATAAAATTTATTATCTGGCATACCTCGACCGAGAGATGGGAACGACCTTCAAAAAGCTGGTTCCGCTCAAAAAAGTGCGGGGCTTCGGCGACGCGGCCGTGGCAGTAGAAAACAGGGCCGCCGAAACCGCAAGTGACGAAATAAAAGAAAAACGCCTTTCGCTTTTCACGGAGGGCGCAAAGGTTTTTGACGACGAAGGAAACTTTTTGGGGCGAACGAAAGACCTCGAATTTGACGACGACGGAAAAGTGCTGTTTGTCGTTACGGAAACGGAGAAATACCCGCCCGAAAAAATCGCGTCCTTCTCCGAAGGCGTCGTCGTAATCGGCAAAAAGCCCGTAAGGCCGAAAGTTCCGAAAAAGATTCCGCGCCCCGACGGCTCTTCTCGTTCCGTTGCCGTGCTGTCCGGCGGCGACGCGTCGATAAACCCGCCGCGTCTGGTGTCCGACTATTCCTTTTTGAAAGGCAGAGTTTTGAAGCAGGACATTTACGACGGCGAAAAAAATCTTTTGATAGCAAAAAACACCGTCGTCGACGAGGAAGCGGTGGAACGCGCCCGCGCGCATTTCAGACTGGTGGATCTGACGCTTTTTTCGGCGGAAAAATAGAATAAGAACAATTAGTAAAGCGGTCCGGAAAAATCCAAACCGCTTTACTAATTATATGATAAGGGGGAAAATTATGAGCTGTTTTTTAAGATGGCCTTATAATAGCACGCGTTTTGCCGTTTGTCAACGATTTTAGGAAAAAATTTTTTATTTTTTTCAAATTTTTTTCGGTTTTATAAAAATTGCAGAGCATTTACCACTTTTTGCACGGCTTTTTGCGCCAAATCGCCGTCCTTTGCCTCCGCATAAACACGGACGACAGGCTCGGTTCCGCTCGGACGAACCAAAATTCTGCCGCGACCTGCTAAAAGCTCTGCGGCCTCTTTGATTGCAAGCTGCGTTTCGTCCGAAAAAATAGCGGCGGGCGGCGCGGAAACGTTTTTCATAACGGACGGATATTCGTCGTACGCAAAAAAGCCGTCCGTATAATGCTTGAAGAACAACGCCGACGCCAGCACTCCGTCGCCGGTGGAATCTTTGCCCACGATGACGTGCCCCGAAGGCTCTGCGCCGAGCTGTATATCCTTCTCTTTCATAAGCGCAGACAGATTTTTGTCCCCGACGTCCGACCTTTCAAGGCTTATTCCCTGCTTGCCGAGCGCGTCTTCCAGCGCGCCGTTTGCCATCACGGTGGACGCAACGCGTTTTTCTCCTCTCGCTTTTGCCAGAAGATACAAAATTTTGCCGCCGTCCAGCACTTTTCCGTCCGCCACGGCTATAACTCTATCGCCGTCGCCGTCGTAAGCGAACCCGACTTCGGTTTGAAGGTTTCCCTTAAGATATTCAATGTTGGTGCTTCCCGAATACACTCCCACCAGTTCCCCGGACGGCGCGCCGCAAAGAACGGTGGTTTTTGCGCCGAGTTTTTCAAAAACTCGCTTTGCCGCAACACCCGTTGCGCCGTGGCAGCAGTCGACGGTAACTTCTCGTCCCGAAAAATCGGCGTTCACTTTTGAAGCGACGTAATCTACGTAGGCGTCCACGCCGCCCTTTATAACGATTTCTTCGCCGACCGCGTAGCCGAACTTGCCGGAGAGAACCGCGTTTTCGATTTCAAGCTCCTCTTGCGCGGAAAGCTTGCCTCCGTCCTTGCCGAATATTTTTATGCCGTTGTATTCGGGCGGATTATGGCTTGCGGTGATCATAACTCCGAAGTCCGCGCCGTATCTTTTGGTCAGAAAGCTGACGGCAGGCGTCGGCACCACGCCAAGCCTCAACGCTTTTCCGCCGGTGGAAATAAGTCCGCTCGTTATCAGTCTTTCGATTTCGGGCGAGCTTTGGCGGGTGTCGGTTCCTATAACCACGGTGCTAGCGGGGCATATCGTCCCCAGAGCCTTTGCGACGTACGTCGCCACTCCCGATTTCAAAAGCCACTTGGCGCGCCCCCTGACGCCGTCCGTTCCAAACAACATAAGCCCTCCGCTTTTCCATAGTATGCCGAGCGGAGCTTGGCCTGTTCCTACATCAGAAGTTTTCCGCCGTCCGAGTCGATGACGAACAAAATTTCCGCTTCTTCGCCGGTTCTTGCGTCAATATAAACGTAGTATTGCCCGTTGTAGTCACCGAAAAATTCATAGCAAAGTCTTTCGCCCGAGCCGTCGGGGATAAGTGTAAGCCTCGGCTCGTCGGCGGACAGGCTTATCCTTGCCGACACGCTTTCCGCGGCCTTTTTTGCGGTTATTATCCCGGACGTATCCAAGTTTCTTTTGACGTGATTTAGAATATAATTGTTTGCCTCGACGCCGACGATTTTGCCGTTATCCGCGCGCACCTTGACTTTTATGAGGTCGCTATAGAGCACCACCCCGTTCTCCGTGGCGGCGAAATTGACGTACACTACGCTGTCGGAATCGGCCACCCAGACCGCCCTCATATCCTCAAATCCCTGCGCCGCCAGATATTGCGACGCAAGCAAAACGCATTCGTCCTCCGAAAGAGTCGGATCCGAAACCTCCGCTGGCATCGTCAGCGCATACAAAACGCCGCCCTGCTCGGTTATTTGCACCGTCATTTCTTCGCCGTCCTCGGTCGTCAGGCGATAGGCGTGAGTCGGCACGTCGCCCTGCCAGAGGTCAACGTAGTCGATGGATTTCACCTTATGATAAGCTGTGTAACGCTTAACGGCGGCAAGACCTTCTTCGGACGTTATTTTGCTTCCCGCGAGGAATTTCGCTTCTTTGTTTTCTCTGGAATCGCTGAACGGACCGTCGTAGATAAGTTTCGGATATTCCACCGAACCTCCGTTTAAGTCTTTCAAAACGCCGGATAAAACGTCGTTTTCACCGCCAAAGTCCTTCATGAACAAATATCCGCCCGCAATTTCGGTCTGCACCTTGCCAAGCTCTTCGCCAAGTTTTTTAAGCACCTCGTGCAGCTTCTCGAAGCTTTGATAAGCTTCTTCATCAAGCCCGTTTCCGTCTGCCAGCTTGCCTGCCCAATAGTAGGCAAAATCGCCAAGCTGATTTTCAAATTTCATCGCCTCGGCTACTCCCGAATCGCGCGCGGAAAGCGCGGCAAGAGCCGTCCCCGAAACCTCGCTGCCTTTCCACACGTCGTACAGAATTTCCTGTTGCGTGCGGTTAGAAGCAGACACCAAAAACTTCGACAGCTTGACTTCCATATCGTTGGTTTGCTGCAACAGCTCGAAATACGCCTGCTGATAGTGCGCCTCCAGCTCGTTTACGTTGTTCTTTTCGGACGACTTCAAAACGCCCGTCGAAACGGCCAAAGCCACCGTGGAAAGCCCGAAGACGATGGTCATAATCAATAAGATTTTTTTGGTTTTATCCATACTCGCCTCTACACGCAAAAGTTATGTCTTCCTATAGACAAGCGCACCTGTCTGGACCAGATCCACTTGCTGGTTGCGGTGGCGGGGTTGTAGTAATATAAGCACCCGCTGGTCGGATCCCAACCGTTCATAGCGTCGCGCGCGGCGGAATAGGCCGTGGAATTAGGTTCCAGATTTATCTGCCCGTCGGACACGGCGGTAAATGCGCCCGATTGATATATGACGCCCGCTATCGTGTTTGGAAATTTGCTGCTTTTGACTCTGTTCAGAACGACGGCCGCCACGGCAACCTGCCCCGTATAAGGCTCGCCCCTCGCTTCACCGTACACGAGTTTTGCAAGAAGATAGACGTCGGACGAAGCGTAGCCGCTGTTCGTCGAAGACGAAGCCGACAGCTTCATTCCCAAAGCCGCCGCCGTTTTTGCTCCCACTATTCCGTCTGCCGTAAGGCCGTTCTTTTTTTGAAATTTGATGACCGCAGCCTTGGTTCCCGAACCGTAAATGCCGTCGATTGCGCCACGATAATAGCCCCAGTTTTTGAGTTTCGTCTGAAGCGTGCGGACCTGCGCGCCGGTGCTTCCGCTTTTCAAAACCACGGTTTCGGCGGCTTCAGCAGTCAGGCTAGACGCGCAAATTCCCGCTGTGATAATCGTCAGCGCCGTCATAAAGACGGCCACTGTCAGTTTGAATTTTTTCATTGTTCCTCCTTGAATTTCCGTATAAGCTCGACGATGAGCGAACGATATCTGAAGTTTTCGCCATTTTCTTCCGGCACGAAACACAGCGGCGGAAAAGCCACGCACCACCAGTTGTCGCCGCTTCCCGTGCCAAGCTCCACTATGAGCGCGTCGTAAACGCCGCCCGAAAAGTTTATGCCGTCGTAGTTTCTGGTCGGAAACTTCTCTCTTTTTAGCGTCGCTTTCGCCGTGTATTTTTTTCCGTTTGCGGCCAGAACGCCGTTTGCCACCTTCTCTATTTCGGAAATGACCGCATTAATTTCCTTTTTCGCCTCCGACGGCGTTCTGCAAGCGGCAAGACGCGGGGTAAGATATTCAACCACTTTTTCCACCACCTTCATTTTGACGCTTTGGTCGGCGTCGGAGTTGCTGTTCGCGCGAACGTGAATACGCACGCAATCCTTGGTTTCGATTTTGTTTCCGCAAGCCGCAGACGTCATTAAGCACGCCGACAGAACCAGCAAAACGAGCGATATGTAAACGATTTTTTTCATGTTTTTCTCCTTTGAAGCTATTTTTGACACGAATTCGCCCGTTTATACCGAAAGCAATTTGATTTGAAGCGGAAAATGCTATATAATAAATCGGTAAGGAGAACCCGCCCATGCGAATGAGAAAAAAACACAACCTCGAAAAACGCCTCGAACGGCAAAACGTTTACCTTCTTGACATCGACACGTCCGAAAAAGACGCGCGCGTCGCAAATCAAAACCGCACGCCGCTGTCGTTTTTTGACGTTTTCGGAAACGACAACCCCGTCGAGCTGGAAATCGGCGCAGGGAAAGGCGGCTTCATCATCGAAACCGCAAAGAAAAACCCCGACGTAAACTTTTTGGCCGTCGAAAAAATCAGCAACGTCATCATCGCCGCGTGCGAAACGGCCGAGGCCGAAAACATTCCGAATTTACGCTTTCTCAACTGCGGCGCGGAATATCTGCTTAAGTATATTCCGGACTTCTCCGTTCAAAAAATCTACCTGAATTTCAGCTGCCCGTTCCCCGCAGGCTCCTACGAAAACCGCCGCCTCACCTACAAAAACTTTTTGAACATCTACAAAAAGATTCTCACGCCTTACGGCGTCGTCTGCCAAAAAACCGACAACGAGGAATTTTTTGACTATTCCCTGCAAAGCTTTTCCGAAAACGGCTTCGAGGTTACGAGCGTCATTAGAGATCTGCACAATTCCGATTTTTCGGGCAACGTCCAAACCGAATTCGAAAAAATGTTCGCCCAAAAGGGCCTCCCCATCTATCGCTTGGAGGCAAAGCTGAAATAACCGCTTTATAAAACCGCATCATAAAACCGCTCCGAAAGGGGCGGTTTTTGGTTGGAAATTTACGGAATATAAAAGCGGCTCGCTTTTGCGAACCGCTTTTTTGTTGCTGTTTATTTTGCGTTTTCTTTTGCAAGCTTTTTGAGTTTTTTGTCGTCAAGCTTGATGCTGTCGGCGTTTTCTTCAAAAACGTTGGCGGAAATGCGGCTGTAGAGATCGGAAGTCAGGTTGGACTTGTTGGTCTCGGCAAGTTTTTCGCCGTAGGTTTGAGATTTGTTGACTTCAGAAGCAAGGAGTTTTCCGTCTTTGTAGAAGCTTTCCTTGGTGAGGCCGGTGTAGCTGACTTCGCCGTCCGCGTCGACGGAGAAGGTTCCGTAGTTATCAGCCATGTTCAAGGTGCCGAACTTGACGATGTAGTCCATCGGAGTTTCGCCGGCGTTGAACTCTTCTTCGGTGGCGAAAATCTTTTCGCCGTCAAGGCCGAATGCCGCGAAATCGTGAGGAATGAAGCTTACGATCATAATGTGAATGCCGTAATCGGTGATGCAGTACCAGATGTTTTCGGACGGAGTGGTGCTGAAGCCGAAGTCGGAAGCGTTTTCGGTGCTGCCGGTGTCAAAGCTGCCGAGGCCTTTTTTGACGAGGGCTCTGCCGAGAGCGGTGAATTCGTCAACGTAGGTGCTCTTTTCTCCTTCCGGAGTGATGAGGTAGCCGTTGCCTTTGCCGGTTACGCCGTTGTAGGTGTCGGTTGCGAACATACCCGGATCGTCGTTAACTCTGTAGAGCCATTCGGTTGCAACTTCCAAGGTAGCCATCTGACGCTCGTAGGCGTTTTCGATGCTTGCCGCGGCTTCGAGGTCGGATCTGATCCAGGAAAGCACGGTTTGAACAGGAACGTCGGTGGCAACGTACGCTCTGTCAGGGCAGTTTACGTCGGTGCAATCCGCGTGCTTGTCGCAATCGCCGATGCAGCCTTCGTTGTCGCAGGTGTGTTTGTTGCAGTCGAGTTCTTTGGTGTATTTGAGGTTGCTGACGTTGACGGTGATTTCGTTTGTCAGCATTTCTCTGACTTGTTTGTAAACTTCTTTGCTGGAGAAGTAAGCTCCGCCGCTGGCGTATTTTTTAAGTTCTGCGCTCTGCTTGTCGCTGAACTTAAGCAAAATGTTGTAAACGTAGCCGTAGCCTTCGGTAGGATGAACGGCAATGCCGGTCACGTCGCTGCCGAGATCGGTGGCGTATTGCGAAGCGAGCTTTTCGTAGGTTTCTCTGTCGGTTGCAACTTCCAAAGCGGCTTTCTTGGAAAGCTCCGCGGCAATCCGGTCGGAAGTGAAGTTGTCGGCGAGAAGCTGGCGTTGGAAGTGAGAAAGAAGCACGCTTTCAAGCTGTTCTTTGTAGAATTTGTCGTAGTTCGAATAATTGGCTTCGAGGTTCTTTTTCAGTTTTGCGGCGGCCTTTTCGAAATATTTACTGTTTTTGTGTTCGGAAACGAAATCCTTATCGGTCCATTTGAGAGGAATGGTGACTGCGCCGTCGCCCAAAGTTTCGTCATAGGTCCAGTCCGCTTCGCCTTCCGTCGGACGTTGAGACCTTGCGTCAAGGCTCTTCACGGTCAGTTCGATGCTGTAGTCCTTGCCTTCGTAGGTAACGACGAGCTTCTTTTTGCCGGTGGTAGCGGTGGACGGAATTTCCTTGACCATGTCGGAAGTGATTTCCTTGGTTTCGGTTTCGCCTTTGTCGTTGGTGATTTCGATTTGGAAATCGTTGATGTCGATGACGTCGCCCACTTTGTACTCGGTGGAATCGGCGGTGCTTATAACCTTGACGTTACCGCTATCGGTGGTGGTGCTGCCCTGATTAGCCTTGGCTTCCTTCTCGAGATCCTCGATGATGGACTTTATGGATTTTTCAAACGAATCGTTGGTTGCGTCGACTGCGTGAGCGACTTCCTGCGGATGAAGCAGTTTTTCGACGGCAGCGATATCGTCGCCGAAGCTCATGCTTTTGCCGTTAAGATAATACTTGGCGTAAAGCACCAACAGCTTTCTTTGCGCAAGGCTCTTGGTGAGGAGCTTGAAGGTTTCCTCATAGGTATAGCCGTAGTAGTAAACGTAATAATAGCCGTAGCTGTTGAAGGAAGACAAAACGTCGCCTCTGGTTACGGTGTCGGTATGTTCGCCGAAAGATACGGTCGCGAGAACCTTTTTGGAAACTCTTTCGTCGTTTTTAGTGATGATGTCGCACCCTGCAAACACGGTGGCCAGAACGAGGACCACGAGCAAAATTGCAACAAACTTTTTCTTCATAAATTGTTCTCCTAATAGATTTAATTAAGAAATTGTACTTACCTATTATACAAAAAATAAATCGTATACGCAATCAAAATGCAAGGTTTTTTCTGTTTTTCGGACAAGTTTTGCCTCTTCTATGCCAATCCGCGCTCGAAAAATGCGATAAGACGCACCAAATTGTCCTCAACGTCCACGCTCGGCAGGTTAAACAGCAGCGCCGGCGGCTCGGCCACGAGGCGAACGGTCTGTTTGTTTTTGTCCACGATTTCCACGAGATCGGCGTTCTTGAAAAAGTCCTCGGAAAGGGCTATTTCCGCCTTCTTTCGGCTTAAGGTAACCCTCGTCGCCGAAAAGCCCGAAACGAGCGCTTTCAGGTACGCCACGTTTATCAGATTCACCAGCGGCTTCGGCGGTTCGCCGTACGTCGCCCGAATGCCCGCAAGCAGTCTGTCCTTGTCTTCCTTGTTTCTGATTTCCGCGATTTTTTTGTAGATACGAAGTCTGTCGGATGCCGAAACGTAGCCGTCGCTGACGTACGCGTTGCAATCCACCTTCATTTCCACTTCCGCGCTCTCGGCCGTTCGTCCGAAACGGATTTCGTCCACCGCTTCTCTCAGAAGCCGCGTGTACATCTCGTAACCGACGCCCGCAATATGCCCGTGCTGTTCGGCGCCCAGAAGGTTGCCCGCCCCCCGGATCTCCAGATCCCTTAAAGCTATCTTGAAGCCGCTGCCGAACTCGTTGTAGTCCATAAGCGAAGTCAGCCTTTTTGCCGCTTCTTCGGAAACCACTTTGTTTTCCCTCGTGGTGAAATAGGCGTGAGCAAGCTGTCCGCTTCGCCCGACGCGCCCCCTCTGCTGATAGAGCTGCGCCAAACCGAACCTGTCGGCGTCCACCACGAAAAGAGTGTTTGCGTCGGGAAGATCTATGCCGTTTTCGATGATGGTCGTCGAAACCAGAACGTCGGCCTCACGCTGATAAAACCGCGTTATCCTTTCGTCGAGCATAGGTCCCGACATCTGCCCGTGCGCAACGATTATCTTCGCCGCGCCGCCCGCAAGATTCTGCACTTTCGATGCAAACGAATCTATCGTTTCGACGTAGTTATACAGCACCAAAACCTGTCCGCCACGGCCGATTTCCCTCAAAATCGCGTCTTTTAAGAGGTTGTCAGAGTATTCGGTGACGTAGGTTTCCACCGGCAGCCTGCCCGTCGGCGGAGTTTCCAGAAGGCTGATGTCCCTTATGCCGTTAAGGCTCATTGACAGCGTCCTCGGGATAGGCGTTGCCGACATGGTGATTATATCGACGTCCTTTTTCAGAAGTTTAAGTTTTTCCTTATGCTCGACGCCGAAACGCTGCTCCTCGTCCAGCACCAGAAGGCCAAGATCGTCGAATTTGACGTCCTTCGACAGCAATCTGTGCGTGCCGACGAGCACGTTGGTCAACCCAAGCTCGACGTTTTCCAGAATTTCATCGGTTTGCTTTTTGTTTTGAAGCCTGCTTAAAAGGTCCACCTTTAAGTCGAACCCCTCGATCCTCGACAAAAGCGTGTTATAGTGCTGTTTTGCCAGAATCGTGGTAGGCGCCAGAATAGCCGCCTGCTTCCCTGCCATAACCGCCTTGAAAACGGCGCGGAAAGCCACTTCGGTTTTTCCGAAACCGACGTCGCCGCAGATAAGCCTGTCCATAAGCTTACCTTTTTCCATATCGTCCTTGACGTCCTTTATTGCGGCTTCCTGATCGGCCGTCGGAGTGAACGGGAAGTTGTCCTCGAAAATCTTTTGCTCGGGCGTGTCCGGCGGGTAAACGAACCCTTTGATTTTGCTTCTTTCGGCGTAGAGTGCGTTGAGGCTGAACGCCAGTTTTTTGACGGAAGCGCGAACCTTCTGCTTTACTTTTTCGAACTCCTTACCGCCTATTTTGTTAAGGCGCGGATTGTCCGAACCGGAGTATTTCGTCAGCCTGTCCATCTGATCGACGGGCAGATAAAGCATTGCCCCTTCGCGATAGCGTATGGCAACGTAATCCTTCTCCACGTCGCCCACTTTTTGCTTGACGGTTCCTTCGCAGATACCTATGCCGTGCACCTCATGAACCACATAATCCCCCGCTTTCGGTGCGATTAAGTGCTTTTTCGGTTTGAACACGTCTTCCGCCTTAGGTTTGCCGTATAGGTCGTCGGCGCCCACGAGAACAAGCTTTTGGTCGTGATAAATGAAGCCGTTCGGAACGTCGAACGAGGTTGCGTATATGCCCTTTTCCACCTCGTCGGACGGATAGGCCATAACGTCCTCCGCCTTAAGTTTTTCCGCAAGGCTCTTTGCCCGCTCCTTATTCCCCGCGCAAAGAACGACGGTGTAGCCGTTGGCGTTGAAATTTTTAAGGTCGGTTATAAGCCCCGAATAGTCGAGGTAATACCTTGTGGTAGGCCTTGCGTTGAACTTGAAAATGCTTTGCGCCGCAAACAGCGGATTTAAGGAAGTTATCTGCTGAAACGCCAACCTCTTGAAGCCGTCAGTCAGCCTTACGACGCGGTCTGCAAAAATGAGCGAATTTATATGCTCCGGCAAAGCTTCCTCGCCTTCGGAGAGACTTTTCACTCTCCCCTTATGCTCAAGCTCCACCAGTTTAAGCTTGTCGCTTATCAGTTTCGCCTCGTCGAAAACGATCGTCCAGTCCTTATCCAGATAGTCGAAAATCGTGCCGAGGTTGTCCGGCATAAACGGTATCAGCCAGCACAGACTGCCGTCCACGGGATTTTGCTCCAGCTTTTGGAGCGCGTCCGCAATTATTTCCGCCACGTGTCCGCCAGCCTTCACCTTTTTCAGGCGTTCGGCCACTTTTTCGGGGTTACGGATAATTATGTCCGCCACGGGCGGCAGATATACCGCGGTTTCTTCGGCCACGCGCTCGCGGGTGTCGAAATCGAACCGCTTGACGTTTTCAACTATGTCGTCGAAAAAGCTTATTCTGACAGGATAACCCGACTGCGGATAAATTTCCACGGTGTCGCCGCGGACGGAAAATTCGCCGCGGCCGGAAAGCTCGGCCACGCGCTCGTAGCCCCCAGACGACAGAATCGTCGCAATTTTTTGAGGCGTAATTTCGTCGCCGACGTTTATCGTCAGCACCGATTTTTCAAATTCCTCTCTGTCGGGAAGATATTGCTCCAGCGTTTCTGCGGAAACGACCGCCACCTGCGCTTCGCCTTTCAGTATTTTTGCAAGCGCAAAGCTGCGCTCTGCGTACAAAGCGCGGTTGCCGACCTTTTTGTAGAGCAAAACGTCGTCGCGGGACGGCAGATAAACCGCCGCTTCCCTTCCTAAATACCTGTTGAATTTTTTCGCCACGTCCTTTGCCTGCAAGCTGTCGGCCGTAACGAACAAGACCTTTGATTTTAGCTCGGCCGCAACGTGGATTTTCGCCCCCGGAGCAAGCGAAAACGCCGAGGTTGGCCTGCCACCCCGTACCGAGTAGAGCAGCGACCTGAAGTCGCCGCCGAGTTTTTCTAACGATAAAAATTGCACTTTTTCCTCCGAAAAAGTTTGATGCTAATTTTTTGCTTCCCCGTTATATAGCCTCATCACCAGCTCGAAGTCGTCGGTTTCGACGTACTTTTTGACGGCTTCCGCCGCCCTCGTCGTCATTTCCGAAACCACCGCTTCCGAGGTTTTCGGCACCTTGCTGAGCACGTAGTTCATGAGAGGGATTTCGCCTTTGTCCGAGGCAATCCCCAGCCTTACGCGCTTGAAGTTTTTTGTCCCCAAAAGCTCGACTATGTTCTTCATGCCGTTGTGGGTGCCGCCGCTGCCCTCGGCGCGGAGCCTGAGCGTCCCCGTCGGAAGATCGACGTCGTCGTAAACGACCACCACGTCCTCGGGCGTCGCCTTGTATTTTCCCACCAGCTCTCTTGCCGCCTCGCCCGACAAATTCATATACGTCTGCGGCAGTGCCAACACGATTTTTTCGTCGTTAAAATGCCAAATCGCGGTTTTAGACTTACATTCCGAAGTCTTAAACTTGACGTTCAGCATTTCGGCAAGTTTTTCGAGAGTGGCAAAGCCCATGTTGTGCCAAGTCCCTTCGTACTTCTTGCCGTAGTTTCCGAGGCCGATGATGATCTTCATAAGTTTACGTTTTCCTTTTTTGTTTGACTTGTTGAGTCGTTCTTTCTATGCAAAATGCGCCGTCCGGCAAATCCTTGGTTACGGTGCTTCCCGCCGCTATATACGCGCCGTCGCCCACCTTAAGCGGAGCAACGAGATTGACGTTCGCGCCGATAAACGCGCCCTTCCCCACAACGGTTTTGTGCTTTTTGAAGCCGTCGTAATTGCAGAACACCGCGCCGCACCCGACGTTTACGTTGTCCCCCACCTCGGCGTTCCCGACGTAGGCAAGGTGCGCCGCCTTAACTCCGTCGCCGAGTTTGGAAGCTTTGATTTCCACAAAATCGCCTATGCGGCAATTTTTGCCGATTTCGCTGCCTTCTCTTACGTAAGCGAACGGCCCGACGGTGCTGTTTTCGCCTATGCGACTGTTTTCTATAACCGAATCGGTGATTTTCGCGCCGCGGCAAACGTGGCTGTTGCCTTTGATTTTGACGTTTCCGCAAAGAATCGCGCCCGGCTCTATCGTGGCGGTAAAATCCGCTTCCGCGTCCCCGAAGCACAGCACGCCGCTCTTTTCGAGCTTCTCTTTCGCGCGCTTTCTTATTTCATTATACACCATGTTTACGGAACTTGTATCGTTTGCTCGCAAAAAATATTTCTCCGCCGCCGCATATTTCGGATCGACTTCGGCGTTTTCTCTGACGATATAGCCCGCGCCGAGCCTTAAAGACGGAATATTCCTTCTTTTCAGGGCCTCCGCCGCGCCGACAATCATTTCCTCCGTCACCAGCGCCATATCCGCATACAGCAGGCAGAAAAACTTGCATTTCGGCCGTATAACGCGCTTTTCGCAGTCGAACACGGCGTGCGGGAACGCCGCGATTTCGTCCGCCAGATACTCGTCAATCGGTTTTCCGAAGATGGGACTTTTGCTCATAAAGGACGGCTCTCTTATCACCGCCACGAATATATCGGAATTTTTCATACTCTATAATACTGCAAAAAGGCGTTTAAGTTTCAAAAAAACCGTTGTTTTCCGCTATCTTTTATGATATAATTTATTTTAGCATTTCTTTTGGGGGAAATTATGGAAAAATTAACGGAAACAAACGTCTATTCCACAAACGAACGGCACGTTCCCAAAAAGGAAACGATAAGGTTTCTGACCGGTCTTGCCGGACAAAACCTGTTGTATTCCCTTATCGGCGCGGGCTTTTTCACGGTATTTCTGAACACTTATTCGGGCATGAACGCCGCCGTTTCGGGCATCATCATCATCATTTTAAAAATTTGGGACGGCATCAACGATCCGCTCATCGGCTCGATTATGGACCGCGTCCACTTCAAAAGCGGCGAAAAGCTCAGACCGTGGCTTAAGTTTATGCCGCCGATCATTGCGGTTTCCACGATTTTCATATTCTTAACGCCGATTATCGATGAAGGTTTCTGGAAATATTTCTTCTTCGTCATTGCTTATGCCGTTTGGGACATAGCGTATTCGTTGCAGGACGTCCCTATCTGGTCCATAACCGCAATGGTTTCGCCAAACCCCGACGAGCGCGAAAGCTTTATACAATGGGCAAGGACGGTCGGAAGCGTTTCCTACGGCGTTTTCGGAGCGATGATTCCTATGGTCTACAGTCTGCTAATCGGCTTCTTCCCGGGCGTCAGCCAGACCAAGGTTATCCTGCCGATTATGTGCGGTTTCTTTGCAATTGTGGGCGCGGGATTGTCGTTTTTGTGCTACTCGGCAAAAGAGCGCGTCCCTCTTATCAAAAAACAAGACAGCTTAAAAGAAGGCTTCAGCCTGCTGTTTAAGAACAAAATGCTTCTTCTGTTGTCGCTTGCAAACATTTTGGGCGCGGTCGGAATCGGAACCAGCCTTATGTATCAGTTTTTCCAATTCGACTATCCGCTGACTTTGTTCGGAAAAACTTTTGACGGCAACTTCGCAAGCACCGCAATAGGCCTCGTTTTGTACGGCCCGACCGTCATTGCGATGCTCTTTGCCGACAAGCTTAAAAAATTGATGGGCAACAGCTTTTTGAACGTCATGATCGCCGCGCAGATTGCTTCCGCAGTGTCCAGAGTTATCTCCTGGATTATCGGTTATTCCTCTCCTGCCGCATTCTGGACGGCAATGGTCGTTATGGCTGTCGGAAACGCATTGACGGGCATTTTGAGCATTGCGCAAACCAGCCTTTTCAACGACAGCATCGACTATATCGAATGGAAAACCGGCATGCGCACAGAAGGCGTAACTTTTGCAATGCAAACCCTCTTTACAAAAATTTCAAGCGGTATAAACCAAGGCCTTACGGGCATCGTGCTCGGCAAATGGCTCCACTATATTCAGTACGAAAACCCTGAAATCGGCGGCGCCCAGCCTGAAGCTTTCCACAAATGGATCTGGCCGCTTATGATCCTCACTCCTGCAATCGCTGCGGTGCTTTACATAATTCCGCTGTTCTTCGTGAAGTACACCAATCAGCAAAAATCGTTGGTGCTTAAGGACCTTGAAGCAAGACGCGAAAACAGACCGGAATCGGGCGAATCGCCTTATTATCAAAAGGAACTAAAGCATAAGTTTGAAGCCGTCAAAACAGCAGAATGAGCGGTTTATAAAAACAAATCAGAGCATTAAAATGCCGTCCCGAGCGGGACGGCGTTTTTTATTCAGCGTTATTTTTCTTTTTTTGTTCGCGTTTTATGCGGAAAAATTCGCTTAAAAGCCCTGCACATTCCGCTTCCAAAATTCCGCCTTCAACGTTCGGCCGATGATTGAATCGCTCGTCGACGGGCAGGTTGTAAAGCGTGCCGCAGCAACCGGCCTTTTGGTCGTACGCGCCGAAAAAAACGTTGTCGATGCGGCTGTTTATCATTGCCCCCGCACACATGGCGCAAGGCTCCAAAGTAACGTAAACGTCGCAGCCGTACAGCCTCCAGTCGCCAATTTTGCCCGCGGCCTCGGCAAGGGCCAGCATTTCCGCGTGGCAAAGCGCAGACTTATTCTCTTCCTTTCGGTTATGCGCTTCGGCGATTATTTCGCCGTCCTTAACCACGACGCAACCTATCGGAACCTCGTCGTATTCTTCGCCCTGTTTTGCCACCTCGATGGCTCTTCTCATGTATTTTTCGTCCATATTTTCTCCGTAAACGCCGCCAAAGCGGGGCGGTTTTGCCGATATATTTTGTCGTATTCGTCGTACAATCCGACGTATGATTTTTCATCCGAACCCACCTCGACGGTGAGCGCTTTTTTGCCGGTTTTGATAAAATAGTCCTTAAATCCGCCGTGGCTGCCGTCGCTTCTTAAGGGAACGTAGCCAGTCAGATCGGAAAGCGTTTTTGCGGCGAGATAGTCCTCCTCGCCGTTTTCGTAGCCGTAGTAAATCACTTCGCCTTTCGCGTGGTAGCATAGTGCCTTTTCCACCGAAAATCTTTTTGCAAGGCTCACTAGAGCTTTGCTTTCGGGCTCGCTTTCGGGATACGGCCCCACGTAGTTTTCGGGCGCCGGTGAAAACCGATTTTTTGCGCCTTTCCCGAACCCTGCGTCGAAATTGACGTTCAGATCCACGGCTCTGCCGTTTGCTTTCCATGCCCCAAAGTCGTCGCTTCCGTTTAGGCGAAGCAGGTTTTTTCTCACGTTTTCGGGAGCAGAAGCGACGCCTCTTTTGCAAAGCTCGACGCCGTCGGGATTTACCATAGGGACGAACAACACTCCTCGTCCTCTATAATTTTTCGCAAGGCTTGAGACGAGTTTTGCCGTTATATGCTCCCTTGCGTGAATCGCGCCGAAAATCATCGCGCCCGAAAAGCCATTGCCCACGATTGCGTACCATATATTTCGGCCGAAAAGGCTTTTGCCCGCCGTTCCTACCCTCGCGCCGCCCGCAGAAAGCGCTTTGATATCTTTTATTAAATCGTCATAGCCGTAACACATACGGCAATATATTCCGAAAAATCTATTTGTGATACGGCAAATTGTTCAGAATGGAAACCGCGCGATAAATCTGCTCGGCAAGTATTACGCGCATAAGCTGATGCGGATAGGTAACTCGCCCGAACGAAACGCGTTTGTCCGCTTTTTTCAGAACTTCGGGATCGGTGCCGTTGCTGCCGCCGATAAGAAAAGTGATTTCGCCGTAGCCGTCCGAAAACTTTTTGTTTATGAGAGCGGCCAGCTCCTCGCTGGAAAGCATTTCGCCGTCTATGGCCGTGGCCACGACGTAGCCCTTAAGCTCCGAAAGCATCTTTTTCCCTTCGGCAGAAAGCGACGCCGAAATATCCGCCTTCGATTGCGTTTTCGGAGGATATTCGGGAAGCTCGATTATTTTGAAATCGGCAAACCGCGACAGCCGTTTTTGGTATTCCGAAACGGCGTCCGTGAAATATTTTTCTTTTATTTTGCCGACGCAAACGAGGTTTATCTTCATCTCAAAAGCCCCCAGACCAAGCTGAATATCGTTGCCGCCGAGTTCATTCCCGCGGTCAGCCATAAAAAGATTTTTTCGCGGTTATTCGGTTTTTCGTCGTCGAAATTTTTGAACGAACAAAATTCCGTGACGGTGTAGCGAGGAAGTTTTTCCGGCATGCGGCTTTTGATGCGGCAAAAGCTCATGACGATTAAAGCGGCCGACATAACAAACAGCAACGCGCCCAAAACGCTTCCTATTCCGCCGCCCAAAGCAAGTCCGAAGAATCTGTTCAAAAAGTCCAAAACCCCCGTGTACGCCCTTAGAACGCTGATAAAATTGTTCATAAAATGGAAGAACACCGACGCCCAGATGCCGTTCGTGTAGAAGCACAGCGCCGCCATAACCAGCCCCGCGACGAAGGTATAGCCCGTCTGCGTAACGTTTTGGTGCATAAGCGCAAAAAGAAGCGCGGAAAAAAGGATATATCCTTTTTCGTTCTTTTCCGCGGCTCCCAAAACGCCCCTGTTCGTCAGCTCTTCGAAAATCGCGGGCAAAACCGCCACGATGAAAATCTGCAATATCACGAAGCTTATTCCGCCGCCCGTTCCGCCGCTTGTTCCGCCGCTTCTGAAGCCGATAAGCCCGAGCGCTCCCTGCCACACGGCAGAAATGCAGGTGGTGACGTAAATCGTGGCGAAGGTTATCACCAGTATTTCCGGAAAATTGCGTGCCCGTATGCCGTTCAGACGAAAATCGGTTTTCAGGGTTTTCAGCCTGCCGCCTCTTTTGGTAAGAAGCAAAAAATATAGCATCAGCGGCACGAGCCCCATCGAAAAGCATTGCGCAAAAAGCGAGAACGCAACGGACGAACCTATTTTCGCCGAAATGCTCTCCAGCCACCCAAGCGCCGACGCCGCGCGAAGCAGCACCAAACAAAGCATGGAAACGAAGTAAACGAAATACGCCCTGAAAGTTCTTTCGTTTTTCATGCTAAAACCCCATCGCCGTGTTCAGTATCCACATAACGACCAAAAGCACCAGCGAAAGAACAAGAAGCGGCGGGCATTTTTTGCCGTACAAATAAGCCTCGTCGTCAACGCCGTCGTTAGCCATATCAGGCGTAACTTTGCGCATAACGTCGTTTATATCGTCAAAAACTTTGCGTAAACCGCCTTTTTTGAAAATTCCGACAAAGCCTACGGCAACCGACTTCACGAGGTTTTTGAACCCGCCTTCCGCCATTGCGCCGGCGTTAACCTCCAAAGATCTTCTTACGAACGCGGTAACCGTAACAGTCAGCAAAACGAGCCCCACCGCCATAACGGCCAAGCCTACCGGGATTTGCCAGGCGGCAAATTCGATGCTCTCAAGCGAAGGGAAAATAAGGCTTGCGATGCAGCTTATAAAATTGTTCAGAAAATGGAATGCCATCGCGTACTTGATGTCGCCCGACGTCAGCACCACCACGGCCAAAATCACGCCTATTCCGAACTGATGCACCAGCTGCACCGGATTTCCGTGCATAAGCGCAAACATTGCCGCAGAAAGCAGCACGGCCACCGCCGCGCCCTGCCGTCTTAAGCCGACGGCTATTGCTCCGCGGAACATAATTTCCTCACACACGGCCGGAACCAGGCTTAAAAACAGCGACATCAGAATATATCCGAAAACGTCCGTCGGCATCGTTATCGAAGACGACACCACGTCATAGCCGAGCTTACCGAAAAGTTCCACGAACCAGTTTGCAAGCGGCATGGTGGAAAAAATCGTAAAGACGGCAATCGGCACAATCAAAAGAGCCATTTTCGCGTCGGGCTTCTTCTTTATGCCGACCGCCGAAAAGAACTTGATTTTCTTTGCGGCCGAATAGCCGAGCGCGGCGGCCAGAAACGACAGCCCGTTGACAAAAACTATGGCATATGTCCAGGAATAATGGTCCTTATAAGCGTCGCCGTAGCGCACCTGAAAAGCGGTCAGCACAACCGTTTGCAGCACAAGCTGCAAAACGTAGCTTATAAGATATATCGGGCCTACGTCGAATTTCGTCAGTTTTTTCATCAAAAAATCCTCGTCAGATGCGATTGCGTGGCAACGTCCACCAAAACGTCCCTTCCTTCTACTATGCCTTCGCGGGACAGGCTTTCCACAATCGTTTGAAACGCCAGCTCGGGCGTGTTGTTGTTTTCGGACAAATGTCCGAGTACTATTTGTTTCGTTTTCGGGGAAATAACCCTTTTCAGAATTTCCGCCGCCGTTTCGTTTGAAAGGTGGCCGTTTGCGCCGTCAATGCGTTTTTTGAGCCTTTCGGGATAGTCGCCGCCAAGCAGCATTTCCCTGTCGTGGTTTGCCTCGAGCAGCAAAATGCGGCTGTTTTTGAGGTTGTTGATTATGCCCTCCGTCGGGTGGCCGATGTCGGTTGCGACTGAAATTTTGTCGCCGCCCTCAATAAAGCTGTACGCCAAAGGATACACGGCGTCGTGAGGCACTCTGAACGGCAAAACGGTTATGTCGCCGATAGCAAATCCGCCGTCGTAGAAAGGCAGATTTTCGGTTTGAATACGGCCGCATTTTGCGTTTATCGCCAAAGTGGTTCTGGCGTGCGCGTAAACCTTCAACCCCTCCTGTGACGCCCTCAAAAGGCCGCAGACGTGATCCGCGTGTTCGTGCGTAACGACCACTCCGCTTATGTTCTTCACGTCGGTTCCGATTTTCTGAAGCGCGTCCTGAACGTAGGCGTAGCTCATGCCGAAATCCACCAGAATTTCGGTGGTGTCGGAGGCTATGTAAATGCAATTTCCCTTGCTGCCCGAAGACAGCGAACAAAGACTGAGCATGTTTTATCTTCTGCTAAAAATATGCGCCCGCAAATTTTTTGCCGGCGCATTTTGTCGTTTTTAATGTTTAAGCTTTTGCTTTTTTCTCTTTTTTGCCGCTCTTGTTTTTCGGTTTTCTGACTCTTATCACGGCGCCGACGATCCAGGTTACGATGGCGGCGATCCAGATTCTCGCATAACCGATAAGGCCGGCAAGATTGGATGTGATGAGGTTGACGCTGAATTTGTTTCCGTCAACGAGCATTGCCTTGAGGAAAGCAACCCACAGTAACAGTCCCAGCGAAACGAAAAAGATTATGAATCCCATGGTGCCGGTTTTTAATTTGCAGCCGGTGAAGATGCCGATAAAGCTGATGGCCATGCAGATTGCAACGATCACGAGCAACGCGAGGTGGATGCAAAGACCGATGTCGCCTTTAAGCTCTTCGACGAGTTTGCCGCTCTGCACGAAGCCGATGACTTCGCCGATAACGTCTCTTTCGGTTGCGAGGTCGCTGATTTTGATACCCGCGAACAACTCTTGATCGCCCTTAAGAACGTTCTGCCCGATGAGGCAACCCAAAATTGCAGGAACGAGGAACACCAAAAGCATAACGGTCATTATGGCGTTGCGGCCCCTGAATTTTTGTTTTTTGCCGCTTGGGGCGGTTTCTTTCGCTTTGCCGTCGCTGACTACGACTGCCGGAGCGGTTTCGACTGCCGGAGCATAGTATTCAGGTACGGCAGGTTCTGCGTAGGTTTCTTCGGCGTAAGCGTCGGAAACTTCAGGCTCGACGTTTTGTTCTTCGTCCTGAACGACGACTTCTTCCTGCGGCTCTTCGACTTTTTCCGGAGCTGCGGCCTTTTTAGGTTCTTCGTACTGCATAACCGGCTGGTTCTGCGACGCGAACGGAACGATTGCCACCGGAACGATAATCGGGGTAAGCTGAACGTGCGCGGTAGGAGCGACGACAGGCTGAGGGCCCGGATTAGCCAACGGTTTGAACACTGCGCCGTTGATGACGATAGGTTTGAAAGCAGGCGCGTACCGGTCTTTAGGAGCCGCGGCTTTGCGCTGTTCTTCTTTAATCATGTCGTCGAAAGGCGTTTCGGTTTTTTCGACTTCTTCTATGGTTTCTTTGGCGATGGCGTCCATCGGATCGGCAGTAGCCTCGATTTCAGGCTGAGCGTCCGTTTTCACTTCTTCGGCTGCCAAAGTTTTGTTTTCTTCAAATTCCATTTTAGACCTCCGTATTGACTAATCTTCGATGTATTGATTTTTGGAACCGACTGCAAACGCGATGATTTCCAGAATGAGGAATGCTATTCCGTCAACCACGGTGATAAGGAAGTCGTATTCTTTGAGGAATTTTTTGGTTCCGAAATAATCTTTTGCCCAGTTGATAAATTCCGATCCGTCGAAGCCCCCGGCAACGATGCTCACGAGGCAAGCGCCGGCGATGAGGAGCATCATAACCAGAACCGCCATGATGACGTAGTTCGGACGGGAACCCGCGATAAGCGCGATAAGGCTTACGATAAGGTTCAGCGCAAGGAACACGACGCCCAGAATGAGCAGCACGCCTCCGATCATTTCAAACGAGAACAAATCCTTTATTCCGATGACTTTGTCCTGCAGTGCTTTTATGATCTCCAGCGTTCCGCCGATAACGTCCGGCATATCGCGCAAAAATTCAGGCAATTTGGCGGACAGTCCGAGTTTTTCGTAGTTCAGCACGAACGGAGCGACTGCGATGAGCGTGAAGATGAAGCTGAGCAACGCGGCCAGACGATTAGGACCTTTGCCGCTCTTTTTCTTTTTGCCTTTTTTGCCGTATTGACCGTACTGTTTAACCGAATTGCCGTAGCCTTTCGGCGCGTAGTAGGCAGGATGATTGTACTGATCGTATTGCGGTTCTTCGTAATACTGCGGTTGCGGCTCCTGATAGAAACCGTTGCTTTCGTAGGTCGGAGCGACTTCCGGTTCCGACGCCGCCGAGGACTTTTGCACTTTGACGTCAACGTCGTCGCCGTCGAAGGATACGAACGGCACAACCGCCATCGGCTGCACGATAGGTGCAAGCTGAATGTTTTTGTTAGGTTTTGCGACAGGAACCGGTTCGGACACCGGAAGCTTGTCTATAAAAACCTTGCGTTCTTCGTTTTCCATAATATCCTCCTGCAAAAGTTATTTGCCCTGATTGTCGATATTTTCTAAAGTGGCCGCGGCGATTTCTTCCGGGGTGGCGATTTGCCACAGCGGCTGATCCTGCGAAACGTACGGAACTATGACAAGCGGCTGGATAATCGGAGCGAGTTGGCCGTAGCCGTAAGGCATTGCCTGACCTGCCATCGCAGGGTTTTGAGGATAACCGTAAGGAGGATAGTAGCCGTAAGGAGGCATCTGAGGAGCTTCTTCCTTAACTTCCTCTTTCTTCGGTTCTTCTTTGGTTTCTTCCACTGCCTTTTCGACGTCTGCGAAAAGATCTTCTTCGGCAGGAGATTCTTCTTTTTCTTCCTCAACAGGAGCTTCCTCAACAGGAGCTTCCTCGACCGGAGCTTCTTCCTTGATTTCGACAGGAGCTTCCTCGCTAGGAGCAACCAAAGCTTCTTCAATTACAGGGGTTTCTTCCACAGGGGCTGCAATCGGTTCTTCTACCGCTGCAGGGATTTCCTCCACAGGTGCGGGAACGACTTCTTCGATTTTCGGTTCCGGACGATATTTTTTGTCAGGAATTTCCACTGCGTCCTTGAAGCTCGGAACGCGTTTTTTTGCAGCCAGAGCGGCGGTGCGTTTTCTGTCTCTGCCGCAACGAGCGCATTTTTCTTCGTTGTTACGGTTACGTTTGCCGCACACCGGGCAGACATAGGTCATTTTTTCGATTTCTTCCTGGGACGCACCCGCATACGGATCGTCGAAAGTGGAGGCGATGCCTTTGATGACAGGCAACAATCCCTTCAGCTTCTGAACGGATTCCGATTCCAAATTAGGGTTCTTTTCTCCCGGGAGCTTGCTGCCGCAATGCACGCAAAAAGCCGTGCCGACAGGATTTTCCAGTCCGCATTCAGGGCAAAGAACCACCTTTTCTTTTTTCATCACAGGCTTGCCGCATACCGGGCAGAATGTTGCGCCGTCTGATACTTCTGCATTACAATGTCTGCATATTGCCATAAAAATTCCAAAGCCTCCTTATCCAGAGATGAATCGATATTTCTCATTTATTATATAACATTTCATTTTAAGTTTCAACTTATTTTAGACATTTGTTATATAAAATATGTAATTTTTGTCGGTTTTTTGGCGGCTATTTGTTGTAGCTGTCCTTAAGGCCGACGACGGAATTGAATTTGAGGTTGTCTTTTCCAAAATCTGCCACGCTGACGAAATAGCCTTTGCGCATAAACTGGAAGCGGGTGTAAGGCGCGGCCTCGGCCACGAATTTTTCCGCTTTCGCCGAAGCGTTGACCTTCAAGCTGTCCGGATTTATACGCGTGTCGAAATCGCCTTCGCCGTCAAGCAAAAGATAATCGTACATATTCAAAGTTACGTCAACCGAGTCGTTGGCGTTTACCCAGTGAATGACGCCCTTGACCTTGATGCCGGCGTTGACGCCGCCCTGCTTGCTGTCCTCGATCATGTCGCAGTAAACGCAGGTTACCTCGCCGTTTTCGTCCACGTCGGCGCGGTTATATTTGAGGATATACGCGCCCTTAAGTCTGACCATGCCGTCAGGCTTCAGGCGGTGATATTTAGGAGGAGGATTCAGCGAAAAATCTTCCCTTTCGATGTACAGCTCTCTTCCGAAAGTGGTGGTGTGAACGCCCTCTTCCAGCTTGTCCGGATTGTTTTCTATTTCGATGACTTCGGTTTTATCCGCAGGATAATTTTCCACCACCAGCTTCAGCGGATCGGTAACCACCATAACTCGCGTCGCGTTGAGGTTAAGGTTTTCTCTCACGCAATGCTCCAAGAGGGTGATGTCCACTTGGCTGTTGGATTTTGAAACGCCGATTCTGCCGCAGAAATCCCTTATCGCTTCCGCAGGATAGCCGCGTTCTCTCATGCCGCTGAGCGTGCTCATTCGCGGATCGTTCCAGCCGGTAACCACGCCGGTGTCCACCAGCTTTTTGAGATAGCGCTTGCTCATAATCGTATGGTTGATGTTGAGCCTCGAAAACTCCATCTGGCGAGGTCTCGGCTCAGGAAATTCGCAGTTTAGGGTAACCCAGTCGTAAAGCGGACGATGGTCCTCGAATTCCAGCGAGCAGCAGCTGTGCGTTATGCCTTCGATTGCGTCCTCGATAGGGTGTGCGAAGTCGTACATAGGATAGATAACCCATTTGTCGCCCTGACGATGATGGCGAGCCTTCACGATGCGGTAGATAACCGGATCTCTCATGTTGATGTTGTTGGAGGCCATGTCGATTTTCGCCCTCAGCACACGGCTTCCCTCTTCGAATTCGCCGTTTTTCATGCCCTCGAACAAGCGAAGATTTTCTTCGATCGAACGATTTCTGTACGGGCTTTCGGTTCCGGGTTCGGTAAGCGTGCCGCGGGTTTCCCTTATTTCGTCTGCGGACAGGTCGCAAACGTACGCCAGTCCCTTTTTGATGAGCAGCACGGCGCATTCGTACATTTTGTCAAAGTAGTCGCTGGCAAAAAACACGTTGTCCCACGTAAAGCCCAGCCACTTGATGTCCTCCTGAATGCTGTTGACGTACTCGACGTCCTCTTTGGACGGGTTGGTGTCGTCGAAACGAAGGTTGCAGACGCCGCCGTATTTTTGCTTCAGGCCGAAGTTGATGCAGATGGCTTTTGCGTGGCCGATGTGCAAATATCCGTTCGGTTCCGGCGGAAAACGAGTTACGATTTTTTTGTGCACTCCGTTTTTCAGGCTTTCGTCAATGGCTTCCTCGATAAAGTTGGTTGGAGCAGCGTATTCTGTCATATATTACCTCTTTTGCCCGATATTCGGGCGTATTATTTCAAAACAAAGCGTTTTTGTTGCGATTTTGACACTTAAAGTGCGTGTTTTGCAATTTTATTTGACGTTTTCCATCAAGGTTTTACAAACGCCAAAAAGGCCGTTTTCGGCCTCGAACAGTACTATTTTACTATGCGTCCGTCGTTATGTCAACAAATTTTTAAGGCGTCTTATCCCTTTTTTCATAGCGAAAACAGGTCGGAAAAAACGCTTACGGCGTCAAAGCCGCCGTCGGTTATAAGCGTTCCCGAAACGAAAACTCTTTCCGTCGCGGCTATCACGGCCAGATAGTATTGATAGGTCACCGTGCCGCCCGAAATTTCGGTGTCGTAAACGGTGTAGTCCAAGGTTATTCCGCCGCGTTTTACGGTGGAAATGTTTACGGAATCGACCGAATAAAGTATGTCGAAAACGTCGTCGGCGTACTTTGTGTCGTTGTTTTTCTCGTCAAAAACTTCAAGTATCACCCAATGTCCGTCGGTGCTCTGGCCGACAAACATCTTCGTATCCAGCCTGAATTGATAATATCCGTTCTTCCTTGCGGCTTTTTGCACCAAAGAGAACGGCAGATTTTCCTTGATTTTCAGGCTTTTTAAGCAGGAATTCACCTCGTTTACGTCGGATTTATAGACGACTATTTCCGCGTCAGAGGCGTTGCCGCAGCCGAAAAATGCCGCGGTAAGCGCGACGAGAAGAACCATAACTGTCAGTTGTAAAAAAATTTTTTTCATATTTTCACCGCTTTAATTATAGTTTGCTTATTCGTTTTTGTCAACAAAACGAAAAAACGGGCGGATAGATCCGTCCGAAAGGTACAAAAAAAGAGCCGGTTGAGAGCTCTTAATCGTAAACTAAATCCCGAACAGTCAGGAAAGAAAGGAACAAATGTAAGGCGACATTTTTTTGCTGTGCAGTCGTCGCTTCTGCTTCTTTATACTCCGTAGAGTTACTTGCCATCCGGCAAGCATCAACTTAATTCGTAGGTTTCCCTACTCCTTAAAAGGAGGTGATCCAGCCGCACCTTCCGATACGGCTACCTTGTTACGACTTCACCCCAGTTACTGGTCTTACCTTAGGCGGCTGCCTCCTTGCGGTTAGCTCACCGACTTTGGGTACTCCCAACTCCCATGGCGTGACGGGCGGTGTGTACAAGGCCCGGGAACGCATTCACCCCGACATTCTGATTCGGGATTACTAGCAACTCCGACTTCATGTGGGCGGGTTGCAGCCCACAATCCGAACTGAGACTATCTTTTTGAGATTCGCTTGACGTTACCGTTTCGCTGCTCTTTGTAATAGCCATTGTAGCACGTGTGTAGCCCAAGACGTAAGGGGCATGATGATTTGACGTCATCCCCACCTTCCTCCGTGTTATCCACGGCAGTCTGTCCAGAGTTCCTAACTTAATATTGGCAACTGGACATGAGGGTTGCGCTCGTTGCGGGACTTAACCCAACATCTCACGACACGAGCTGACGACAACCATGCACCACCTGTCTATATGTCCTGCAAGCAGGAATTCCATATTTCTATGGCGGTCATACGATGTCAAGTCTTG
>OLGV01000005.1_pt1 | contig 101268 bp, 101 predicted proteins | sample 1605761 | NCBI WGS metagenome assembly OLGV01 (sample SAMN03283245) | human gut metagenome | biome: human-associated habitat; material: feces | host: Homo sapiens | place: Peru | collected 2012
GTCAACCGGAGCATTGCCTTTTATCTCGGCAAGTTGCATCTTCGCCCAGAAGTCGTAAAGATGCAATGCAAGTCCAAGCACGACGACGACACCTATCACGAGCATGTTTTTCGACGCCCACGACACTCCCGCAGGACGCTCGTTGACAGCATAGCGCCGACAGCCGCGCGCCTTGAGATTCTGACAAGAGAGGACAAGAGCGTAGATAAAATGCAACACGACAAAGATAGCGAGACCGACAGTACCCACAAGAGCATACCAGTTGGCTCCGAGGAACTCGCAAATCCAACGGTAGCCGTCTTCCGAGAAAATCGAGACGACATTCATCGCGCCGTGAAACAACATAAAGAAGACGAGACCGCCGCCAGTAATAGCCATTATCAGCTTTTTCGTGATTGAAGATATAACAAGTTTCCGCATGACAAGTTTTTAAAATACAAGTCACAAAAATACAAAAAAAATTGAAATCATAATAAAAAAAGAAGAACCACCCCCCTTTTGAGGAATGGCTCTTCGAGCAAATTAATATTATATCAATTGAAAAGCATATAGCTCGGAATAAGCCCCGTCTCGAAACTGCCGAGGAGTGTACCGTCTGCCGAATAACGCAACAAGTCGCCGTTCTGAACATAGTTTTTAGCGTCGGTGAGATACACATCGCCATTCTGCGGGTTGACTTTCAGGCCGTAAAACACCTTGCTGTTCGATGTGATAAAGGGAGTCTCTGGAATCTCCGTGGCATCAACCGGCATCTTATACACATTAAGACTGCCGAAGCCACCATTCATAAAGAAAAGATTCTCTCCTGTTCCATCAATGGCAAGACCGCTGTGGTAACTTCCCTCCGCCAAGTCGAAACGCTTGACAACCTGATGTGTCGCCGCATCGATACAGACGAGTGCAGGGTCTTGAGGAGGCATGAAACCACCGCTGCATGACACCCAGATACGGTTGTTTTTATCTACAACCATTGATTTCGGCTCTTGAGCGACTTCTATTGTAGCGACAAGCGTATCATTGACACAATCAATCACTTGAACTGATTTATTCGACCCATTTGCAACGTAATAATTTGACCAGTTGGACATAAATACCTTATCGCCTATCTTTACCATAACTTCTGTCGCGCTGCCTGTCTCGACAAGATGTTTTTCAAAAGTGTCGAGATTCAACGACCAGAAACCAGGACTCGCCAAATCGGACACATACACCTTGCCGTTATTTATAGGAAGCATGTATCTCGGAGATGTAAAACCTTCGATTTTAGCTTTATATTCAATGGTTTTTGCATCTACCTTATAAATATACTTACTATTGTTCACCACGATGTAAAGGTTATCGTCAATGAGCGCAAGTGATTGCCCCACATCGCCTATCGGAGTATTATTCACTCTGAAAAACAGGTTGTTTACGACCTCGTTTTTGTAGAAATCATAAAACGACAATGATGAATTGGCGTATGTAAAAGTGCCTTCATTCAACACGAAAACACCTGTACCGACCGAGAAAGTCTCTGGTTCAGCATTCTTTTTTTCTTTTTTACATGACACAAACGCCAGTAAAATCGCGAAAATCAATAACAACAGATTTTTTTTCATAATTTAATATTTTAAAATTTATAATTCAAACCAACTTCATAACTTCTGCCTGGCATGGCGCGCCAAAGGACCGCCATGTAATCGACATCGGTGATATTGTTGATTTTCATGTCTATATAAAACTTTCCTATTCGCTTGCCCAAAGACAGATGAAGAAGAGCATAGGGATTCAGCTGAAAGCCATAGAATTCATTGGCATTCATTGATGTCTTGCGTTCTCCTGTATATTCCAACGTATATGTCATATTCCATGTTCTCCATTTCACTTCCGCGAAAGCGTTGGCATGATGTAACGGTATGTAAATCAATTGCGAACCGCTTTCGTCGGTTGTATGACTATAAACGTAGTTTCCCGACACCGAGAAATGCCAGTCGGCCAAATCATAATTCAATTTCAAATGTGCCTCGACACCGTAGGCGAGCACTGTATTGACATTTTCCGGCACCCAATATCTATAGGTCGTCGGCACCCATTGAATCCAGTCTTTGACTTGAGAATAATAAGAGCCGAGAGAGCTTTCCATGGAGAACCTCCCAAAATTCCGTGAATACATGATATTTCCATCTATTGTTTTTCCGGTTTCCGGTTTCAAATCCGGGTTTCCGCCTGGGTTCCAATAAAGGTCGTTTAAACTCGGATTTCTGAAGTTATGGCTATATCCGGCGTTGATTTTCAAGCCTTTGACAAACAAAGAACTATACGATAAAGTCGCTGTCGGGAAAAAACCGGCGGATTGCCAATCCACCAAGTCGTTACGCAAAGTCAGGCGCAAATCCAAGGGTTTCACCAACTTGCCGGCAACGGCGGCGTAAAACGACAACAAATTCCTGTCCTTAATACCGTCATAGTTGTTAGATGTCACCTGTTCATAGTCATATTGCACTTTCGCGTTGAGTTTCCACGATTTATATAAATCCTGATTCAAATCGGCGATTTGATGAAAGACATTGGCGTCATTTTTCGAGTTGATACTTGTGACAGGTGTACCGATGTCCGTGTATGATTCAAGAAAATAATGCTGTTTTTCGTAAAAATACGCCGATTTTATTTCTATTTTGCCTGATTGCCAATAAGTTTTACAAGAAACAAAATTTCTTGAATAGCCGTTTTCGGTATATTCTTTTGTATTGTCGTTGTTGACATTAGGCATTATCTGCGGGCAGTTTCGGTCGCTCCACTGATTCCATGACACGATTGTTATCAACGAGTTACGAAATCGCCGTTGATATTCAGGCATGAGACCGTAGTCAATGAACTCGCCATTTTTTTGCTTCATCACCTGATGCGGGATTACGCCTATGTTGTTGTACTCGAAGTCGTTGTCGCTCGAGGTACGATAAGCCTTCACCCGCAACAGGTGACTCGCCCATGAATAACCGGCAGTGATATAAGAGCCGAAGGTATTGAAACTGCCGTATGTCTGTTTCAGGTCGAGGATTAGTTTTTCCCCGAAGTGTTGATTTGTCTCTATGTTGACCGTTCCGCCGAGGCCGCCGCTGTTGGCTGATGTCCCGCTTCCCCACTTCAAGGCCACCTGTTCGGTCATGAACACCGGTATGGTGCTGAAGTCAACCTGTCCGAGTGTGGGGGCGTTGAGTTGGAAGCCGTTCCACAGCACGAGGGTGTGGCTTGCCGTGGTGCCCCTGAACGATGCCGTGGCTATGCCGCCAGGCCCGTATGTCTTGATGAAGACAGGGCTGTGCTGTATCAGCAACTGCGACATAGTGGTCGTATTAAGACGTTTGAGCAGAGCGGTGTCTATCTTACGTTCCATTGCCGTTTCCGTCTGGTTGCGCCGTATAGCATCGGCATTGACCTCGACAGACTGCAACACTATCGTATCCTGCGCCCATGCAGCACAGGGGACAACAAGAAACAGCAACACGAACAATTTCTTCATATTCACTTGAATTTCCGACCGACTCTTATCCCGAAAGTCTCCATTGTCTTTGATTTCAGGCAGGTCTTCTGACTCGCTCTTTACGTCTGCGTCTTCCCGTTTATATGGGATAAACAGTGACATTTGCAGGCGCTGTGAGAGTTTACAGCAGCGGGAACTGTCCGGGATTCTCACCCGATTCCCTATTAAGTCCACGACGGACACCTAAAAATCGGTGCAAAGATACAAAAAAATCGGGACGCGCTGTCGCGCGTCCCGATTTTTTTTACATCATCTCATCTTTGAGATACTCATCGATGGCATTTGCGGCTTTCTTTCCCGCTCCCATGGCGAGGATTACCGTAGCGGCTCCGCTGACGGCATCACCGCCGGCAAACACGCCGTTACGCGTGGTGTGACCATTCTCATTAGCGAGAATACAGCCATGCTTGTCAGCATTCAAACCAGGTGTCGTTCTGAAAATCAACGGGTTCGGCGACGTGCCGAGTGCCATGATGACCATATCGACATCGAGTACAAACTCGGAGCCTTTTATCTCAACAGGACGGCGACGACCCGATGCGTCGGGTTCGCCGAGACCCATTCTGATGCACTTCATGCCGTTGACCCAGCCGTCTTCGTTGCCGATAATCTCCACGGGGTTGCATAAGAGGTCGAACTGTATGCCTTCTTCCTTGGCGTGATGAACCTCTTCGGAACGTGCCGGAAGCTCCGCCTCGGAACGACGATATACAATATGCACGTCGGCGCCGAGACGCAAGGCCGTACGGGCGGCATCCATCGCGACGTTACCGCCGCCGACGACAGCCACACGCCTTCCTACATAATTAGGTGTCTCGAAGCCTTCTTTATATGCGAACAACAGGTTGTTTCTTGTGAGGAACTCGTTTGCCGAGACGACACCACAGAGATTCTCGCCTGGAATATTCATGAATTTAGGCAGACCTGCGCCCGAGCCGATGAACACCGCATCGAAATGCTCGTCTTTCATCAGCGATTCTATTGAAGCAGTACGCCCGATGACCACGTCTTTGAAGAAATGGCCGCCGAGACGCATCACGTTTTCCACTTCATGGCGAACGACAGTCTCTTTCGGCAGACGGAACGAGGGTATTCCGTAAGCCAACACGCCGCCGAACTCATGCAACGCCTCGAACACCGTGACATCGTAGCCTTTCACAAGAAGTTCTTTAGCGCATGTCAATCCCGAGGGACCCGAACCGATGACAGCGACACGCTTGCCGTTTTTCTTAATCGGCTTGGCGAGGTTGACATTGTTCTCGCGCGACCAGTCGCCAACGAAACGCTCAAGTTTTCCGATAGCGATAGGCTCATGCTTTATTCCAATAACGCACTTGCCTTCACATTGTGTTTCTTGAGGGCACACACGACCGCACACCGCCGGAAGCGCCGAGTCTTCGTCGATAATCTCCGCAGCACCTTTGAAGTCGCCCTCCGACACCTTCTTAATAAAGCCGGGAATGTTGATGTTGACAGGGCAGCCTGTGACACACTGCGGGCGACCGCACTGCAGACAGCGTTGCGCCTCCACTATGGCTTCTTCAGCCGTGTAACCGAGACAAACCTCATCGAAGTTGTGGGCGCGCACCAACGGGTCTTGTTCCGTAATCTTGACACGATGATGCTTATCGCGCGGTTCGTCGAGTATGCCGCCCACATGACATTGATGGCCTTCAGCTTTCTCTTCCGCCTCAAGATGCTTGTGCTCCACGACATTGTTATACATCGATTGACGTTTCATAGCCTCCACGAAATCAACTTTGGCGCCATCGAACTCCGGACCGTCAACGCATGTGAACTTGGTCTGACCTCCCACGCTGATACGGCAGGCACCGCACATTCCGGTACCGTCAACCATCAAAGCGTTCATTGACACAGTGCATTTGATGTTGAGCTTCTGTGCCAGCTGGCTCACGAACTTCATCATAATCATCGGCCCGATAGCGATACATTCGTCATAATGATTACCTTGCTCCACAAGACGTTGCAACATATCGGTAACAAGACCTTTATATTCTGATGTGCCGTCATCTGTGGTGACATAAAGGTTCGACATCGATGAAAGCTCGTCTTCATAAACGAGGAGACTATGGGTGCGTGCGCCAATGATGACATCGGCTTTGACTCCGTTATGATACAACCATTTGACCTGCGGGAATATCGGTGCGATTCCAACACCTCCGCCTACGAAGACGTAACGTTTTGTCTTGCGCTCCTCATACGACATGTGAATAAACTCCGATGGACGTCCAAGAGGACCTACAACATCGAGAAAAGTGTCTCCGACCTTGTATTCAGCCATTCGGCGTGTTGATTTTCCAATAGCCTTGAAAACAATTGTCACCGTACCGTTCCACGGGTCGTTATCACTGATCGTGAGCGGAATACGCTCGGATTTTTCTGTCATTTTAATAATCAGGAACTGCCCCGGGAGAGCCGCTCTCGAGAGACGAGGGGCCTCAATTTCCATCATAAAGGTGTCCTGCGCTAATTCTTTCTTATTGACTATCAGATACATAGTATATAAATTTTAAATCTATAAAATTGTGTTCAAAATAAATTACAAAATTAGGTATTTTTTGAAAATAAACAAATTTTTCAAAAAAATTTATCTCATCGCACCGTCATGATGATGTCATTCTTGGTTTTCTTGTCAGGACTTGTTGAAAAACTCATCTAACAAATACATATCGCACATGCCGTCAAAAAAAATCTTAATGGCTGAATGATTTAGATACAAAAAAATCATTACTTTTGCAGACCATTAAATCTGAAGTTTAATAATTTTATTCAAATAAAAATGAAAAAAAATCTATTCTTCATTGCTGTTTTTGTACTAATCATTGGCAAAATCGTTGCAGGTCCTATCGATGCGCAGCGTGCCATGCAGATTGGACAAAGCTTTTTTAGTGCCAAGGCACTCAAGAGCAACATCCGTCTTCAACTTGTTCACACCTCAACCACCCGCGATGCCGTTGATTATTACGCATTTAACATTAATGGAGACAATGGTTTTGTAATCATCTCCGGCGACGACCGTGTAAAACCGGTGTTGGCTTATTCCACAACCGGCAGTTTTGACCCCAGTAACATTGCTGATGGATTTCTCTTCACACTGAACAGTTTCCGCCAAGAAATTCAATATGTTAGAGAGCACAACATCGAGGCTTCCGACGACATCGTTTCGGAATGGAAGTCGATTGCCGAGACAGGCTATATTAACAAGGAGCGAACAAGCCGCGAAGTTGTTGGACCTCTCTGCCAGACCATCTGGGACCAGAACTTTCCTTACAACAGCCAGTGCCCTGAAGACGCTGAAGGCAGCGGCGGTTATGTATATGCAGGTTGCGTCGCCACAGCGATGGGTCAGGTGATGAAACACTGGAACTACCCTGAACACGGGACAGGCTCGTACACCTACAACCCTGACGGCTATCCACAGCAGACCGCCAACTTCGGCGAGACCGAGTATCATTTCGAGTTGATGCCGAACGACCTCGACTCGTTGAGCACCGAAGAGGATTGTTTTCATGTCGCACAACTACTGCATCACTGCGGAATCGCTGTCAACATGCAATACAGCGGACATGGCAGCGGCGCGTATTCAGATGACGTGCCGTATGCTTTACGTTCATACTTCGGCTATACCTGCGACGACTTTGAGATACAAGGTTTCTGGGGCTGGAATTTATACACCAACGAAGAATGGGCGCAGATGCTTAAAAACGGGGGTCTCAACGAGGGAATGCCCTTGTACTACAGCGGTCAAGACGACAGTGGCGCCGGCGGTCACGCCTTCGTGTGCGACGGATATGACGAGAACGACTACTTCCACTTCAATTGGGGCTGGAACGGCCGCGACGACGCCTGGTGCCCCATCGGAGCACTCAACACCACGAAATACGCCTTCAACGGCTCAAACGGCTTCATCGGACATATACAGCCGAAGGAAATGGCATATTACGAGGAGCGTCCTGAAAACGTCACCAACCTTGAAATTGTTGAAAATCAAGATAAATCAAGCGTTACACTCCAGTGGACCAACCCATCACACAAACTAAACGGCGAACCGCTTGATGATTTCGACATCAACATCTATCGCAATGGCAGGCTTATCGCTGATGCTTTTTACGGACAAATGCCAGGTCAGTCGGGTGAATTCACGGATTTCAACCTCGAAGAAGGTCTATATCAATATGGAGTGACGATTGTGAATGACTATGGCTTCAGCCACAGGGTCCACAAGACAATTCTTGTCGGCGAAAAATGCGACATCGTTTTTGAACTCACTGACGAAGGCGGCGACGGATGGAAAGGCGCGTGCATCAGCGTAACAAACGAAACGGGACAGCGCATAGCAAAAGTCACTATGGAAGAAGGCTCAACACAAACCGTGGTGACGCCATTGCTGAAAGGCAACCTCAACTTCATCTGGAACCACGGCTGGTATCACACCAACGAACAATATGACACCGACAATGAGTGCGCTTTCATAATCAAAAACACCGACGACGAAGTCCTATTCACCTCCGGCGAACACAGCGACGGTGTCTTCATGACATACAACAACGACTGCGAAGGAGGTGACGACACCGTTGAAGAAATCAACGCAGAAAACGCCTGCCTCTACCCTAACCCGACCAACGGAATCGTCAATATCGAAGGTAACGGTGCAATGACCGTCAGCGTGATGAACACTCTCGGCCAGAAGGTTTTTGAGACAACAGCCACAGACAACGTCACCATCAATTTGAATGGTTTCGAATCTGGAATCTACATGGTTAGAATTGAGACAGAAAATGGAATTAAGACAGAAAAAGTTAACGTAAAGAAATAATATTATTGCTGTCCGGCAAAACTCAAAAGAGCATAAATATCTTCCCCGAAGCCCTGTAAAATTGGACTTCGGGGGTTGTTTTTTCAAAAGCAAGCCCCTTAATCGAAAAGACTTGGTTCCGGCGGCGCTTTTTGCATCTCCTTTGCAAGGAAATCATTCCGGGTTTTCTCGGGATTTTCCATGAATGCGATAAAATCGACGTAGTACATAGGCATAAGCCGTACCATGGTAACAACTTGTGAGAATGCACAGTGTCGTTTGATGCTCCTCGACAGAACCGTTATCAGCAGATTGGCTATCAGAACCACCCATGTCTGTATTTGCATGGCGTTGACGCTGTCCCCATAGAAGAAATGAAGCGAGAAATTCTGTTGTCCACATAGCCACAATCCATTGCCAAAGTGGAGTCTTTAGGCAGATGCACCTCTTTCAGCAGGCAATGGTCGTGTTTGGCGGCGTCTGTCCCTTGTAGCACCTGGCAGGGCGGCGGTCCGGTAAAATGACTATCTTTGCTCATGGTTATGTTTTATTTTAGCAAAAACAAAGATAACCAAAAGGGTTGATACCTCGTGAGAAGTGTCAACCCTAATTTATTTTGCTTGAAAAGTTTTACCGGACAGCAATAAATAAAAACAAAAAAATTGCGGGAACGGATTTATTCCATTCCCACAATTCATATTAATTAACAAGGTATAGGGCGAATGACGACTCGCCCCTACCGGAATTAATCGTTGTATTCAGCCAAAACCTCTTTGACTTTGTCTGGTGTCAAACGGCCGTAAACCTTGTCGCCAATCATAGCGACTGGAGCAAGGCCGCAGGCGCCGACACAACGGAGGCAGTTCAATGAGAACTTGCCGTCTTCTGTCGTGCCACCGACTTCGACACCGAGCTGACGTTTCAGTTCATCCAAAACCTTTTCCGCACCGCGCACATAGCAGGCAGTGCCCAAGCACACGCTGATAGGGTACTTGCCTTTAGGTGTCATTGTGAAGAATGAGTAGAATGAAACAATGCCGTAAACTCTTGATACCGGAATGTTCAACTCCTTAGCGACAAGTTCCTGAACCTCTGCTGAAAGGTAGCCGTACTCTCCCTGCACCTTATGAAGCACGCTGATTACTTCACCGCCGTCATTACGGAATGATTTGCATACGTCCTTAATGAATTTGACCTTATCTTCTGATAATTTAATAACTGCCATAATATTTAATTTTTAATTTTTCCAACAATTATTTTTCGCTAATCTCAACATGTTCCGACTTGTCGAAATAGTGTGTATGCAACAGTTCGTGTGACTTGTGGCCGCATGGTTCACCAAAGTATTCGGCGTAAATCTTCTTGATTGAAGGATTCTCGTGTGACTTACGGATTGGTTTGCCGGCGTCTTCACGATAGATAGCCTCTGTACGTTTCCTGATGATTTCGCTGTTGCCATGGTGATATGGCTGACCTGCGCCGCCGACGCAGCCGCCCGGGCAAGCCATGATTTCGATAGCGTGGAACTGTTCTTTGCCTTCGCGCACTCTTTCAAGGAGCTTACGTGCATTTGCCAGACCGTGGGCGATGCCGATGTGGATAGGTGTACCGTCAAAGTCAACCCAGGCGTCACGAATACCCGCAATACCACGGAGTTCAGTGAAGTCGAGTTTCGGCAACGACTTGCCTGTGAACAATTCGTATGCTGTACGTGCAGCGGCTTCGATAACACCGCCTGTTGCACCGAAGATGACAGCCGCGCCCGTCGATTCGCCGAGAGGATCGTCGTAGTCTTCTGACGGCATGTCTTTCAAATCGAGGTTGAACTGCTTTATCAAGCGAGCCAACTCACGTGTCGAGAGAACGTAGTCGATATCCGGGTTGCCGTCTTTGTAGAACTCTTTACGTTTGCTTTCATATTTCTTTGCCAAGCAAGGCATGATAGAAACAACGACGAGGTCTTCTCTCTTGACGCCCATCTTCTCCGCCCAGTAGTTCTTTGCGACAGCGCCGAACATCTGCATAGGCGACTTGGCTGTTGAAGGAACGTCGAGCATATCCGGGAAGTTGTGCTCGAAGAAGTTGACCCAACCGGGGCAGCAGGATGTCAAGATAGGGAGACGGACTGATTTGTCGCCTTCCATGAACTTCTTGATTCTGCCGAGGAGTTCTGTTCCTTCTTCCATGATTGTCAAGTCAGCCGTGAAGTCTGTATCGAACACATAGTCGAATCCGAGGCGGCGCAATGCTGCTGCCATCTGACCTGTGACGATAGTGCCTGGCTCCATGCCGAACTCTTCGCCGAGGGCGACACGTGTAGCAGGAGCTGTGTTCACGATGACGGTCTTCTTAGGATTGTTGATGGCCGCCATGACCGCACGTGTATCGTCAACTTCGCTCAAGGCGCCGACAGGGCAAACCTGGACGCACTGACCGCACATGACACATGGTGAATCGATGAGGTCTTGCTCGAATGCCGGAGCGACGACAGCCTGGAAGCCACGGTTCACCGCCGACAAAGCACCGACGGTCTGGACATTGTTGCAGACGTTTTCGCAACGACGGCACATGATACATTTATCGATGTCGCGAATGATTGAAGGCGACATGTCTTGACGATATGTTGACTGTTCACCCTGGAATGGAATCTCGCGAATACCGAGGTTTTGAGCGAGCTTCTGGAGCTCGCACTGTCCTGACTTGGCACATGTCAAGCAGTCTGTCGGGTGGTCTGAAAGAATCAGCTCCACGACTGTGCGGCGAGCGTTGATGACGCGTGCGCTGTGTGTCAACACCTCCATGCCATCCACGCAGTCTGTCGCGCAGGCTGGAGCGAGGTTACGACGCGGTTTGCCGTTGAAATCCTTTGTGATTTCGACAACACAAACACGGCATCCACCCGGTTTGTTTTCAAAATTCATTCCCGCCAACTCGAAATAGCAGAGGGTAGGAATATGAATACCGGCCTGACGGGCAGCCTTCAAAATTGTTGTGCCCTCTGCGACCTGAATCTGTTTGTTATCTATTGTTACGTTAATCATATAATATCTCCTCCTCTATTTTATTTGACAGAAATGGCATCGAATTTACATCCGCTGATACATGCACCGCACTTGATACACTTGGCAGCGTCAATTTCCAGTGAAGGAAGCTTGTGACCTTCGGCGATGTAGTTAGTCTTCGAGATGGCTTCCGCAGGGCAGTTCTTGGCGCACTTGCCGCAGCCGATACATTTATCTTTGTCGATGAGGTAGTTCATGAGTTTCTTGCAGACACCGGCACGGCACTTCTTATCGACGACGTGTTCGACGTATTCGTCCCAGAAGTTGTCAAGTGTTGACAAGACCGGGTTCGGCGCTGTCTGACCGAGACCGCACAATGCTGTATCTTTGATAACCGCAGCGAGGTTGCGAAGCTCCTGGAGGTCGTCCATTGTTCCGTTGCCCTTGGTAATCTTGGTGAGAATTTCGAGCATTCTCTTGTTGCCGATACGACATGGCGAGCATTTGCCGCAGCTCTCTTCGCATGTGAACTCAAGATAGAACTTGGCGATAGCGACCATACACGATGTGTCGTCCATGACGACCATACCGCCGGAACCCATCATCGAGCCTGCCGCCATCAACGAGTCGTAGTCGATAGCTGTGTCAAGGTGCTTCTCTGTCAAGCAACCGCCTGAAGGACCTCCTGTCTGGACTGCCTTGAACTGACGGCCGCCCTTGATGCCACCGCCAATCTCGAAGATGATGTCGCGAAGCGTTGTTCCCATAGGAACCTCGATAAGACCGACATTGTTGATCTGTCCCGCCAAAGCGAACACTTTCGTGCCTTTTGACTTCTCCGAACCGATTGATGCGAACCAGTCGGCACCCTTTGTGATGATAATCGGCACGTTGGCGAATGTCTCGACGTTGTTTACATTAGACGGTTTTGCCATATAACCGGAGACAGCCGGAAATGGTGGCTTCAGAGTTGGTTCGCCACGTTTACCTTCCATGGAGTGGATAAGAGCCGTCTCTTCACCGCAGACGAATGCGCCTGCACCGTAGCGGAGCTCGATATCAAAGTTAAAACCGCTTCCGAGAATGTCGTCGCCGAGGAGACCATATTCACGGGCTTGTTCGATAGCAAGCTGCAAACGATGGATTGCCAATGGATATTCAGCGCGGATGTAAACCAAACCCTTTGTCGCGCCGATGGCGTAACCGCAGATAGCCATTGCCTCGATAATCGAGTTCGGGTCGCCCTCCATGATGGAACGATCCATGAACGCGCCCGGGTCGCCCTCGTCAGCGTTGCAGATGACATATTTCTGGTCAGCCTGGTTCTTTGCGCAGAGACCCCATTTCACACCCGTGGGGAAGCCGGCGCCGCCACGACCGCGCAGTCCCGACTTGGTGACCTCGTCGATGACCTGCTGTGGTGTCATCTCGCCGAGAACCTTGGCGATGGCTTCATAACCACCGCGAGAGATGTATTCATCGATATCCTCCGGGTTGATGAAACCGCAGTTGCGCAAAGCTATACGAAGCTGTTTCTTATAGAAACCCATGTGCTTCGAGTCTGCAACATGCTGTTTGTTTTCCGGGTCAAGATAGAGAAGGTCTGTAACCTTACGACCTTTGATGATGTGCTCGTTGATGATTTTCTCGACATCTTCAGGTTTTACCTGAGTATAGAACGTATTGTCAGGAAGCATCTTCACGATAGGGCCCTTCTCGCAGAAACCGAAGCAGCCTGTTTTGACGACCTGAACTTCATCTTGCAAACCTTTTTCTTTTAAAATTCTCTCGAAGTTTGCAATGATCTCATCACTTGCAGATGCCTTACATCCGGTACCACCGCAGCAAAGCACATGCGTTTTGATTTTTGTCATATAAAGTCCTCCAATTTAGAATGAATGATTAATCGATTTTCTCATAGTTCATCGGGATGATGCCTTCAACGAGTTCGTTGTTCATGACATACTTCTCGAGAATCTCATCAGCGCGTTTATTATCGACGTGACCGAAGACGATAGGGTCTTTTCCTGGGATTTTAACCTCGATGGTCGGCTCCGCGTGGCAATAGCCCATGCAGCCAGTCTGCGTGAAAACGATACCGAGCTTGAGCTGGTCGGCTTTCTCCATCATGTGTTCCATGACCTGTTTCGCACCGGCGGCAATACCGCAAGTAGCCATAGCAACCTTCACCTGGACTATAGCGTCAGGATTGTTGCTCTTCTCACGAAGGTCGAGATTCGACTGTAGTCTCTCTCTCATCGCCTTCAATTCTGCCAAAGATTTTACTTTTGCCATATTTCGTAAAATTATGTTAATGAATGATTTATAAAATATTTTCTATTTTTCAGACCTATTTAAATATTTGGCAAATATACAAATCTTTTTTAAATAGGAAATATCTAAGGAAAAAATATTTTCCCTTTACCTGTTATTTCAAGCAAACCGCAGTTAAATCAAGATATTTCACTTTCTTGTCAAAGACTCAATCATTCTTTTTTATCGGTTGAAACAACGTCACGGACAGAGAACTCGCAACCGCAATATCTTTGGTTGTAAAAGCCGTATTCTTTAATGATTTCAATCCTTCTCTCACTCAAACCGCCTTTGCGCCAATTGCGCGCCCAGAAAGTCACATCCGGATAACGCGACTCGGCAAAACGCCCCGCCGCCTCAATCTGCCCAAGGCTTTTCCAACGACTCGAAGCGAGCGTTGTCGCAATAGTCTTAAACCCATGCTCATGAGCATATCTCGCAGTACGCAACAGTCTGTGCTTGAAGCATTTAAGGCAACGTCCTCCTCTTTCCGGCTCTTCTTCCAACCCCATCATCTCCGAAAGCCATTTTTCGTGGTCGTAATCGTCGTCAACAATTTCCAAGCCGAGCGATGTGGCGTACCTCACGCACTCGTTTTTCCGGATTTCATATTCTTCCAAAGGGAAGATATTCGGATTGCTGTAATATATAGTAGGTGTAACACCGTGCCGCAGCAGGCATTCTATAATCGCCGACGAGCATGGCGCACAGCAGGTGTGAAGGAGCACCTTGTCCTCCCCTCCCGGAACGATTATCTCAAATTTCTTTTTCACGTTGCAAAATTATTAAAAATTTCATACTTTTGCGTCAAATTAATTTTCAAACGTCACAAACAGCGCGGCATCGACCTGCACCAAACGACAACCCGTCGCGACGGGACGCATAATTCGAGGTCGAGAGACGATAATTATTGGCACAAAAAATTAAATATTTGTTAAAACGATGAATATTTTATATATTTGCAGTCCATATTTTTGATAATTTGAAATAAAGAAAATAAAAATGAAAGTTAAGGAATTAGTTGACAAACTGGGACTTAAAGTCCTTGCGGGCGGAAACGGTCTCGACCGCGAAATCGACGGCTGCTACATCTCGGACCTCCTCAGCGACGTGATGGGCAACGCACAGGAAGGCAATATCTGGATTACCCTTCAGACTCACAAAAACGTAATGGCGGTGGCGTCACTGAAAGAGATGTCGTGCATCATTCTCGTGAAAAACCTCGGCGCCAACGAAGACACTGTCAACCAGGCCAACGAAGAAGAGATGCCGCTACTACAGACCTCATTGCCGACATTTGAAATCGCGGGGCTTGTTTATAATCTTTTAAACAAATAGGTAAAGTTCGAGGTTATACTCCTAACTGATTGATGATGGAGATGAAAAAGTACAGGGCAGACCTTCACCTTCACACGGTTCTCTCGCCGTGCGGCGACATATACATGTCGCCCGCCGCCATCGTGGAACAGGCGAAGAAACTGCATCTCGACATCATCGCTATTTGCGACCACAACACCACCCGGCAGGTGAAGGTTGCACAAGAAATCGGACGGGAGAGCGGCATCATGGTCATCGGAGGCGTGGAGATAACAACGCAGGAAGAGGCTCATGCTCTCGCCTACTTCGAGACTGACGGGCAGCTCGACAAGTTCCAGGAGTTTCTCGACGAGCATCTGCCGCATATCCCTCTCGACGAGGAAAAATTCGGCTTTCAGCTCATCGTTGACAAAAACGAGGAAGTCGTAGGAGAAGAAGAATGGCTGCTATGGTCGGCACTCGACTGCGACCTCGACACGCTTTATGACAAAGTGCATGAGATCGGCGGTCTTTTCGTGCCTGCACACGTCAACAAACCAGGCTCCTCGCTGATGTCGCAACTGGGTTTCATACCGCCCGACATCAAGGCCGACGCATTGGAAATCTCGAAACACGTCAAGAAAGACGAGTTCTTAAAGAAATTCGCCTACTTGAAAAAGTTCATGTTCACCAAGAGCTCCGACGCGCATTTCCTGCATATCATCGGTGAGGTACACTGCGTTCTTCACATGTACGACAAGACATTCGATGAGTTCCGCAAGACCTTGCGTGGCGAGGACGGCAGATACATCGACACTGAACCACAAGAAAAACTACAACTTTTATTCGGATGAAAGAACTGGCACTGCATATATACGACCTGATGGAAAACTCCACCGCAGCCGACTCCACACTTGTCGAGCTGACCATCAAAGACAGCCTCAAGGACAACATCTATGCCTTCACCATCAAAGACAACGGCAAAGGCATGTCGCCGGAGTTTCTTGCAAAGGTCACCGACCCTTGGACCACATCCCGCACCACGAGAAAAGTGGGACTCGGATTGCCTCTAATCAAGATGAACACCGAGAACTGCGGCGGCGGAATGAATATCGAGAGCGAGGTCGGCAAAGGCACCACTCTCGACTTCTGGTTCCAGCACGACAACATCGACCGTCCGCCCATGGGCGACCTCGCCGGCACGCTCGTCATGCTGTTCGCCGCCCACGAAGACATACATTTCATCTACACACACATCACCGACGAGGGAAAATTCGTGTTCGATACCGATGAGGTAAAAGAAGCCCTCGACGGCATGTCGATGAACGACATCAACATCATGAAGTATATAAAAGAACTGATTCAGGAAAACATAGAGGAAATACATTACAACGAATAACGCCGGGATAAATCAATTTGCCCGCGGCCACAAACGGGCGAAAAAGATTTAGCCCCACAAAATAAAAACAAAATGAAATTATCTGAAATAGCCAAAGTGCTGAACGCCAAAGTGGTTTGCGGTCAAGACCGTCTCGAAGAAGAACAGGACAAAGTCTTCGCCTCCGACCTCATGTCCGACATTCTCACATTAGGCGACAACTTTCCCATGATTGTCACCGGTCTCTGCACAATGCAGACCATACGAACATGCGAAATGGGCAACCTTGACATCATCGTTTTCGTAAGGAAAAAGAAACCGACTGAAGAGATGATTGAACTCGCCGAAGACGAAGGCATGGTGCTAATGGAATGCGATTATTCAATGTTTAAGGCTTGCGGCCTCCTTTGGGAAGCCGGTCTGAAGCCTATTTACTAACAAACTTTCAACAAAAACCAACCATCAACTATCATGCATTTGGAATATACAGTTATTGAAGGAGATTTCGTCAACGCCGGCTCGGCTTCAAGTTCGATTAAGAAAACGTTAAAACAGCTCAACGTAAACCCGTCGATAGTGAAGCGGGTTGTTGTGGCGCTCTACGAGGCTGAAGTCAACGCCATCGCACATGCCTACGGCGGCATGGTGGTCGCCGACATCGACGCGGGGAAAATACTTCTGAAAGTCATCGACAAAGGCCCTGGCATTCCAGACATCGACTGGGCGATGCAGGAGGGACACAGCACTGCCTCGCCGGAGATTCGCAATATGGGATTCGGCGCGGGAATGGGTCTCCCGAACATCAAGAAAAACGTTGACCGTCTCAATGTACAATCGACCGTTGGCGTTGGAACAACAGTCGAGATGGAAGTTAATTTATCATAAATAATTTTTATAATGGCATTTTTTCACGCATTACAGATTAACGAGAACGTTTGCGAGGGTTGCTCCCGTTGCATGAGAGTGTGTCCCACCGAGGCCATACGCGTACGCGACGGCAAGGCGCAAATCAACGAGAGCCGCTGCATCGACTGCGGAAACTGCTTCAGCGCTTGTCCGCATAAAGCCGTGTTCGTAAAACAAGACGACTTCGAGGAAATATTCAAATATCCATGCCGCGTCGCACTAATACCCGCAGTATTCCTCGGACAGTTCAAAAACGACATCAGCGTGTCGCGAATCTATGCCATTCTCAAAGAGATAGGCTTTCAGCACGTCATCGAAACAGAAATAACAACACCTATCTTCACAGAGAAAAAAAATCAACTGGAGCGCGAGGGCGACAACAAGCCGCTCATCTCCTCATTCTGTCCTGCCATCGTAAGACTTATACAAGTGAGGTTCCCGGGATTGGTGGAGAATATCATACCCGTCAAGGCGCCGATAGACATCACCGCCATGTATATCAGAATGAAACTTGAAAAAGACGGCTGGAAGCAGAAAGACATCGGAGTGTTTTACGTCACACCATGCGCGGCAAAAATCGCGGCAGTGAAAAACCCCGTGGGCGAAGAGAAATCAAGTGTGGACGGTGTCATAAACATGGACTCGCTGTATAACCGCGTCTATAAGAAGATAAAAGAACAAGGCCACGAGTACAAAGAGGTGAAACTGCCTATCGCCCAGCTCACCTCCGACAGCATACTGACTTCTTTGACAAACGGAGAGAGACGACTCTCCATCTCGGAGCACTCGCTGTCGATAGACGGCATCGATAATGTCATAGAATTTTTGGAGAAGGTTGAGAACGATGAAATCGAAAATGTCGATTTTCTCGAACTGCGCGCCTGCGACCAGAGCTGTCCGGGCGGCATCCTCACATACAACAACCGTTTCCTTACCTGCGAGCGCATGTTCAGCCGAGCCAGATACGTGGCAGGCAAAGAACGCTGCGGCGAGATGACCCGCGCCAAAGAAGTGGCGGACGAACACGACTATCTTCTCGAAAACATCTGCGTGGACGCAGTGGAACCACGCTCTATCAGCCTCGATGCCGACATCTCCAAGGCATTGGAAAAGATGGACAAAATCAAAGAGTTGGAACGTCAGCTGCCACAAATAGACTGCGGCATCTGCGGAGCGCCGTCATGCGACGCCCTGGCCGAAGACATTGTCTGCAACGGATGTAAACTCACCGACTGCATCTTTATCCAACGCAATATGGAAGCTCATAAAAACATGAAAGTAGAGGAATCGCTCAAAATCATGGAAAACATCTGGGGCTATGAGAAAATTGAGAATTTTGTGAAAAACAAATAAAATAATTTAAAATACAATAAATATGAATATCAACGAATTACAACCAAAAGAAGTATTTGAAAACTTCTACAGTCTCACACGCATACCACGTCCTTCAAAGAAAGAGGCACAAGTGGTTGCTTTCATGAAGAAATTCGGCGAAGACCTCGGTCTTGAGACCATCGTCGATGAAGCCGGCAACGTCATCATCCGCAAGCCTGCCACACCGGGTTACGAGAACCGAAAAGGCGTGGTCCTTCAGGCACACCTCGACATGGTGCCACAGAAAAACGCCGACACCGTTCACGACTTCGAGAAAGACCCTATTGAGACTTACATTGACAACGGCTGGGTTCGCGCGAAAGGCACCACACTCGGCGCCGACAACGGTCTCGGAGCAGCAGCGGCAATGGGTGTTCTCGCAGCAAAGAACCTTGAGCACGGCCCTGTCGAAGGCCTCTTCACCATCGACGAAGAGACAAGCATGACAGGTGCCAACGAACTCAAACCGGCTGTCCTCAAAGGCGATATCCTGCTCAACATGGACTCCGAGACAGAAGGAGAACTTTATGTCGGATGCGCCGGCGGTGTCGACACCATCGCCCACTGGACCCCTAAAATGGAGAAAGTCGCCGACGGCATGGCAGCATTCCAAATGATTGTCAAAGGCTTGAAAGGAGGACATTCTGGCATGGACATCAACCTCGGAAGAGGCAACGCCAACAAAATCATGAACACCCTGCTCATCATGACATCGCAGAAATTCGGAGTGCGCCTCGCGACTATCGACGGAGGCAGCCTGCGCAACGCAATACCAAGAGAGTCGTTCGCGACAATCGTCGTCCCAGCCGACAAAACCGATAAACTCAAGAAATTCGTGAACGAATACGAGACAGCAGTGAAAGAGCAGTTTGCAGAAGCCGAGCCAGACCTCGCAATATCTATCGCCGACGCGGACATGCCCGCTGAAGTCATCGACAACAAGACTTTCAAGAACATGTTGGAAGCCATCGCAAAATATCCTAACGGTGTCATCGGAATGTCGAAGGACTTCGAGGGCACTGTCGAGACATCGTCAAATCTCGCCACCGTGAAGTTTGAGAATGGCAAAATCGTTACATGCTCGATGCAGCGCGGTCTCGTCGATGAACTCAAGGACAAACTCGCCGACGATATCCACGCCATACTCCAGGCGCACGGCGCAGTGGCGGAGTCAATCGGCTCGTTCCACGGTTGGAAGCCAAACATCGACAGCCCTATCCTCGCCACCATGAAGAAAGTGTACAACGAGAAATTCGGCAAAGAACCAAAGGTGATGGTCATTCATGCAGGTCTCGAATGCGGGATTCTGGGTGCGAAATACCCGAACTGGGATATGATTTCGTTCGGCCCCACCCTCGTTCACCCGCACTCGCCAGACGAGGCGTTGCTCATAGAATCAGTGGCTCCGTTCTGGGAATTTTTAGTCGAGACATTGAAAAACATAGACGAAAAATAATTTTTTTCAAAAAATGTTTTTTGTATTAAAAACTTTTGTATTTTTGCAATCCGAATTTTTAGGTAAAAAATAAAAGAACATAATACAATGAAACGTACATTTCAACCATCGAACAGAAGACGCAAGAACAAACACGGTTTCAGAGAAAGAATGGCAACTGCCAACGGTCGCAAGGTTTTGAAAGCCCGTCGCGCGAAAGGCAGAAAGAAGCTCACAGTATCTGACGAGTATTGATTCGGCGAAGCCGTACCTAATAATTAATTATTTAAGGTTAAAAAAAGAGACACAGTCAAGTAGTCTCTTTTTTTTATATCTTTGCACTCGTCATTTAGTGCGACGGCGGAAATCGGAAGGGCATTTGGTTAACAGATTCGTTGTGTTTGCCGGTCGCGAAGACGAATAGCATGAATACTCTTGTCAGGATATCACTTTTTTTTCTTTTGGTCGTTTCGGCCAGGCAATCGCTTTTTTCCCAAATTCCAGACTTTTTCAAGGCGCCGCGAGCCGATGAAGTCGGCGAGCGGCGCGACGGCTGCGACTATCTCATCATAACGCCTGTCAACGACGGCATAAAACGATGGGCCGACACTTTACGCAACTTCAGAGAGGAGCAGGGAATAATAACAAGGGTGGTGACATTGGAGGAGGCAGGGACAAACCATCCCGATTCCCTCAAAGCGTACCTTCGACATGCCTATGAGAACTGGAACCCCGCCCCTGCCGCCGTACTATTGCTCGGCGACTATGCCTCCGACCCCACATCAGGAATCATATCATACGCCCTGACAGACCACCCCGAAGGCAACGCCTATGGGCCGTATATGGCCGACAACAAATTCGTTGACTTCAACAACAACGGCCTGCCCGACATGGTTATAGCCCGAATGCCCGCCGCAAACGGAGACGAGGCTCGACGCATGGTGCGAAAAACACTACAATATGAAAAACAACCATACGACGACGAATATTATTACTCGCACGCCACGACAGCCATGGGCTACCAACGCTCACGATGGTTTCAACTATGCACCGAGATAATAGCCGGATATCTTGAAAACAACGGGATATACGTCACCCATATCAATGGCATACATCAAGGCACACCCGATTCTGTATGGTCAACAGGACAGAACACCAAAAAAGTCATGGATTATTTCGGCCCTGACGGACTCGGTTACATTCCCGCCACAATGTCGCATCTCACCGACTGGAGCGGCAACGCCGACAAGATAACAGAAGCCTTGGAAAACGGCACGTATCTGCTCATTCACCGCGACCACGGCACCTTCCAAACATGGGGACAACCGGAATATTTCAACAGTGACATCGACAACCTCAACAACGACAAACTCACTTTTATCATGTCCGCCAACTGTCAGACCGGTGATTTCAGCTATGGAGCGGACACCGCCGACTGCCTCGCCGAGCGTTTTTTGCGCGTATCCAACGGCGCTGTGGGTATAATAGCAGCATCACAACTGTCGTTCTCCTATGTCAACGACACTTACGTTTGGGGCTTCTTCGACTATCTCTACCCCGACTTCATGCCCGACTACGGCCCGCAAACTTTTGACTTTCAATATCCGGCCTTCGCAAATGCATACGGAAAGTATTTCTTGCACGAATCATCATTTCCGCATAACGCAAGTATGAAGCCTATAACGTATAATCTTTTCCATTATTTCGGAGACGCCTACCTCCAGCTCTATTCCGAAGTGCCAAAACACCTTAGCATCGTCCATCCTGAAACCATGACACCAGGCACCATGTCAATGTCAATCAACGCCGACGACGGAGCTTATGTCGCATTGTCCGTTGATAATGAACTGATTGCACGAGGCAAATCAAATGGCAATGCCATGTATCTTCATTTTACAAATATTCTCAAAAACGGGGACGTCATCAAAGTGGTGGCGACAAAACAAAATCATTATCGCCATGAAAGCCATATACTTGTAAGCGACATATTAAGCACTGACGAAAACTTCCAGGAAGAAATCTCAATATACCCCAACCCCACCGACAATATCCTCCACGTCAAAGGCTCCAATCTCAATAACATCAAGATTTTAAACCTATTAGGACAAGAAATCCCTTCCCCTGCCAATATCTCAAATGACAATGTCGTTGACATCGATTGCACACATTTAAAGAGTGGCGTTTATTATATCGTCATACACGGAAATAATGTCATCGTCAAACGATTCATAAAGCGATGACGTTCTATTGGCAGTGGCATTGACACTTTGTCAAAAAAGTCGGCAATCGACACAAAACATTCAGTGTCGGCGTCTTCTTCCCAAAGCGAGTGTCCTAAATTGATTAGTTCTCCGAAAATTTTAGAAAATTTTCGGAGAACTAATCATAAACGACTGTCTTGTAACAGTGTGGTTATCTATTAATTAACTTTTTCCAACTTGGTGTTTCCTCCCCATTTGTTGATATTGAATGTGAGGTTGAAACGCAAAGTTCCTTCGAGAGGATTTACACCTGATGTCGCATTATTGTTGACAGGAACGAGGTAGGACACATCAAGCGCGAAGACATTGTAACGCAAACCTGCACCGAATGTGAGATAACGACGGTTACCTTTCATCTTTGCCTCATGGAAGAAACCGGCACGCACAGCAAACACTTTGTTGTACCAGTATTCCGCGCCAACGCTCAATGTAAACTCTTTCATCTCTTCGCTGAACCCGCCCGGAGCATCGTAAAACGATTGAATCATACCCTGAATCATTGACACATCGGGATTCTTGCCTTTTAAAATATCTACGCCGTTTGTGCCGTATATTGGCGGGGTGGGAACAAGCAACTTGTTGACATCCACGGAGAAAGCTATAGAGTTAAACTCGTCAATATTAATCTTCAACGACGGACCCAAACGCAAGTTCGTAGGGATAAAGTCTGATTTGGTGTTAGCTTTTGAATAGTTCATCTTGCTACCCATGTTGGTGATTGCGACACCCCACGAGAACTCCCCGTCAACAGAGCCCATATACACCGGTCTCTGATAATACACTCCGACATCCGCCGCCACCGACCACGCCGCTTTCTGATAGTTGCCGACACCCTGAGTCAAATCAGAACGAATGTATCTCGCAGCCACCGCCGCCGACAGATAGTCACCGAGCTTTCTTGAATAACAGAGGTCGATTGCGAACTCGTTAGGTCTATATGTACCGAGGTCCTGATTATCATCCCCCCTGAAATTAATGTCACCTAAATTGAAATAAAGCAAAGAACCAGCCACCGTTGACTTGCTGCTAACACGTTTTGACACCGCAAGATAAGCGATGTTCATATCGGGAACGAGCTTCCTCAACCACGGAGTGTAAGCCAAACCGAGACTAAAATCGTCCTCAATAAATGCATACTTGGCCGGGTTCCAGTGCATTGAATACACATCGGGAGATGTTGAAACACCCAAGTCTCCCATACCCGCCGAACGCGCGTCCGGTGCTATCATCAAAGCCGGAACAGCAGTCGGTATCACATTATACTCTTCTTGCGCCTTTGCCATGATACCTGTAAGCAAAAGACATACCAAAACTACTAAAGATTTTCTAAACATATACTTTAAAATTATTTTGCAAAAATAAGCATTTATTCAATTTAACGACAATTAAGTTAATCTATTGTATGTTTATTGTTTTTTTCACCTTACATTAACACCTATCGTGATATGACTAACTTGGAATAGCCTGTTCGTTTCTCTCCATTGCTGTTTGTCAGCGTCACATTATATAGATACACACCGGCAGGCAGCAACACTCCGTTGTCCGACGTGCCGTCCCATACTATGGGCTCAACGCGCGTTGATGTGCCGTTCCTGTTGTCCCTTATAGTCTTCACAAGCTGCCCGTTGATATTGTAAATATTTATCACAACACCCATATCTCCTTTCTGATTGTGTTCAAAGAAGAACTTAGTGTGGTTTGTCATCGGATTAGGTGCATTGTAAACATTTTCCACAGTCATGTTGCTACTTTTAACGACAGTGAACTCTATCGACACATTGGTGGAATTATTGTAAATGTCCCACACCCTGAAATTCAGACAATGCTTTCCCTCATTCAGTCCGTACATACGATATGCTATTGTGCCGCCATTATTTGAGTCCTCAAAATTTTCATAATACGCATTCAGATTATAACTTTTGTTAGTCGCTCCGCTCAATGTGGCGGTAATGTCATGTCCGATACCTGCACCTGTCGTGTTGATTCCGTGTTCATCTTTTAAAACAGCATATAGAAGTGGGTTCTCATTGGTAATGCCGCCACTGACAAACAATGTGTCGTCAATGAAGATGCGAGCCTCGGGGCCCTCGACATCAGGCAAGGCCATCTCGTTATAGCCACCTACGACGACATTTCCGTACATTCCGTTCGCATCAACCTGATAATTAGTGGCATAGAAACTTATCAGACCTTTGCCGTATGCGTAATTAATATCTTTAGGAATTGTGAACTCTATCACGAACTCCCCTGACTCCACTTTTGCCGTTCCATCAAACAACAAACTGTTGCGCAATTTGAAATCAAACTGGGGGTATCCTTTGTCACCCTTGGTGCGATAGGTGTTTTCCTTATCGTAAACAGAGACTCGCACAAACCCGTTGAAATCATTCATCAATTCCCCGAAATTATCTTGCACCTCTCCACGCAACTCAATCACGCTCAACGCTTTAAGCGTATCATTACGACAAATGGTATCATTTATAGGAGAAGCCGGCGCTCCGTTGATTTGTGTCAAGACGACATTATATTTCGGATATGCAAGACGCAATGCAGGGTCGCCTAAAAGAACGAACACCTTGGTGTTCTTCGCCTTATCTTGTTTAGCAGCATAGAATATCTCGCCCATGGTCGGATACTCGCCATTTTGCATTTTAAACATCCTTTCATACGTTCTATAAAGCAAGCTCGCACTGCCGCCTGTAATTCTCGATGTGGTTATCATAGCTATCGCTCCGCCTTTTTTTGCCGTAAATGTTATCTCTGCCGCCGACCTTCTCGTGTGATCGTCATGACGACCAAACTCACAGGTGGCAGTAACGAATAGAGGAAACATCGGCAAATTCTGCCACGACAGCACATCGTCAATGGTCAGGACGCGCTCATCGGCAAGACCGATCTCTCCACCGTGACCGTGATAGTTTATCACCAGAGTGCCTCGTTCTATTCTGTTTGTGACAGCCTCGTTCATCTCAGGACAACGCTGTCCGCTCGCTGTTGCCACCTGGTTGTACGCGTCAAGATAAATCTTATCGACGATGACATCTCCGCCCCATGACGAAATATGATTTGCTATATATTCGGAGGTGGAAATAAATTCCGACGATTCGTCATCACACATCAAGGTAACCACATTACGCCAATTGTTCATCGCCTTGGAGTTTTCACCTAAATACGCTTCAATCTTGTCAATGACATCTGTCGCCATCTCCAACGTTGACACTGGCATTCTGCCTATCGGGATATCTATCATCGACGCGCCGGGTGAATTTGAACCGGCTTCCATATCACCTTCGTGATCATCAAAACAAACATAAAAATCATCGGTGACAACAGAGCCGATATTACAACTGTTAAACGACTCCCAAGTAGGAACAAGACACACTTCCGGATTTTTGTAAGCGTAAGACGCGTCGCCAAATAACAGGACATATTTCAGCCTCTGGCCATCGCCGTCGTTATTATACAGCATTTTGACAAAATTACGAATGCCTGCCACGTCCATGGCTCCACAAGAAAACTCATTGTAAATATCTTGTGGCTGGACAATCTCTATACTCAAGTTGTCAAGACGTGAATGTATCTCTTTTAAACGTTCTGCTTGAGATTGGAAATTCGGATGCGTAATAATCAGATAATCAACGTCTCGCATCGCATGAAGATTCTGATTCGCGACTTGCCCGACAAATGTCGGTTTATTAAAACTGTTACCGTTAAACGCCACAAACTGGTTGTTCACATCGCCATAAACCTTAAATGTCATCACCGAAGAGGACACGGACGTATTCAATATAGCAGGATTTATCGGGTCGGTGACATTCCATATTTGCAAAGTATTTGACGCATTCCGCAGATTGTATTCAAATATGGCCTCCGCCACACCGCATTCCGGATTTCTGAACGCCATGACATCTCCCGTCATGATAAGATTTCTCCATACATTGATTGAAATATAATCCATCCATGCCACCGACGATGCCACCGACTTTGAGTATTTCGCGGTTATCTTAATAGGACTTCCCTTGACGGCGAAACTTCTTTTACATGCGGTGTCCCATCGAGCGTAATTTTGCGGATTTTCGTTTTCAAATGTCTTGGTATATATCGTTTTATCATCGTATTTCAGCATCATGGCCGCGCTGGAAGCGTTTTTCGACGCCATCGACACGCTTATTTTGGCATTCTTTGCCGTATTTAAATTGCTGAAAGAAAACTCATAATCCCTCTGCAAGGTAAGGTCAAATTTGTCGAAGAACCAAGTACAACCCATGTTGTTGATATTAACATCATCAACATCGATGACTTTATAATCAATGAAATCAACAACCGTCGCAGTGGCGTCACCCTGTGGCGCCGTCTCCGTCTGGATGCGTCTTCCCGGCTCGTCACCGACGGTCAAAAAGACGTATGTGTAATCGGTGTAAGGATTCTTCACATGACCGTAATACCCCATTGTTTTGTAATATTTCCAAACAACAGGCCCCACAGCATAAAAAATGATATAATCACTCGTGTTGAAAACACCGTCGTCCTCTCCCGACACAAAAATCGGTATCTCATAAAGGTCGTCGGGATAATAATCTTTGTTGATTTTAGGCAAGACACCGCCACCGTTATGATAGATGCGGATATTTTTCGGATTGATGTCAGATATGTCCAGCCCCATCGACACCAAATCGGAATATGTAAGCTTATGCATTCCTGTTGACGAAATCGCCAACTTATACCACACGCCGCTACTGAGCACGGAGTTCTCTGCCGCGACACGGTTATTCGCTGCGAAAACAATTACAAACAGCGATAAAAAAAACTTCAAAAATCGTTTCAAGTATAATGTTTTCATATATATTTTGCAAAAATACGCAATTTTTTGAGACAATAACGTTATCTACATGATAATATTGTTAAAAAAAATTTTAACAAGCGTTATTTCAAAAGGAAAAAAGTCGTATAATTGCAGTTTGAAATTTTGAAATAGAAAAAAGTCATTTTTTTATCAGTGTATGCAATAAATATGATGATATTCAGTTAATGAATAGAAAAATAAAATTCAAACGAAAATGCATAGAAAGTTAAGATTAAGCGTTATTTTGGCAATTTTTTGTTGCGGCATCATGTTGGTTTCATGTGGAAGTTTCAGCAAAAACAAGAAAGCCGGCAAGTCAGGCACAACTGGATGGAACTACAACGACCCTAATTACGGTGGATTCTATGTCACAGATTCACCCAATCAGAAGACAGGTACTGGTCTCGTGGCTATCGAAGGCGGCACGTTCACAATGGGAGCAACTCAAGAAAATGTTTATTATGAATGGAACAACACACCGCGTCAGGTCACTGTTTCATCATTTTATATGGACCAGACAGAGGTAAGCAACCTCGATTATTTAGAATACATCTATTGGTTAAACCGCATATACGGCAACGACTATCCGGAGATGGTCAGAAGAGCTTTGCCGGACACTTTGGTATGGCGCAACTCGATGTCGTACAACGAGCCAATGGTGGAGATTTATTTCCGTCACCCTGCTTACCGCGACTACCCTGTCGTCGGCGTGTCGTGGCTGCAAGCCAACGACTATGCCTTGTGGCGCTCCGACCGTGTCAACGAGATGCTTCTCATCGAAGCGGGTGTCCTCGCTTTCGACTCTAACCAAGACAAGGACAACCACTTCACCACTGACGGGTATCTTTCAGGGGAATATACCGGCGTGGTGGCAAACGGTTACACCGACCTCAACCCGAGCAATGCCTCCGGACAACGCGGCGTGAAGATGGAGGACGGGATTCTTCTTCCGAAATATCGTCTCCCCACCGAGGCCGAATGGGAATATGCGGCACTCGCCCTCATCGGCAACACCACGGGCGAGAGCATCAAAGACCGCAAAGTCTATCCTTGGAATTCCGACGGCTTGCGTTCACAAGACAAAAACTATATGGGAAGCTTCATGGCGAACTTCAAGAGAGGCAACGGCGACTATATGGGCGTCGCGGGCAACCTCAACGACGGCGCGGCATTCCCCGCCCCTGTAGTGTCATATTGGCCTAACGACTACGGCCTCTACAACATGGCCGGCAACGTATCAGAATGGGTGCTCGATGTTTATCGTCCATTGTCATTCGAGGACTTCAGCGATCAAAACCCATTCCGCGGCAACTCGGAAGACCTCAACTACAGAGACGGCGACTATATGTCAACAATACAAACTGACTGGAACAACAAAGAAGACATGGACTACACAAGCCAAATGTACGACTATGGCAAGACCACATTGATTTCCGACCGTTCACGTGTGATTAAAGGCGGTTCATGGGCAGACGGCCCATATTACCTCAGCCCTTCCGTGCGTCGTTACATGGACGAGAACCAGGGTTCCGCAACAGTCGGTTTCAGATGCGCGATGAACATGATTGGCGCCGCTGTAAAGAAATAAAATATTGAACATAGAATAATCAAGCCGTCGCAAATGACGGCTTTTTTTATAAAAATCCATATATGAACATCATCGAGAAAATATACGGCCTCTACAAAAAGTCATACACCATCACCACCGACAGCCGAAACATCAGCAAAGACTGTGTGTTTGTGGCTTTAAAAGGTGAGCATTTCGATGGCAACGACTTTGTGTTGAAGGTGGCGGACGACGGCATCGCGGCATGTGTTATCGCCGACAGGCAGGACCTTCCGAAGCGTGACAGGGTCTTCGTTGTCGAAGACAGCCTCAAGGCGTTGCAGGAATTAGCGCGACTGCACAGAGAAAAACTCGGATTGCCTGTCATTGGCATCACAGGCACCAACGGCAAGACAACAACAAAAGAACTCGCAGCAGCCGTTTTATCCAAGAAATACAAGATTGCATTCACCCAAGGCAATTACAACAATCAACTCGGTGTGCCTTTAACATTATTGGGAATCACACCCGGCACAGACCTGGCTATTGTCGAAATGGGTGCAAGCCATATCGGAGACATCAAAGAACTCACCGGTATCGGCAAGCCAGACTACGGCATCATTACAAACATGGGAAGGGCTCATCTCGAAGGCTTCGGAGGCTTCGAAGGCGTGGTTCGCGCAAAAAACGAGATGTACGAATATATCGCCGCACACGATGGCATGGTGTTTGTCAACCATGACAACAAACTGCTGATGGACCTCGCAAAAGGCATCGACAAAGTGACTTACGGCACTGACAAAAAGGCCAATGTTCAAGGCAAGACGCTGTCTGCAAATCCGTATCTCTCGATAGAATGGAGCGGACATAAAATCGAGACCCAACTGGTTGGCGACTATAACTTCGAGAATGTGATGTCGGCAATCTGCATAGGGACATATTTCAAAGTCGCTGCCAACGACATTGTCGAGGCTCTTTCACACTACCGCCCCACCAACAACCGCTCGCAAGTCATAAAAACAGCGAAAAACATGGTGGTGATGGACGCATACAACGCCAACCCGACAAGCATGCGACATGCCATCAAAAATTTCAGGAACATCTGTAAAGACGACAACATGCTAATCCTCGGCGACATGCGCGAGCTCGGCAACGAGTCAGGGCAAGAACATGCCGATATAATAAAACTTTTGCAGGAACTTGATTTCAAAAACGTTTACTTGGTCGGCAGAGAGTTCTCACAAGTATCCCGGAACTCCGGATTTTCAACCATGAATAATGTCGAAGAGCTCGCGCGGCACCTCGAAGAAAACCCTGTCTCCGACAAAAACATTCTGGTGAAAGGCTCCAACAGTATTCATCTAAACAAAATAATCGACTTCTTGTAAATGATTGAAAAGCACAATGTTATCGGACTGATGTCGGGTAGTTCGCTCGACGGTGTCGATCTCGTCGATGTCAACTTCTGGCACGACACCAAATGGCACTTCGAAATCATCGCGAAAAGTAATTTCGACTATGATGACAATTGGAAAAAAACCTTGACAAATGCGTTTTATTATAATAACAATCAACTAAAAAATCTTGATTATCAATATGGTACGTTACTCGGCAATGTTGTAAGGCTTTTCATTGAGAAATATCACCTGCACCCCGAAATCGTCTCCTCCCACGGACATACCATCTTTCACCGTCCTCAAGAACATTATACATTGCAAATCGGCGACGGTCAGGCACTTGCAGATGCTTGCGGAGTGACGGTCGTCAATGATTTCCGCACCGAAGACGTTATGAAAGGCGGTCAAGGCGCACCTCTGGTGCCCATTGGCGACAAATTACTGTTCTCCGACTACCCTATATGCCTCAATATCGGCGGCATTGCCAATATTTCATATAATATTGGTAATCAACGTATTGCATACGACATCTGTATCGCAAACCAGACATTGAATTATTTATCGAATAAATTATCTATGCCGTATGATGAAGACGGATTGATTGCCAGTTCCGGAGTCATTGACAATCAATTGCTAACGATATTAAATTCACATGTTTTCTATTCACAAAAACACCCAAAATCATTGGGGCGTGAATTTTTCGAGCAAAACATCAAACCATTGTTGGACAATCGTGACGACATTGCCGACATAATGGCGACATTCGTTGAACATATCGCAATACAAATCTCAAAATCAATTGAAAATCAATCAATTTCAGAAGTATTGGTAACTGGCGGCGGTGCGAGAAACAAATTCCTCGTCGAGCGTATCAAAACACATACAAAACACAACATTGTCGTCCCTTCCGAAGACATCATCGATTATAAGGAAGCCATAGTATTCGCATTCATCGGACTGCTTCGCAGCCGAAAAGAAGTCAACATATTAAAATCCGTGACAGGCGCCGAGTCCGATTCATCATCAGGCAAGATATTTCAACCGAACAAATAAAAAAACGGCCCGTAAAGCACGAACCGTTTAAATATTAACACCATTATTAACAATTAGCATTGCATACCGCCGCAGCAGTTAATCACCTGACCGGTGACATAGTTAGAGAGGTCTGATGCGAGGAACAACGCCACATTTGCGACATCTTCCGGCGTGCCGCCTCTTCTCAACGGTATCTTGGCCGCCCAATCTTTTCTCACATCTTCCGGAAGCGCTCTTGTCATGTCGCTCTCGATGAATCCAGGAGCGATGCAGTTGGCACGGATGCCGCGGCTGCCCATCTCCTTGGCTATTGACTTGGCGAGACCGATCAAACCGGCTTTTGATGCTGAATAGTTAGCCTGACCGGCGTTGCCCGAAACACCGACAACACTCGCCATATTGATGATGCTGCCGCCCCTCTCGCGAGCCATGACAGGCAACACCGCCTTGATATAGTTGAATGCCGATTTCAAGTTCACTGTGATGACTGCATCCCACTGTGCCTCTGTCATGCGAAGCATCAAGCCGTCCTTGGTGATACCTGCGTTGTTCACAAGAATGTCAATCCTGCCGAAGTCTTCCGCAATCTGTGCAACGGTCTTGTCAACATCAGCGAAATCAGCCGCATTTGACACATAACCCTTCACTTTTGTGCCGAGTTCACCGAGCTCATCGACGGCGACCTTTATATTGTCTTCATTAATATCGGTAATCGCGATGTTGCAGCCCTCCATGGCGTAACGCTTTGCGATTGCCTTGCCGATACCACGGGCGGCACCGGTGATTATTGCCACTCTATTCTTTAACATATTCGTATGATTTTGCAATTTCTCCTTGACCTAATTTGATAATTTCTTCGCATGATTTTCTGAAATCAGAGCAACGTGTGGTATCTTGAAGCATCAGATAACCCATGATGATATATCCGACTGCCTCTACCAAGCGACGATGATGCGTCTCTTTGTTGCCCGAAAGCTCGAAAACCTCTTTGTACTTGACTGTCATGGCGCGAAGCTTCTCGCGTAATGGCAGAAGTTCCTCGGCATACTCGAAGTTGTCGAGTTCGTCGATATACTTGAGATAGGCGCCGTTGCCCAAGAAACGTCCAGCCGCCACGACTTGAAGTTGTGACGTGCCTTCATAGATGGTGAGGATGCGCGCGTCGCGATACAAACGCTCGCATTTGTATTCCTTCATGAAGCCTGAACCGCCATGAATCTGAATGTCGTCGTAAGCGACCTGGTTTGCCCACTCGCTGGCGAACATCTTCAAAACAGGTGTCAGCATGTCCGCGATTTTCTTGTTTGTCTCAACGTAACGTGCTGTCTCATAAAGCAATGAGCGAGCCGCGTCAGTCTTGGCGCGCATCAAATCGAGAATATCCTGAACAGCGACAAATTCCTTGATTTTCTTGCCAAACTGCTCACGCTGGTCGGCGTATTCCTCCGCGTCGCGCACTGCTGCCTCGGCGAGACCTACCGACTGGGCTCCGACACCTAAACGAGCGCCGTTCATCAACGACATCACGTATTTGATAAGACCCATCTTACGGTCGCCTATGAGTTTGGCGGGAGCGTTGTTGAACACGAGCTCTGCCGTCGGCGAACCATGGATGCCCATCTTGTTCTCGATTCTTCTCACCGTCACAGCCTTCTCCTTTCTGTCATAGACGAACAGTGAAAGACCGCGACCGTCGGTACTGCCTTCTTCTGAACGCGCAAGCACTAACTTGATATCCGCATCACCATTGGTGATGAAACGCTTCACACCGTTGAGTCTCCAGCAGTTCGCCTTCTCATCGAAAGTGGCTTTCAACTGCACCGACTGGAGGTCGGAACCGGCGTCAGGCTCTGTGAGATCCATCGAGCATGTGTCGCCTTTGTAGATACGTGGCAGATATTCGTCTTTGATAGCGTCGTCAGCGAATTTGAGAATCGTCTCGGCGCAATCCTGCAAGCCCCAGATATTAGCAAAGCCGGCGTCAGCGCGTGAAACCATCTCCGCCGCCATCACGTAAGGCACGTATGAGAAGTTTAGTCCGTCGTATTTACGCGGAAGAGCCATACCGTAAAGACCCGCATCACGCATAGCCTCATGGTTCCGCTGTGTTCCGCTCGCGTAAACGATAGCGTTGTCAACGATTTTCGGACCTTCAATATCAACTGCCTCTGCATTCACGTCAAGAACATCGGCGCAAAGCTCGCCGACGATGTCCAAAACCTTGTCATAGTTGTCGATAGCGTCTTCCACGTTCTTCGGAGCAAGCTCGTCGTTCTCCGCATCCACAAAGTCGTTTTCCTTCTGACGTACAATCTCGGCCATCTTTGGATGGTTCAGATAGAAAGCGAGGCTTTTATTATCTTGATAAAAGTTCATTATTTCTTACTATTTGATTTACAATATTTTATCATCTTCGACACAACATCTGCGGCATCACCAGTGATGACGTAGTCTGCGATAGAGTTGATTGGAGCATGTGGGTCGGTGTTGATAGAGATAATCAACGCTGATTGTTCCATACCCGAGCGGTGCTGCACCGCTCCCGAGATGCCGCACGCGATATAGACTTTCGGACGCACTGTGACACCGGTCTGTCCTACCTGACGCTCCGGCTCGGCGAACCCTGCATCGACAGCGGCACGTGTCGCACCGACTTCACCGCCGAGAAGATTAGCCAACTCATGCAAAAGCTTGAAGCTATCCTTCGAACCCATACCGTAACCGCCGGAAACGATGATAGGGGCGCCTTTGATGTCAATCTTCTTCTCCTCAAGCTTACGCTCGATGATTTTCACCACAAAATCCTCTGTATGCAAGAACTCTGACGCGTCGAGATTCACAACGGACGTGCTCTTCTGTTGCTCAAACACCTCCTGTTTCATGACACCTTCGCGCACCGTGGCCATCTGCGGACGCACATCCGGACAAATGATGGTTGCGATAATGTTTCCGCCGAAAGCCGGACGAATCTGCATGAGATTGCCGTTTTCGTCGATGTCGAGGGCTGTGCAGTCTGCCGTGAGACCGCAACGGAGATATGACGCCACTCTCGGACCGAGGTCTCGGCCGACAGGAGTTGCTCCGAAAAGCACTGAATACGGTCTCTCACGCTCGATGAGCTTCGTCATCACACTGAAATGTGGCAACGTCTGATAAAACGACAGACGTGAATCCTCAAGGCAGAAAACGGTGTTCACACCATGCGTAAACAATTCGTCCTCAATACCTTTGAGATTATTGCCAATGACAGCGGCATCAACGTTCACGTTGAGTCGGTCGGCCAAATGACGAGCCTTTGAACAAAGTTCCAGGCTCACATCGGCAATCTTGCCGTCGTCTTTAACTTCACAATAAACAATAATGTTATTCATTATTTCGCCTTGATTTCTTCAACAACTTTGATTGCATCGCCCACTGTGACGATTTTTTCCGTCATGTTATCCGGAATGGTGATTTCAAACTCGCGCTCGATGTCCATGATGAGCTCGACGATATCCAATGAGTCAGCGCCTAATGTTGTGACAAAACCCGCGTCTTCTGTTACCATCGCCGGGTCGCAATTCAGTTTGTTAACGATAATTTCAGTGATTTTTTCTTTTGTATTCATGATTTTAAGATTTTTTTAATGTTAATAATTTTTGTTTGTTGATTTTTAGAAAATGTGAGCTGCCGTGAGGTCTTCTATCAATCCTTTGATACCCTCGTCATCGCTGCTTATCGCAATATTTTCTTTCTTTGCGAGAACAACGTTCTCAATGTTTTTCACCTTTGTCGGAGAGCCTTTCAGACCTAATCTCTCAAATTCAGGATTGAGGTCGTCGGCTGTCCACATTGGGATTTCAGTGTTTTTCTTTTTAATCACGAGGTGAGCGTGACGTGAGCGGCAGTCATGTGCGTTGCCGTGTACCGTCACGAGAGCGGGAAGCTTCGCTTCGACGACCTCTATACCGTGCTGGAGCACTCTTTTAAGACGAATAGTCTCCGGTGTCGCAGCGATAATCTCGTCGGCGTAAGTGATTTGTGGCACACCAAGTTTCTCTGCCGTCTGAGGCCCCACCTGCGCGGTGTCGCCATCGATGGCCTGGCGTCCTGTGAAGACGATGTCGTAACGACCCAACTTTTCGATAGCCATCGACAACGCGTATGATGTAGCAAGGGTATCCGAACCCGCAAAACGCTTGTCGCTGACCACAAAGCCGTTGTCAGCGCCACGGTAAAGAGCCTCGCGAATAATCTCGTTGGCGCGAGGAGGTCCCATGGTGATGACTGTCACTTTGACATCGATGTTGTTCTCTGCTTTAATAATATCACGGCACATTAAAGCCATCTCAAGGGCCTTCATGTCATCTGGGTTGAAGATGGCGGGAAGGGCTGCACGGTTGATGGTGCCGTCGGCATTCATGGCGTCCTTGCCAACATTCTTGGTATCAGGCACCTGTTTTGCCAAAACAACGATTTGAAAATCTTTTCTTTGCATTATATCAAATTTTATTTGTTTGTTCTTGGAACGAGAGCAAACGACAAGCTTCCGCTGACACATTGTTTTCCTGCCACGCTGAGTTTGGCGTCACAGAAATAGATGTTGGCGCGGTGTGCCGTCAAGACAGCTTCCACCTCCACGGTGTCGCCAGGGAGCACCTGGTTCTTGAAACGCACGTTGTTGATGCCTGTGTAGAATGTCAGTTTGCCCGGAAGGTCTTCTTTCATGAGAAGAGCGCATGACTGGGCCATGATTTCGCAGAGAATGACACCCGGCACCACTGGGTTGCCCGGGAAGTGTCCCTGGAGGAAGAACTCATCGCCTTTGACGTGATACTTCGAGTGAGCGACGTGCTGGTCGTCAATGTCAATCTCGTCAACGAGCAACATCGGCTCGCGATGAGGCAAATAGTTTTTTAATTCTTCTTTTGTCATAGCTATATGATTTTCAATAATTTACTTTATCGTCCTAAGAGCCACGGCACCATTATGTCCACCGAAGCCGAGTGACTGTGAAACAGCTATAGTGAGGTCGGCTTTGACAGCCTTGTTAGGTGTGTAGTTAAGGTCACATTCGGGGTCGGCCTCGTTGAAGTTGATTGTTGGAGGCACCACGCCTTCATGCAATGCCAATGCCGAAGCGATGATTTCAACGGCTCCGGCTGCGCCGAGAAGGTGTCCTGTCATTGACTTTGTTGAGCTGACAAAGGCTCTGCGGGCCTCGTCTTCGCCAATAGCTTTCTTGATGGCCATCGTCTCCGACGAGTCGTTGAGAGGTGTGCCGGTACCGTGCGCATTAATATAAAGGAGGTCTTTCTTTTCCTGATAACCTGCCTCGTCAAGAGCCATCTTTATGGCTTTGGCAGCATACGTTCCTTCCGGATGAGGTGCCGTCACGTGATGGCCGTCGCAAGTGTTGCCGTAGCCGCAAACCTCTGCGTAGATTGTGGCGCCGCGCTGTTTTGCATGTTCATATTCTTCTAAAAGAACGATACCAGCGCCTTCCGCGATGACGAATCCCGCACGACGTTTGTCGAATGGCAATGACGCGGCGTCAGGGTCTTCCGACCTGGTCAAAGCCTTGCAGTTGGCAAAGCCGGCAATCGACAATCTGTTGATAGGCGCTTCCGTGCCGCCTGCGATGATGCCGTCGGCGTAACCGTCTTTGATGGCGCGATAAGCCTCGCCGATGGCGTGGGTGCTTGTGGCACAAGCCGTCACCACCGGCAAACATACGCCATGCGCATTGAATCGGATAGCGACGTTACCAGCGGCCATGTTTGCAATCATTGTCGGAATCATCAGAGGAGAGACCCAGCGCGGACCTTCCGCCTCAAGCTTATGCATCTCGCGCATCATGGTGTCGAAACCGCCGATACCGGAGCCGATATAAACGCCTAAACGGTCAGAATCCCAACCTTCTTCGTTGCCTTTCATCGCCTGGCTCGCCGCCGCCATGGCATAAACGGCGAACAAATCGTTGCGGCGTACAAACGGAGTCTCCACCCCGTCTTTTTCGGGAGCAAAATCTTTCACTTCCGCGGCGACCTTGACAGGAAGGTCGTCAGTGTTAAACTTCGTGATCATGCCGATTCCGCATTTCCCGTTCATAATGCTGTCAAGGAATGTCTCGACATCGTTGCCGACAGGAGAAACGACTCCCATGCCGGTTATTACAACTCTTCTTTTATTCATTTCCATAATTTTCTTTTTACCATTTCATAATCATTGCACCAGATACGAGACCTGCGCCGAAAGCGCTGAAAGCAAGGATGTCGCCTTCTTTGAGACCGCCGGCACGTTTCACCTCGTCAAGCAAAATCGGGAGGCTCGCCGAAGAAGTGTTGCCGTATTTCTCTATGTTTGTCGGGAACTTCTCTGTCGGCTGTTTCAGCATCTGTTCAATATATTTAATAATTCTCAAGTTAGCTTGATGTATGAAATAAGTGTCGACATCGTCGGCACTGATCTTGGCTTCTTCAAGCACATGTTTAAGGTCGTTGACGCAGGTTGACGTAGCGAATTTGAAGACGTCCTGACCATGCATCACGAGAGGAAGGTTTGTCTTGCCTTTCTCATCGTAAGGACACCATTGAAGGTCGTGCATTTCATATAGACGGTCCCAGCCTTCCGAGCCGGTGAGACGCGAAGCGATGATGTTGTCGCCCGGTGTGAGCACAACGGCTCCCGCTCCCGCTCCGAAGAGCACCGCACATGTGCGGTCATGCCAATCGAGCATGTGCGCAGGCGCCTCGGCGCATATCACAAGGACGTTTTTCACCCTGCCTATCTTATAATATGCTTCCGCCATGTCGCACGCATAGACAAAACCCACACAAGCCCCGTTGAGATCCACACAAGGGCAGTGCGCTCCTATCTTATCTTTAACGATGCAACTCAAAGCCGGCGTCACATACTCATTCACGACGTTGGCGCAAATGATGAAATCAAGGTCCTTCACATCCATCTTGGCATCTTCCAATGCTTTCAACGACGCCTCTACAGCAAGGTCGAGCAGATATTCCTTCGATAGGACTCTGCGCTCCTTGATTCCGGTACGTGTCGTTATCCATTCATCAGATGTGTCAAGAGCTTCCGCAAGCATCTGATTCGTGACAACCTTTGATGGAAGAGAACTTCCTGTTCCTGAAATTTTCATTTATTGTCTTTTTAATTGTTAGTATTCGTTTTCAAACTTTGCAAAAATACCTCCGAAAAACCATCTGATGATTTTTTGTGACGAAATACCGGTCTTTTGTGACGAAATCGGCTATTTTGTGACGAAATCGGCTATTTTGTGACGAAATCTTTAAATTTTGTGACGATTTTTTTTATTTGTGACGAAATTCAAAAAAAAATTGTGACGAAATCAGTTCGTATTGCTATTATTCGTATCTTTGCAAAATAAAAATTACGCCAAATGAAAAAAAGAAGAAAACTGCCTCATTATCTGATAGAAAAAAACAATCTGATAGTCCAGGTGACGATATCGGTGCTCTTTGCCATTGCGTTTCTGACCGTATATATATCTTTGTCCAACACAACAACAGCGTGGTTTTCATTAGAAGAGAAAGACAAGTTCATTTATACGGCATTCTTTATTATTTTTTCAACTATCTTTTTGATTTTAAGCAGAATAATGATGTTTTACATGTCAAAAAGACTGGTGAGATTCACCTTGCCAGTTTTCATACTTTGGTTATTGACGGAAATTATTCTAATCGGATTATTACACTCATATATATCATTGAGAATCATGAATATAACCGGGTACTCCAGTGCTCTTATCATAGGCAAAAGCATTTTGGTCACTTTTATTGCACTTGGATTTCCGTTTATCGTCACCGACTTGAGTTTCGCGCTTCTTGACGCCCAACGGGTATTGAAAATCGCCCGAAAAGTGATACAATCCAACGATACAAGCATACAAAACACACAAAAAGCCGTTAATAGCGAACAAACCGTGACAGACCCCGACATCATCAACTTCAACGACTATACCGGCGCCCTGAAACTCACGGTAAAACTTAAAAACATCTACTATATCAAGGCAGAGGGCAACTACGTCAATGTGCTTTACGATAATAAAGACGGCATCAGTTCTTTCATACTGCGTAACAAAATCCAGAATATTGAAAACTCCGTCACAGGCACGCCGCTCATGCGCTGTCACCGCACATATATCGTTAACACCAACAATATCAAGCTGATACGCAATGAAACCGACGGCTATTTCATTGACTTCAACCAAAAAGGCTTGGAATCGGTGCCGGTATCCAACACTTATAGAGAAAAAATTGTAAAAAGATTCACGGAAATATAATATATTTGTCAAATAATTGTTTATTTTTGTAATTGACAAATATCAGTATATGAATCTAACAAGTTTTTTATTACAAGCTTCTGTAAGCAAAGCACTTACAGAAGTAACAGAAAGTAGAATGTCATTATGGGAAATGACAATCCAGGGTGGCTGGATTATGTTGGTTTTAGCAGTTTTCTCTGTTATCGCGATGTATATCTTCATTGAAAGATTCATCAACATAAACAAAGCTGCGAAAAACGACCACATGTTCATGGAAACCATTCGCAATTACATGATGGACGGCAAGTTGTACGATGCCAAGGTATTGTGCCAAAAGACCTCCACCCCACTGTCGCGAATGATAGAAAAAGGCATCTCACGTGTCGGCAAGCCATTGAACGACATTCAAACTGCCATTGAAAACGTTGGCAATCTTGAAGTCGGTAATCTTGAGAAAGGGGTGGCTCTTCTCGCGATGATATCAGGTGCGGGCCCGATGTTGGGATTTCTTGGCACTGTCATTGGCATGATTCGCGCTTTTTACGACATGTCGATGGCTGGCAACAACATTGACATCGAGTTGCTTTCGACGGGGATTTACCAAGCCATGGTGACAACTGTAGGCGGTCTCATCGTGGGTATCGTCGCCTTTATTTTCTACAATATTCTTGTATCTCAAATTGACAAGGTGGTCAATCTTCTTGAGTCGAAGAGTATCGAGTTTATGGATGTTTTGAACGAACCGGCGAAATAATCATGGCACTAAAACGCAGAAATCATAGGAAAGTGGAGTTCAACTCGTCGTCGATGTCCGACCTCGTGTTTCTTCTGCTTATTTTCTTCATGCTGACCTCGACGTTAGTGGCGCCCAACGCGATAAAGCTGTTGCTTCCGCAAAGCAGCAGCCGGACAATGTCGAAACAAACAGTCACCGTTTACATCAACGAGAAGAACGATTATTATGTTGGAGAGCGTCAGGTGTCCGAGGGCCAATTACAATCAGAGATTATGGTAGAGTTGAACAAGGTCAACCACGGTGCCGAAGGCACTGTGGTGGTACGTTCCGACAAAAGCGTTCCTGTCCAATACGTGGTGAATGTTATAGACGCGGTGAACAATATCAACAACGAGACACATCAGAACCATAAGGTTTTGTTGGCAACATCGGTTAAAAAATGACGAGACGGAACAAAAATAGAACAATCGCTGCAGTCATCACCGTGGCAGTACATGCTGTCGTTGTCGTGATATTGTTCATCATGGCGCTGACCACGCCTCTGCCTTTGCCTGGCGAGGCAGGTGTCGAGGTCAATCTCGGCATGTACAACGAAGGCATGGGCATTCGGCAAGAGCAGAAGCCGACAAAGGTTGCAGAAGCCCCTAAACAGGAACAGGCGAAAGAAGAGACAGTGACACAAGATACTGAAGAAACACCTGCAATAGAAGAGCCCAAACCTAAAAAAGAAGAGCCTAAAATCAATGAAAGGGCTTTGTTCAAACCCGTGAAGACGGAAGAGCAGCCGTCGTCGGAGGGAAACACCGACACTCCCGGCGGCCAAGGGAATCCCAACGGCGGTCAAAATATCGCCAACCATGATGGACAAGGAGGAAGCGGAGGAGGACCGTCATACGACCTCGGCGGACGCAACGCCAAAAGCCTGCCACGACCAAGTTCCGACTTCAACGAAGAAGGCACCATCGTCGTTGACATCTGGGTCGATAGAGACGGTCGCGTGCGAAACGCGCAAATAGGCAAAGGCACAGATATCTTCAATGCGAGGATGCGCGACACCGCCAAACAGGCAGCGTTAAAGTCAGTGTTCGCACCAGACAAAAACGCTGCAGAATTACAAAAAGGAACGATAACTTATAAATTTATCATACGACAATGAACTATGCTGATACGACAAATTGGATGTTCAATAAATTTCCAATGTATCAAAAAATCGGGTCTATGGCTTACAAGCCGGATCTCGGCAACATAGCAGAATTGCTTGACTATCTTGGAAATCCACAAGACTGTTTCAAGACCGTGCACGTCGCCGGCACCAACGGCAAGGGCACAGTGTCGCATACCTTGGCATCGATTTTCCAAGAATGCGGGTATAAAACCGGACTTTATACCTCGCCGCACCTGTTAGATTACCGCGAAAGGATTCGTATCGACGGACAGATGATTCCCGAACAGAATGTCATAGATTTTATCGGTGACAACAAAGAGAAATTCGAGGAAATGCAACTCTCGTTCTTCGAGATGGCCACAGGTATGGCTTTCGACTATTTTGCAAAGGGAAAAGTAGATATCGCAATCATTGAAGTGGGTCTTGGCGGACGTCTTGACTCAACAAATGTGATAAAGCCAGAGTTGAGTGTAATCACCAACATTTCCTTGGACCACGTGGCAATGCTTGGCAACACTTTAGCGGAAATAGCAGTGGAGAAAGCCGGAATAATAAAACAACACACACCAGTGGTGATTGGCGAGACACAGCCGGAAACCAAAGAGGTGTTTCTCAATAAAGCAAAAGAATGCAATGCGCCGATATTCTTCGCCGACCAAATTTTTAAATGCGACAAAACAAATACAGAATCCATTGATTATCAAGTATTCAATATCTGGAAAAACAATATTTTATATCTTGAGGCAGTGAGATTGCCTCTTCTCGGTCATTATCAAAGGAAAAACCTTGCCACTGTGATTTGCGCCATAGATATCCTCAAGGAAAAATTCCATATTGACAATAAAGATATTATCAATGGACTTGAGTTTGTTGTCAGAAACACCCATCTGACGGGCAGATGGCAGGTTTTAAGCCGCCAACCATTGGTGATAGCCGACACCGGACATAACGAGGGCGGGGTAAAAGAGATTACGATGCAACTTGGCGACATGAGTTTCAGAAAGTTACATTTTGTATTAGGTTGTGTCAACGACAAAGACATTGACGGGATTCTGCATCTCCTTCCACAATATGCTGAATATTATTTCTGCAAAGCCGACATTCCTCGCGGATTAGATGCCAACATATTGGCGACCAAGGCTATTGAGGCAGGGTTGCGCGGAAACACGTATGACTCGGTGCAGCAAGCATACAAAGCCGCGCTTAACAATGCACATTTTGACGATGTGGTCTTTGTAGGAGGCAGCAATTTTACAGTTGCGGAAGTTATATAGTTGTAACAAAGTATATATTTGATGAAGTTAATTAAATTGATATTGTATTCACTTGTAATCTTGGGATTATCGGGTTGCGCCGTCGGGAATTATGTTCCCGAAGGCAAGGCAATATTGATTGATTATGAAATAGTTGACAATTCATCTCGTTATGACATTTCCAAATCCGAAGTGTCGAATTATATCACACAGAAACCAAACAAAAACCTGTTTGGCTGGTTGCCTCGCGTATGGATTTACTATAAAACACTGAACAAAACCGACAAAAGTTTCTATCGATGGGTAAATCACAATTTAGGCGTTGAACCGGTTTATTATAGCAATGTGTACACTAACGACTCAAAGCGACAGATTGAAAATTATCTCAATAATACGGGCTTTTTCAAGTCAAAAGTGACGGCAACAAAATCAGAAAAAAACAAAAGAGCCTCTGTTGTTTATAGAATAACTCCGGCGAAGCCTTACAAAATAAGAAATGTCAACAAAAAAATCAATGATAGTGTAGTAGCCAAGGAGATAGATAGGATAGTCAATGATTTGGTGGTAAAAACCGGCGACAATTACAATGTTTTCACGATGGATAAAGAACGCGACATTATCACGACACATCTACGAGACAACGGTTATTTCATGTTTTCAAAAGATTATATTTTTTATGAAGTTGACACGAATTTCAGACAAAACAAAGCCGATGTAACGCTCCGCATTGATGGCGACAGGCATTATAAGTATCTGATTAACAATGTTTTTATTTATCCAGACTATAATATCAAAACGGCGAGTGCCATAGTGAACGACACTGTGCCATTCACCTTCTCTTTACGCAGAAAAAATCCCGAATACCACTTCAATTTTATTTACGGTCAAAATCCCAAGGTGAATTTAAAAACCTTCAATCAGGTGATTCAAATCCATCAGGGAGAGGAATTCAGCCAGAAGCGTATCAGTCAGACATACGGAGCGTTAGGAAGTCTTAAGTTATACAGGCTCAGCAACATCAGTTTCGACACTGTGCCAAGTGCCAATGATTCAGTGAAACTATTAAATTGCACCATCACATTACAGAAAGACAAGATTCACTATTACAATTTACAGCTTGAAGGCACTAATTCCGGCGGCGACCTTGGCGCTTTAGGAAGTTTCTCTTACAGAAACAATAATATTTTCCGAGGTTCTGAAGTGTTGAGGGTTACACTTAAAGGAGGATTTCAGGCGCAACGCGTCAACCATGACATCATACAAGAGGGTATATTCAACACAAAAGAATTCGGTGTAGATGCGAGCATAATGTTCCCGAGATTCCTCAGCCCTATAGCGTTACACCGTTTTGTCACTGAATATCAGCCGAAGACGGTGCTGCTCACGGGCTACAACATGCAAATAAGACCTTTGTACACAAGATATATCATAACAGCTTCTTTCGGTTATAACTGGCGGTCTTCAAATACTGTGGAGCACTTCCTCACTCCTGTCAACTTGAACACCGTCAAGGTTTTCCCTACAGATTTGTTTGCTTTCGTTCTGGATTTTGAGACGAACCAGCGTATTAAAGACAGATATACCGACCACTTGATTTTCGGTCTGAACTACTCGTTTATCTTCAACAATCAAAATGTAAAGAAGAACAACTTTTTTTATTTCAAATTCGATATTGAGACGTCGGGGAATCTGTTGTCGCTTTTCAACAACACGCCAATTATCACGAAATCAAGCGACAACTATCATCAAATCATAGGAATACGCTACGCTCAATATGTAAAGTATCAATTTGATTTAAGATTTTATCATTATTTCAGAAACAGGAATATGCTTGCGATGCGTGTAATGTATGGTCAGGGCATTGCATACGGCAATTCAATAGACCTTCCTTTTGAAAGGAGTTTTTATGCCGGAGGCTCCAATGGCATGCGAGGCTGGCAGTTCAGGAATCTTGGTCCGGGCGAGTTTCAGAACGAATACAGTCTCAACATAGAACATATTGGTGATTTGCAGTTAGAGTCGAATATTGAATACCGCTTTCCCGTTTATGGTTTTTTCAAGGGTGCGATTTTCGCGGATATTGGAAACATCTGGACTTTAAGCAACAACGAAGCATTTCCCGGGGGGCAATTCAAACTGGATAAATTCCACAAGCAAATTGCTTTAGATGCCGGTTTCGGTCTTCGTTTAGACTTCTCTTACTTCCTTATCCGTTTAGATGTGGCGGCACCGTTGCGCGACCCTTCATACGATGAAGAGCACAGATGGAGAGTGAGCAAGTTGCAATGGAAAGACGTGGTTTGGAATTTCGGCATTGGATATCCATTTTAATATGACAAGACAGGATTTGTATCATATATTGACGAGTTCATTCTGCCACATGCCAACCGGGGGACAGCAGACAGTCTTATATCATCTCGCGGCTTTTTTACTATCCGACAAACCCCGTCCCGCTTACCTTTTACAAGGATATGCCGGCACTGGAAAGACGACGCTTGTCACCACTTTGGTAAAGACGCTTCCGCAGATTGGAATGCGTTATCATCTAATGGCGCCGACAGGACGAGCCGCGAAGGTACTGAGCGGCTATACCGGGGAAAACACCTCCACAATACACAGAAAACTCTATCGTTTCCAACAATACGCCGATGGTTCGCTACACGTAAATCTATCCGAAAACAAGGCTAAAAACACCGTTTTCATAGTCGATGAATGCTCCATGATTCCCGACGACCACACAAAGGGGCGGTCATTGCTCGATGATTTAATCAGATATGTGTTTAACGGCGAGAATTGCCGACTGCTGCTCATAGGAGACAACGCACAGTTGCCGCCAGTGGGATTGGAAAACAGCCCGGCAAACAACATCAACGTATTGAGAAGCGATTTCAATCTGACAGTGGCGTCATTCGAGTTGACGGAAGTGATGAGGCAAGACGAGGAATCAGGGATTTTGTGGAATGCGACAGAGTTGCGAAAACTATTAACACCGTTAAAGACAACAACGCCTTTAATATCGACGCGACAATCTCTCTTGCCTTTATTTAATATTGACGGCTTCAACGATGTGCATCGCATTGAACCTCAAGAGTTCGAGGAATTATTGTGGCAAAATTTCAGTGAAAAGACCAGCAACAATGCCGTGATAATATGCAAGAGCAACAAACGCGCCAATATGTTCAATCAAGCCATCAGAGCGCGAATATTGCAGGAAGAAGGTTACATTGCGACCGGCGACAAACTCATGGTGGTAAAAAACAATTATTTCTGGACCGATGAAGAGCAGAAAATCAGTTTTTTAGCCAACGGCGACATGATTGAGTTGATGCGCATCAACAACATCGAGGAGATGTACGGTTTTCATTTTGCCGATGTAGAGATACGACTCTCCGATTATCCGGAGGAGTCGAATCTATCCGTAAAGATTCTGCTTGAAACACTGACGAGCGACTCGCCCGCCTTAAGTTCGGAGGAGTCAGAGTGTTTGTATCATGCCATAGAAGAAGATTACACAGATATACCCAACAAACGCGACAGATACAAGGCGATGCGTCAAAATCCGTATTTCAACGCATTGCAGGTGAAGTTCGGCTATGCTCTCACCTGCCACAAGACACAAGGAGGGCAGTGGCCGGCGGTATTTGTCGATGCACCCTATATAAAAGAAGAAGAACCATTGAGTTTCAGTGATTTACGCTGGTTTTACACTGCGGTGACAAGGGCACGGGAACAGTTGTATCTTGTAAATTTCAAGGATGAATACTTCCGGTAAACGCCATTTCTACCGAAGTGCAATAAAACAAAATGGAGAAATCTCAAACGATTGAACAAGATTTCTCCATTTTTTTCGGTCGGTTGAAACTACAAATTATTACTTCGTGAATTTGTGATTTTTTCCCGGGAAGTATGCCATATCACCGAGTTCCTCTTCGATTCGCATAAGTTGGTTATATTTGCAGATACGGTCGGTACGAGAAGCCGAGCCTGTCTTGATTTCGCCAGTGTTCAATGCCACAGCGAGGTCTGCGATGGTAGTGTCCTCCGTTTCGCCAGAGCGGTGGCTTATAACAGCTGTATATTGGTTGCGATAGGCTAAATTAACAGCTGCGATAGTCTCTGTAAGAGAGCCTATTTGGTTGACTTTCACCAAGATAGAGTTAGCAATATTTTTATCAACACCCATTTTGAGGCGTTCGACGTTAGTCACGAAGAGGTCGTCGCCGACGAGTTGAATCTTACTGCCCATAGTATCTGTCATGAGTTTCCAGCCGTCCCAGTCATCTTCTGCCATACCGTCTTCTATAGAGATGATAGGATATTTTTTCACCCAGTTATTCCAGAATTCGACCATTTCTTTTGCATTAAGTTTCTCGCCTGTTGACTTATGAAGATGATAAACCTTTTCTTCCGGCAGATAATACTCTGACGAGGCAGCGTCGAGGGCGATGAAAACATCTTCACCTGGACGGTAGCCGGCTTTTTCAACAGCTTTGAGAATAACCTCTATACCTTCGTCGTTTGATTTGAGGTTTGGTGCGAAGCCGCCTTCATCGCCGACGTTTGTGGAATAACCGGCAGCTTTCAACACGTTTTTAAGGTTATGGAAGATTTCAGAACCCATCTGTATTGCTTGATGGAATGATTTCGCCCCTACCGGCATAATCATAAACTCCTGGAAATCCACGCTATTATCGGCATGTGAACCACCGTTAAGGATGTTCATCATAGGGATTGGCAATGTATTTGCGCTGACGCCACCGATGTAACGATACAATGGCTGGTCGGTATAGATAGCGGCTGCTTTTGCGCAAGCGAGCGACACGCCGAGTATGGCGTTGGCTCCGAAATTACTTTTATTTTTTGTGCCGTCGAGTTCAATCATCTTGGTATCGATGGCATTCTGGTCTGTAACCTCGTAGCCTTCAATAGCCTTTGCGAGTTCGTTGTTGACGTGGTCAACAGCGGCATAAACGCTCTTGCCCATGAATTTTGTCTTGTCGCCATCACGAAGCTCAACGGCCTCGTGCACACCTGTCGATGCGCCTGATGGCACTGCTGCTCTGCCAAGGATACCGTCTTCGGTAATGACATCTACTTCCACTGTAGGATTACCACGAGAATCCAAAATCTGGCGGGCATGAATTTTCTCTATTTTACTCATTGTATTATGTTTTTAAAATCTTTCTATCAAACTACAAAAATACAAATATTTTTGCAATTTAATCTTTTTTTTATAAAAATTAGAGACGTTTCGTAAAACGTCTCTAATAACAGTTGATAACTAATTGTCAGTAGTTAAATTTATTCAGCTTTCGGAGTTTCTTCTGCTGTTGGAGTTTCTTCTGCTGCCGGGACTTCCGCCACAGGGGCTTCTACCTTCTTCTTGCCACCACGACGTGTCGTTTTGGTTGCTTTAGCAGCTTTTTTGCCGTTTGTATAGACATCGTTGTAGTCAACAAGCTCCATCATGCACATATCCGCATTATCGCCTGCACGAAAGCCGAGTTTGATGATACGTGTGTAACCACCTGGACGATTAGCGACTTTTTGGCTCACTTCGCGGAAGAGTTCTGTCACAGCAAATTTGTTTTGAAGCTGTGAGAAAACGATACGACGTGAATTTGTGGAGTCGTCCTTGGAACGGGTGATCATTGGTTCGACGTAGATACGCAAAGCCTTTGCTTTAGCTGTTGTAGTAATGATGCGTTTTTCAAGGATCAACGATGATGCCATGTTTGCGAGCATCGCGTTACGGTGAGCAGCTTTTCTTCCTAAATGATTTATTTTCTTATTGTGTCTCATCTTTATTATTCCTTATCTAATTTATATTTACTGATACTCATTCCAAATTCGAGACCCTTGCTTCTGACCAATTCTTCAAGTTCGGTGAGCGACTTCTTTCCGAAGTTGCGGAACTTGAGCAAGTCGGCTTTGTTAAGGGCGACAAGTTCGCCGATTGTCTCTACCTCGGCTGATCTAAGGCAGTTCAGAGCGCGAACTGAAAGATCCATATCGACGAGTTTCGTCTTCAGGAGCTGACGGATATGCAGTGAGCCTTCGTCGAAGTCTTCTGTCACTGTCTTCTGTTCATCCATCAAAGTGATGCGTTCGTCCGAGAACAGCATGAAGTGATAGATGAGGATCTTAGCAGCTTCCGTCATTGCGTCTTTCGGATTGATTGAGCCATCTGTTTCAATGTCAAGGATAAGCTTCTCGTAGTCGGTCTTTTGCTCGACACGATAGTTATCAACCTTAAAGCTGACGTTTCTGATAGGTGTATGGATTGAATCTATGGCGATGGTGTTGAGCGGCGCATTGAGAACCTTATTCTCGTCAGCGTTGACATAGCCTCTACCTTTATTGATAGTCATGTCGATAGTCAGTTTCACCGATGGATCCATGTGGCAGATAACGAGCTCGGGGTTCAGCACTTGGAACACTGAAAGGAACTTGTTGATGTCGCCGGCGACAAATTCTTCTTGTCCACCGATGACGACGGTAACTTTCTCGAATGTTTCGCCCTGGATTTGTTGTTTAAAACGAACTTGCTTGAACTTCAACACGATATCGGTGAGGTCTTCAATGACACCGGGAATTGGGGCCATTTCATGTTCCACGCCTTCAATACGGATTGAAGTGATAGCGTAGCCTTCGAGCGATGAGAGGAGAACTCTTCTCAAGGCGTTACCGATGGTCATGCCGTAGCCAGGTTCGAGCGGGCGAAATTCGAAGACACCGTGTTTGTCTGTCGATTCTACCATTACGACCTTATCAGGTCTTTGAAATGCTAATATTGCCATAATATCAGTTTATATTCGATTATTTAGAATACAACTCAACGATCAGTTGTTCATTGATGGTTTCCGGAATATCCTCGCGGTTAGGATAGCTCATAAACTTTCCTGTGAGGGTATTTGAATCCCATTCTAACCATGGGAAGCTGTTTGAATGGCCTGCCACTGAATTTGTAATAACTTCCAAGCTCTTTGATTTCTCGCGTACTGCCACTATGTCGCCCGGTTTCAGCATTGCCGAGGGGATGTTCAGCACATTGCCGTTCACTGTGATATGACGGTGGCTGACGAGTTGGCGGGCGGCGTCACGTGTAGGAGCGATACCGAGACGGTACACTGTATTGTCGAGACGCGATTCAATGAGTTGGAGAAGAATTTCACCGGTGATACCCTTTTTCTTCGATGCCTTTTCAAATGTATTGCGGAACTGGCGTTCGAGGATGCCGTAGGTATATTTTGCCTTCTGTTTTTCCTGCAACTGGATGCCGTATTCGGAAACTTTCTTGCGTCTCTTGGCTGCTCCATGTTGTCCCGGAGGGAAATTTCTCTTTTCGTAATACTTGTCTGAGCCGTAGATTGGTTCACCAAACTTACGGGCTATCTTTGTTTTAGGACCTGTATATCTTGCCATAACTTTTTCTTTTTAGATGTTAAACAATTACACTCTTCTGCGTTTTGGCGGACGGCAGCCGTTGTGCGGCATTGGAGTGACGTCGATGATTTCTGTCACTTCCACGCCTGATGAGTGAATAGCGCGGATAGCTGATTCACGGCCTGCGCCTGGTCCTTTAACGAATACTTTTACTTTACGTAATCCCAAGTCATAAGCTGTTTTTGAACATTCTTCCGCTGCCATTTGAGCCGCATAAGGAGTATTCTTCTTTGAACCCTTGAAGCCCATCTTTCCAGCTGATGCCCAAGAAATGACTTGTCCTTCATTGTTTGCTAACGAAATAATGATGTTATTGAAAGAAGCTTTGATAAATGCCTTTCCGGTAGCCTCAATCTTCACAACACGTTTCTTAACAGATTTTGTGTTTTTTGCCATTTTTTGACTTTACTTTTTTTATGGTATTAATTATGATCCAACTCGAAGCAGACCTTAGACTTTAGACCTTGGATTTTAGACTTCAGGCCTTAGACTTTAGCCAACCAATGTCTAACGTCTAATATCTAACGTCTTACTTCGTAGCTTTCTTCTTGTTAGCGACGGTCTTCTTACGACCTTTACGTGTACGAGCGTTGTTTTTCGTGCTCTGTCCACGAAGTGGTAATCCGATACGGTGGCGGATACCCCTGTAGCAGCCGATGTCCATCAAACGTTTGATGTTAATCTGGATTTCACTACGGAGTTCACCTTCTGTTTTGTAATTATCGGCGATGATGTTACGGATGGTGTTCTGTTCATCGTCGGTCCAATCCTGGACTTTCTTATCAGCCGGGACGTTAGCCTGCGCAAGGATAGCTTTGGCAGCTGAACGGCCGATACCGTAAATGTAGGTTAAAGATATTTGACCTTGTTTGTTATTCGGGATATCTACACCAGCAATTCTAGCCATAGTTTATTTATTTTTTTAATTAGCCCTGACGTTGTTTTTCTTTAGGGTTCTTCTTGTTAATTACATACAATTTACCTTTGCGACGCACTATTTTGCAATCGTCTGATCTCTTCTTGATAGATGCTCTTACTTTCATTTTATATAATTCTTTTTATTTTTTTCGAAGCATTTATTTTTAGTGCGCAAAATTACAATTTTTTGCGTTACCTTTTACAAATCGGTGCAATTTTTTATTTGTACCTGAAAGTTATACGGCCTTTTGTCAAATCGTAAGGCGACATCTCGAGTCTTACTTTGTCTCCGGGGAGAATTTTTATATAATGCATACGCATTTTTCCTGAGATGTGTGCAATAATTTGCAAACCGTTCTCTAATTCGACCCGGAACATTGCATTACCGAGCGATTCTGTTACTGTACCATCTTGTTCTATCGACAACTGTTTTGCCATATAATTTCTTTTTATTGGTTATTTTCCACTGCTTCTGCCCATTCAAAACTTGATAATATTTCGGCTTTGCCGCGGCGCACCGCGATGTCGTGCTCGAAATGAGCCGCCGGTTTTCTGTCACGTGTTGTGATAGTCCAGCCGTCACGTTCTTGCACGATTTCTTTTTTTCCGAGAGTTATCATCGGTTCGATGGCGAGGACAATGCCTTCGCTCAACTTGACACCTGTTCCACGTTTTCCGTAGTTAGGCACTTGTGGGTCTTCATGCATTTTGCGTCCAACTCCATGTCCGACGAGTTCACGGACCACGCCATAACCGAACTGTTCGACATGGCTTTGCACTGCGAATCCGATATCGCCGACGCGGTTGCCTGCCACTGCCGCCTCTATGCCTTTATAGAGAGATTCCTTCGTGCGTTTGAGAAGGAGTTTCACTTCTTCTGACACTTCGCCGCAGCAGAACGTATAGGCCGAGTCGCCGACATAACCGTTCAGCACCGTGCCACAGTCGATTGAGACTATGTCGCCGTCGCGCAGCTCGTAGTTTCCCGGTATGCCATGAACCACTTGCTCGTTGACAGAGATGCATAGACTTCCGGGAAATCCGCCGTAGCCTTTGAAGGCTGGAGTCGCTCCGTGATCCCTGATAAACTCTTCTGCGAGTTTGTCGAGGTCGATGGTACGGACTCCCGGACGTATATGCTTTCCCACTTCGCCGAGGGTTTTGCCTACAAGCAAAGCGGCTTGTCTCAACAATTCAATTTCGTTATCAGTTCTGAAATGAATCATTATTTTATAGAAATTACATCCTGCCTATGCGGCCTTTGATACGCCCCGACTTTGTGAGACCGTCATAATGACGCATAAGGAGATGACTTTCAATCTGTTGCAATGTATCCAGCACCACACCGACGAGAATCAGCAACGATGTTCCGCCATAGAACTGGCTAAACTGCTGGTTGACGCCCATGATGGAGACGATAGCGGGCATGATAGCCACGATGCCGAGGAACAACGATCCGGGGAAGGTTATTCTTGACATGATGGTATCGATATAGTCTTTCGTCTGTTTTCCAGGTTTCACGCCAGGGATGAACCCGCCGTTCTTCTTGATATCTTCCGCCATCTGTGCCGGGTTGATGGTCACAGCGGTGTAGAAGTATGTAAAGAGGACGATGAGGATAAAGAACACGAAGTTGTACCAGAAGCCATTCATATTAACCATGGCTCTCATGAATCCGCCCATGCTTTCAGGATCAGAATATCTGAAGAATGTGATAGGCACGAACATGATTGCCTGTGCGAAGATGATAGGCATAACACCTGCGGCATTCACTTTCAACGGAATGTATTGGCGAACTCCGCCGTACTGTTTATTACCGACAACGCGTTTGGCGTACTGTACCGGAATCTTGCGAGTACCTTGCACGAGAAGGATTGTCATGATAATAACAAGTACGAGGAAGACGATTTCAAGCAAGAAGAAAATCGGGCCGCCGGTACCTTGTGTGAAGCGTGATGCGATTTCCGCGAACAAAGCGAATGGGAGACGTGCTATGATACCTATCATAATGATGAGAGAGATACCATTGCCTATACCCTTGTCGGTGATACGTTCGCCGAGCCACATGATGAACAATGTTCCAGCGATAAGAATTATCACTGAGGAAATCCAGAAGAACACTGTCGGGGCTGCTCCGTTGAACGGATAGATTGCTGTTACCGGCAATTGGACTCTGAGGTTGGCGATGTAACCCGGGGCCTGCACTGCCACGATAAGCACTGTAAGGTAACGTGTTATCTGGTTGATCTTGCGATGACCGCTTTCACCTTCTTTCTGCAAACGCTGGAAGTAAGGGATAGCCATGCCGAGCAACTGTATGATAATACTTGCGGTGATATAAGGCATGATGCCGAGTGCGAACACGGAGGCATTTGCGAAAGCACCGCCAGAGAACATATTCAACAAACCAAGGAGACCGGAACTGCTTTGGTTTTTCAACGCTGCCAGCTCGTTAGGATCGACACCGGGAAGAACCACGTATGATCCGAAGCGGTAGATCAAGACGATCAACAGCGTATAGAGGATTCTCTTGCGAAGTTCCTCGATTTTAAAGATATTCTGGATGTTTTCTCTGAGTCGCTTGTTCATCCAAAGGATACCGGCGATGGCGAGACACACCAAAATAACTATTAGTAACTCCTTCATATCTCTTAAGTTTATTGATTAAATTTTCTCTATTGTACCGCCGGCCTTTGTGATAGCCTCTTCAGCGCCTTTCGACCATGCGTTGGCTTTCACGTTGACAGCCTTTGTCAATTCACCGTTTCCGAGAATTTTAACAAGTTCGTTTTTTCTGGCGAAACCGTTGTCTTTCAACAGTTCCGGGGTTATTTCCGTAATGCCGCTGTTAGCGAAGTCTTCGAGAACCTCAACATTGACGGCGCGGTATTCCACGCGATTGATGTTCTTGAATCCGTATTTTGGCACGAGACGTGCGAGTGGCATCTGACCGCCTTCAAAACCGATCTTGTGTTTGTTTCCCGAGCGCGAGCCTGCTCCTTTGTGACCGCGTGTAGATGTTCCACCGTGGCCGGAGCCTTGTCCGCGACCGATTCTCTTGCGATTCTTCACAGAACCTTCTGCCGGTTTAAGATTACTAAGATCCATACTATTTTAAAATTTCTTAGTTTAACAATTAGATTTCTTCAATTTTAAGAAGGTGTTTCACTTTCTCGACCATGCCTGCCATTGAAGAGTTTTCCATATCCACTTCAACCGACTGGTGCATTTTTTTGAGGTTCAAGCTTCTCAGAGTGTCCTTCTGATCCTGTGGTCTGCCGATGCCACTTCTAATCTGAGTTATTCTTACTTTTTTCATTTCGTTCAAATTTTTAGATTATCCGTTAAACACCACATCCATATCCACGCCTCTCATCTGGGCCACTGTACGTGCGTCGCGCATTTGTGACAAAGCCGCAAAAGTGGCTTTAACCACCGAATGAGGGTTTGATGAACCTTTTGATTTTGCGAGAACGTTCTTCACGCCTACGCTTTCGAGAACAGCACGCATTGCGCCGCCGGCGATGACACCGGTACCCGGGGTGGCCGGTTGGATGTAAACGTTAGCTCCGCAATATTTTCCGTATTGTTCGTGTGGAAGAGTACCGTTGATAATCGGAACCTTGATAAGATTCTTCTTTGCGTCTTCAGTGCCTTTTTGAACAGCGGCTTGAACTTCCTTGGCTTTACCGAGGCCGTAGCCCACCACGCCGTTTTCATTACCGACGACGACGAGGGCTGCGAAGGTAAAGGCGCGTCCGCCCTTGGTGACTTTCGTCACACGACCGACGTGAACCAAACGTTCTTTCAACTCGATTTCCGAAGTTTTCACTTTTTTTACGTTGACTTCTGCCATAGTTTTTAGAATTTTAATCCTCCATTACGAGCGCCGTCTGCTAAAGACTTAACTCTTCCGTGATATAAATAACCGTTACGGTCGAACACCACTGTCTCAATGCCTGCCGCCTTGGCTTTTTCAGCCACGAGGTTGCCGACCTTTGAAGCCTTCTCGACCTTTGTAATCTTTTCCTGTTCGATGCCGTTCTCCGTTGAGTTAGCAGCGACTAATGTCTTGCCTGCCTCATCGTCGATAAGCTGAACATAAATCTGCTTGTTGCTTCTAAAGACAGACATTCTTGGGCGTGTCGCTGTGCCGTAAACGACTTTACGAACGCGTCTCTTGATGTTTAATCTTCTTTCAATCTTCTTATTCATCTTTCTTGCATTTTAAAAATTAAACATTATTTACCTGCTGCCTTACCAGCCTTGCGACGGAGCACTTCACCCTCAAACTTGATGCCCTTGCCCTTATAAGGTTCGGGTTTACGGTATGAGCGGATCTTTGCGGCGACTTGACCGAGCAACTGCTTGTCGTGTGAACGCATCTTGAGGATAGGGTTCTTACCTCTTTCGTTAATGGTCTCGCATGTGATTTCTGCCGGCATGACGAAAATCATGTTGTGTGAGAAACCGAGTGAGAGTTCGAGTTGTTTGCCGTTGGCTTTGGCTTCTGCTTTATAGCCGACGCCGACAAATTCCTGAACTGTTTCGAAACCTTCTGATACGCCTTTCACCATATTGAAGAACAATGCGCGGTAGAGACCGTGTTTGGCTGAAGCGTCAGGGATGTTAGCCGGTGCCACTTGAATATGACCGTCTTCTATTTTAACGTCAACATCGCCGTGGAAATCCTGGCTGAGTGTGCCAAGTTTACCTTTGACTGTGAGAACGTTATCTTTGATTGTAACCTCAGTACCTGCTGGGATTGCAATTGGTAATTTACCGATTCTTGATAATGCCATAACTGTTTCCTCCTATATTATGATACATAGCACAACACTTCGCCTCCGATATGGAGATTGCGGGCTTCTTTATCTGTCATAATGCCTCTTGAAGTCGAGATGATTGCAATGCCAAGGCCGTTCATGACTCTTGGGAGGCTTTCCGAGTCAGCATACTGACGGAGACCTGGACGTGAAACGCGGTCAATGTTCATGATAGCCGGCTGTTTGGTAACAGGGTGGTATTTAAGAGCAATCTTAATAGTACCTTGAGGACCTTCTTCTTCGAATTTATAGTTAAGGATATAGCCTTTTTCGAAGAGGATTTTGGTGATAGCCTTCTTCACATTGGAAGCAGGGACTTCCACGATTCTATGTTTAGCGTTGACGGCATTGCGCACGCGTGTCAAAAAATCTGCTATAGGGTCTGTAATCATAGTTTTAATCCTTTTAATTATTTACCAACTTGCTTTTTTAACACCTGGGATCAAGCCTTTGAGGGCCATTTCACGGAAGTTGATACGTGAGATGCCGAACTGACGCATATAACCTTTTGGACGTCCTGTAAGCTGACAACGATTGTGTACGCGGACTGGTGAAGCGTTTCTTGGAAGCTTCTGGAGACCTACGTAGTCGCCGGCTGCCTTGAGGGCAGCGCGTTTCTCGGCGTATTTCTCTACCATCGCCATTCTCTTGCGCTCGCGCGCTTTCATTGATTCTTTTGCCATATCTTACTTATTTTTTCTGGTTTTTAAATGGAAGACCAAACTGTTTCAACAAGGCCATTGCTTCCTTGTCGGTGTTCGCTGATGTGACAAGAGTGATATCCATACCGTTGATTTTGTTGACTTTGTCCATGTCGATTTCCGGGAAGATAATCTGCTCGCTCACGCCGAAGCTATAGTTGCCGCGGCCGTCGAAGCCTTTGTCATTAATACCTCTGAAGTCACGAACACGTGGAAGGGCTACAGCGACTAAACGTTCGAGAAATTCGTACATCTTGTCACCGCGCAACGTCACGCGCACGCCGATCGGGTTACCACGACGAAGCTTGAAGTTGGAGACGTCGTGTCTAGAAATTGTCGGAACGGCTTTTTGTCCGGTGATAGCTGTCATTTCCTCTATACCATAGTCAATCAGTTTTTTATCGGCGAGAGCTGCACCGATACCCTGATTGAGCGAAATTTTCAAAAGCCGTGGAACCTGCATCACGGATTTGTAGTTGAATTCCTTCATCAACGCAGGCACGATTTCGCTCTTATACTGTTCTCTGAGTTTGGGTTGATAGTTCATTATTTAATAACCTCCCCTGTTTTTTTTGAATAACGGATTGATTTTCCTTGTTCATCTTTTTTACGACCGATGCGGCCGGCTTTGCCGTCCTTGTCGCAAACCATAACGTTTGAGGCATGGATGGAAGCTTCTTTCTTTACGATACCTCCTTTGGGGTTTTCGGTACTCGGTCTCGTGTGCTTCGACACAAGATTGACGCCGTCAACGATGACGCGATTCTTCTCTTTATCGACGCTGAGCACTGTACCTTTCTTGCCCTTCTGGGTTCCGGCGATAACGACCACGCTGTCGCCTTTCTTTACGAACATTTTACTCATAGCTTTTTTCCTTTCTTAATTAGAGTACCTCGGGTGCAAGAGATACGATTTTCATATACTGTTTCTCACGCAACTCTCTGGCTACCGGTCCAAAGATACGAGTTCCTAACATTTCGCCTTGTCCATTAAGAAGAACGCATGCGTTGTCGTCGAAGCGGATGTATGATCCGTCGGCGCGGCGTGTTTCCTTCTTGGTGCGGACTACGACTGCCTTTACTACTGAACCCTTCTTCACGTTACCGCTTGGAAGAGCGTCTTTCACTGTAACCACGATAACGTCGCCGATACGGGCATAACGTTTTCTGGTTCCACCTAATACTCTGATGCAGAGCACTTCCTTCGCACCGCTATTGTCGGCTACTGCAAGTCTTGATTCTTGTTGTAACATTACTTGGCCCTTTCTATAATTTCAACGAGTCTCCAACGTTTTTTCTTGCTCAGAGGACGTGTTTCCATAATGCGCACGGTGTCACCGATGTTGCAATCATTGTTCTCGTCGTGTGCGAAGAATCTTGTTGATTTCTTAACAAATTTACCGTAAATCGGGTGTTTCATACGACGTTCAATCACAACGACGATCGTCTTATCCATCTTATTGCTGGCCACCACGCCGATTCTCTCTTTTCTAAGATTTCTTTCCATTTTCATTCCTTTCGTCGTTTATTATTTAACGTTCTTTTCCGCATTCTGACGCTTTGTGAGCTCTGTCAGCATACGTGCTATCTGTTTGCGAGTAGCGCTGATTGTGTTCGGATTATCCAATGGAGAAACTGCGTGTTGCAATTTCATCTTGACATATTGTGTGCGCATGGCCTCAATACGTTCCATCAGATCAGCAGTGCTTAATTCATTGATTGATTCTTTCTTCATGGTGCTTACTGTTTTTTTATTCGACATAATCTCTTCTAACCACAAACTTAGTTGCTACAGGAAGCTTTTGAGCGGCTAAACGGAGTGCCTCTTTTGCCACTGCCAACGGCACGCCCGCAGCTTCGAAAAGCATGTGACCTGGAGTTACGCGAGCCACGAAGTACTCGACGTCTCCCTTACCTTTACCCATACGAACCTCGAGAGGTTTCTTGGTGATAGGTTTGTCGGGGAATATTCTGATCCAAATCTGTCCCTCACGTTTCATATAACGTGTTACGGCTTGACGTGCAGCCTCAATCTGGCGTGCCGTGATCAGGTGTTCCTCAAGTGTTTTAATACCAAAAGTACCGAAGGCGAGTTCATGGCCGCGGTGTGCGTTGCCTTTCATCTTGCCTTTTTGAGGTCTTCTGTATCTTGTTCTTTTAGGTTGTAACATCTCTTATCTTTTTTAATTCTATTACTTTGTAGTACGTTTATTACGACGCGGGGCGCCTCCGTTGGGTTTGCCGGCGTTGCCGCCTTTTTTAGGCGCGGATGCCGCTGTGGAGGTAGGCACCAGTTCCGGACGACCATAGACTTCACCTTTGCAAATCCACACCTTGATACCGATACGGCCATACGATGTGTGAGCCTCTACGAGAGAGTAGTCGATGTCTGCGCGCAATGTGTGCAACGGAATGCGACCTTCCTTGTAAGTTTCCTGACGAGCCATTTCAGCACCACCGACACGGCCTGATGCGATGACTTTGATACCTTCGGCACCAATTCTCATTGTATCCGACACTGCTTTCTTGATGGCACGGCGGAATGACACACGTCCTTCAATTTGTTTTGCTATTGAGCTTGCCACGATAAACGCGTCAAGTTCCGGTCTTTTAATCTCGCTGATGTTGATTTGAATCTCTTTGCCGATGAGTTTCTTCATCTCTTCCTTCAACTTATCGACCTCTGTGCCACCTTTACCTATGATAACACCTGGACGAGCCGTGAAGATAGTGACTGTGACGAGCTTTATCGAACGCTCGATACCGATTTTTGAGATACTTGCCTTGCCGAGACGAGCGGTAAGATACTTGCGAATCTTATCGTCTTCACCGATATTCTTGGCTGTTTCTTTTCCACAGTACCAATTAGAGTCCCAACCTTTGATGACTCCGAGTCTTAAACCTATTGGATGAGTTTTCTGTCCCATTGTAATCTTAATTAATTCTTTTCTTCAACATTAGCTTCTGCGACTTTCATATCTGCAATTCTGCTATCGACGATGATAGTGACGTGGTTAGAACGTTTGCGGATGCGGTGCGCGCGTCCTTGTGGGGCTGGCTGAATGCGTTTCAGTGTGCGGCCTTCATCAACAAAGATTTCTTTTACGTACAGGTTGGCATCTTCAAAACGCTTACCTTCGTTTTTAGCTTCCCAGTTGGCGATTGCAGAGCGGAGTAGTTTGTACACCGGCTTTGCAGCTGCTTTTGGTGAGTATAATAAGGCATGCAGTGCAAGTTCCACTTTCATTCCTCTAATCATGTCAGCGACCAAACGCATCTTGCGTGGTGAAGTAGGAATATCATTGTATTTTGCAATGGCGACCTGCTTCTTAGCTGCCTTTCTGGCTTCTGCTGTAATATGTTTTCTTGCTCCCATAGTTCTTATTATTTGTCTTTTCTGTTACCGGCGTGGCCTCTGAAGGTACGTGTTGGCGCGAACTCGCCGAGTTTATGTCCAACCATGTTTTCAGTCACGTAAACCGGGATGAATTTATTACCGTTGTGAACAGCGATGGTTTGTCCAACGAAATCAGGTGAAATCATTGAAGCTCTTGACCAAGTCTTGATAACGGTCTTCTTTCCTGTTGCTACATTATCCAAAACTCTCTGTTCGAGTTTATAATGGATATATGGTCCTTTTTTAAGTGAACGACTCATGTTTTTCTTTTTTTTACTTGGTTAATTACTTCTTACGTCTTTCAATGATATACTTGTTGGATGCGTTCTTTGGACGACGTGTCTTGTAGCCCTTTGCCGGCAAGCCCTTGCGGCTTCTTGGGTGGCCACCAGACGCACGGCCTTCACCACCGCCCATCGGGTGGTCGACTGGGTTCATGACGACACCACGGACGCGTGGACGACGACCTAACCAGCGGCTGCGACCTGCTTTACCTGATTTCTCGAGGTTGTGGTCAGCATTCGACACTGTTCCAATTGTGGCTCTGCAAGCCTGGAGGATGAGACGTGTCTCTCCCGAAGGCATCTTCAAGATGGCGTATTTACCATCACGTGACATCAGCTGTGCGTATGCGCCTGCGCTGCGAGCCATCTTGGCACCCTGACCAGGACGCAACTCTATGTTGTGGATGATTGTACCGAACGGGACATCGCTCAAGAACAATGTGTTACCGACATTCGGAGTGGCATCCTTGCCTGACATCACCTCTTGTCCGACCTTCAAGCCTTGAGGCGCGATGATGTAACGCTTCTCGCCGTCGGTGTAAACCACCAACGCGATGCGTGCTGTGCGGTTAGGATCGTACTCGATAGTCTTGACGATTCCCTTGATACCGTCTTTATCGCGCTTGAAGTCGATAATTCTGTATCTCTGCTTATGACCGCCGCCAATGTTGCGGACAGTCTCTTTTCCAGTATTGTTACGGCCGCCGGTGCTCTTCTTAGGAGCAAGCAACGATCTCTCCGGCTTGTTGGTCGTAATGTCGTCAAACGCACTGATAACTTTGAAGCGCTGACCTGGAGTTGTTGGTTTATATTTCTTTAAAGCCATCTTTAAATGTTGCTAAAAAAGTCAATTGTTTCACCTTTAGCCAAAGTCACGATAGCCTTCTTGAAAGCGTCTCTTCTGCCTTCAATCATACCGGCCTTTGTATAACGCGACTTGAGCTTTCCTTCATATCTCATAGTGTTGACGGCAGCCACCTGAACGCCGTAGAGGTCCTGAACGGCCTGTTTGATCTGCAGCTTGTTGGCGCGGACATCAACGATGAATGCGTACCGGTTCAGCTTCTCGCTGATAGCGGTCATCTTTTCCGTAATAACAGGTTTCTTAATGATAATCATCTCTCTAATCTTTTTAAGGTTTATCCAAGAATTTCATCGATAATCGCAAGTGAGCTTTCTGTGATGAAGAGCTTCTTGGCATTCAGAATATCATAAGTGTTGAGGTTACGGGCAAGTCCAACATTTGTGCGCTGGATGTTCCTTGCTGACAACACAACATTTATGTTTGTCTCTGGGAAAACGAACAAGTTCTTGCCACCATTCACTTTAAGATTGTTCAAGACTTCGATCATCTTCTTTGTCTTGACTGTGTCAAATGTGAAGTCTTCGAGGATCACTATCTCGTTGCCTTGTGCCTTGTATGTAAGAGCCGAACGGCGTGCGAGCTGTTTCACCTTCTTGTTCAACTTGAAACTGTAGTCACGCGGCTGTGGTCCGAACACGCGGCCACCACCTCTTAACAATGGTGATTTGATGTCACCACGACGCGCACCGCCTGTGCCCTTCTGACGGAACAACTTGCGTGTGCTGCCTGATATCTCGCTACGTGTCTTGGCCTTGTGTGTGCCCTGACGCTGAGCCGCCAAATATTGCTTCGTATCAAGATAGATGCAATGATCATTTGGCTCGATGCCGTAGATGTTCTCGTTTAACTGGACTTTACGTCCTGTTGATTCTCCGGTAATCTTTAAAACTTCTAACTCCATCTCTCAATTTTTAAATAGCCGTTCTTTGCTCCCGGTACCGAACCTTTTACTACTAACAAATTCTTTTCCGGAACGATTTTCACAATTTGGAGGTTGATGGCCTTCACTTTATGGTTTCCCATTTGACCACCCATACGCAATCCTTTGAAAACTCTCGCAGGATAAGCGCAAGCTCCGATTGAACCTGGTTTTCTCAAACGGTTATGCTGACCGTGAGTCGCTTGTCCAACGCCATTGAAATGATGACGTTTCACTACACCTTGGAAGCCTTTACCTTTGCTGATGCCGCTGACATCAACGAACTCGCCTTCCATGAACACTTCGACGGTAATTGTCTCTCCCAGACCTTTTCTGTGACCTGCCTCGAAACGAGTGAACTCTCTAACCAATTTCTTGGGCGTTGTCCCGGCTTTCTCAAAATGCTTCTGCATAGCCTTGGAGGTGTTCTTCACCTTCTTCTCGTCAAACGCCAATTGGATAGCTTCGTAACCGTCTTTCTCTTTCGTTCTTACTTGGGTTACTACACATGGACCTGCCTCGATGACTGTCACCGGCACGTTTTTGCCGTTGGCATCATACACGCTGGTCATCCCAATCTTTTTTCCTAGTATTCCTGACATTGCTACTAATTTAAGCTGTTAATTACTAGATAGTTTTACAATAATTTAATTTCTACGTCCACGCCATTAGGCATCTCCAATTTCATCAAAGCATCAATCTGTTGAGAAGTGGCGTTGTAGATGTCCAACAATCTCTTGTAGTACGACAACTCGAACTGCTCACGTGATTTCTTGTGAACGAATGTGGAGCGCAAAACAGTGTAGATTTTTTTGTCGGTCGGAAGCGGAATGGGACCGCTGACGACTGCACCAGTCATTTTGATGGTTTTCACAATCTTCTCGGCTGACTTGTCAACCAAGTTGTGATCGTGCGACTTTAATTTGATTCTAATTCTTTGGCTCATAAGACCTTTGTTTAATTTATTTATTTTTAATTATTTATTTCGTTAACGTTTCGACTCCTATTGATTAAAAGAAGAAGTAAATACCTTTTGCTTTCTTGATTACGATGTCGGCGAGCGCTGGAGGGACCTCTGCGTAATGGCTGAACTCCATGTTGAATGTGCCTCTGCCTTGTGTCAATGTGCGAAGTGTCGTGATATATCCGAACATTTCCGCGAGAGGGGCATCGGCTCTCACTATCTGGAGCCCGTGCTCCATGTCCACGTTGTGCAAAACGGCTCTGCGTCTGTTGAGGTCGCCGGTCACGTCACCGAGATAATCGGCCGGCACTTGAACTTCGACCTTCATGATTGGTTCCATCACGACCGACCCTGCCTGGGCACCAGCCTCCTTGAAGCCGACACGTGCCGCCGACTCAAAAGAAAGGTCATCGCTGTCAACAGGGTGGGCACTGCCATCGATAAGACGCACTTTGACCGAATCCATTGGGAATCCAGCGAGGATACCATTAGACATTGAACCCCTAAAGCCCTTCTCTATTGCCGGGAAGTATTCTTTCGGGATGCTGTTGCCTTTCACATCGTTGATAAACTGTAATCCTGACATTCCGTTGTCGGCCGGACCGATCTCAAACTCAATATCGGCGAACTTGCCTTTGCCGCCAGTCTGTTTCTTATAGACTTCGCGGAAACGAACTGTCTGTGTGAACGATTCTTTGTACGCCACCTGCGGCTGACCCTCGTTAATCTCAACGCCGAACTCGCGTTTAAGTCTGTCAACGATGATGTCAAGATGAAGTTCGCCCATGCCCGAGATTATTGTCTGGCCCGAGTTTTCGTCGGTAGCGACTTTGAATGTGGGGTCTTCTTCCTGGAGTTTATAGAGAGCGTTGGAAAGTTTCTCCATATCGGCTTGTGTCTTGGGTTCGACAGCGATTTGCACGACGGGTTCCGGGAATTTGATATTCTCAAGGATAATAGGTTTATTCTCAACAGCGAGGGTGTCACCTGTTCTAATCTCTCTAAATCCCACAGCGGCGGCGATGTCACCAGCCTCGATAGTTTCAAGAGGCATCTGTTTGTTGGCGTTCATCTGCACTATCTTGAGGATTCGCTCCCGTTTGCCTGTGGAGACATTGAGAACGACCTGACCGGCGTTCATGGTGCCTGAATAGACACGGAAGAACGCGAGTTTGCCTACGTATGGGTCTGTCGCGATTTTGAATGCAAGTGCGCAGAAAGGTTCTTTCGGATCTGCTTTGCGGATTTCTTCTTTTTCTGTCTTCGGATTGACGCCTGTCACACAGTCGATGTCAAGCGGGCTTGGAAGGTAGCGGACTACACCGTCGAGGAGAGGTTGTACTCCTTTGTTCTTGAATGAGGCTCCGCACATCACAGGGCACATACGCGATTCCAATGTTGCCTTTCTTAATTCCGCGTAAATCTCTTCCTCTGTGATGGTTTCAGGGTCTTCCATGAATTTTTCAAGGAGCTCTTCATTGTTTTCAGCAACGCCTTCTAAAAGTTTAAGGCGATATTCTGCTGCTAAATCAGCCAGTTCCGCAGGGATATCGACGAGGTCGAATTGGGTGCCGAGCTCATCTTCGTCCCAAACGAGAGCTTTGTTCTTAACAAGGTCTATCACACCAACGAAGTCATCCTCCTCGCCTATCGGGATTTGGATTGCTATTGGGTTGGCGTTGAGGCGTTCTTTAATTTGTCCGATGACTTTATAGAAGTCAGCGCCACTACGGTCCATTTTGTTGACAAAACAGATGCGTGGCACGTTATATTTGTCGGCTTGTCGCCACACTGTCTCTGATTGAGGCTCAACTCCGCCAACCGCGCAGAATATCGCTATCGCACCATCGAGAACCCTGAGCGAGCGCTCCACTTCAACAGTGAAGTCAACATGGCCGGGAGTGTCGATGATGTTGATTTTGAACTGGTCGTCGTTGAGATTCCAGTAAACCGTAGTGGCGGCGGAGGTTATCGTGATACCGCGCTCTTGTTCCTGAACCATCCAGTCCATAGTAGCCGCGCCGTCGTGAACCTCGCCGATACGATGATTGCGACCCGTATAATACAGTATGCGCTCCGTTGTCGTCGTCTTGCCGGCATCAATATGAGCCATGATGCCGATGTTACGCGTCAGAGCGAGGTTTGTATTATGGAGATCGTTAGTCATTGTTTCTTATACCTTATTAATATTAATAGAATTTAGAATCTGAAATGCGAGAACGCCTTGTTAGCGTCTGCCATTCTGTGGATTTCCTCCTTCTTCTTGAAAGCCGAGCCTTCTTCTTTGTAAGCCTGCATGATTTCGCCTGCGAGTTTCTCGCCCATTGAGCGTTCATGACGTTTGCGGGCGTAGCCGATAAGGTTCTTCATGCCTATGCTCTGTTTACGTGAAGGACGGATTTCTGACGGGATCTGGAATGTCGCACCACCGATACGACGGCTTCTAACCTCGACTTGCGGGGTAACGTTTGCCAATGCTTTCTTCCACACTTCGACAGGATCTTCTTGAAGTTTTTCCTGCACAATGTCCATTGCCTGGTAGAAAATCTCGTATGCGAGGTTTTTCTTACCCTTCAGCATGATGTTGTTCACGAATTTAGTAACTGCGACATCACCGTACTTTGGATCCGGAAGGATGATTCTTTTCTTTGGTTTAGCTTTTCTCATTTCTTAAGCATTTACTGATTTTTACTTCTTTGCTGCTGCTTTTTTAGGACGTTTGGCACCGTATTTTGATCTACGCTGACGGCGACCGTCAACACCGGCGGTATCCAATGCACCGCGGATGATGTGATAACGCACACCCGGAAGATCTTTCACACGGCCGCCTCTAATCATGACGATTGAGTGTTCCTGTAAGTTGTGGCCTTCGCCGGGGATATAGGCGTTGACTTCCTTCTGGTTTGTCAGACGCACTCTCGCCACTTTACGCATTGCCGAATTAGGCTTTTTAGGTGTCGTGGTATAAACACGGACACAAACACCGCGGCGTTGCGGGCAAGAATCCAAGGCAGGAGATTTACTCTTGTCTTCCAATTTCTGACGTCCTTTGCGGACTAATTGCTGAATCGTTGGCATTCTTTAATTTTTAAATTATTATTTTTATTGTTTGATAGATATTTTTCTCTCTTATCACCACTAAAAAACGGTAATTCCTGAAGCATTTCACTACATAGTAAGGATTTGACAAGTCACGACATGGACTTTGTTTATCAAAACACACCGAAGTCTAATGATTTGAGTTTGAGCGACTTACGGTGTAAGAACCTATAGCGTTTTCTTTATCAGGTCCTTACTATTGGTAAATGAGGCAACATTTACTACCTTTTTCGGGGTGCAAAATTACAATATTTTTCTTTACATACAACATTTTTTTCAAAAAAAAATCAAATTATTTTTCACCCTGCTCCGAACGCCTTGTTTTGGCACATTGGCAGCATAATTTTAAAGCCTGAATACATAGCGATTTGAAAACTCAAGCAATGGCAACATTGCAACCTACGACTCATCAGGCAGACCCCAAGAAATTTACCGCCTATCTGAATTTACCAGCAAACGACATAAGAAGTCTCATGCTTTTTTGAGATTATATGCCAGCAACAAATTCACGGCATTGCCGACAAGTGCGATTCAACCAATGGTATTAATTAAGATACATAGTTGTTGATTCTATTCCAGCATGCGTCAGGAGGTTTTTCATGGTTGCGGAGCAATGCTCTTGGCGACAATCATCTGCTAAAAAACGTCTCGAACCAACTCTTTTCTGAAAGTATCACTGATGCCTGCAGTTCTGACAATGATATTATCTCATAAGTTTCATGTAAGGAAATTTGTACTTTATGAAACCCGTTGACACGTTTTTCGGACATGGATGTGATAATGCCTTCCGTTTTCAAACCATGAACGTCAATAGAGACCTTCATTCCTGTCCGCAGTTGTTGTTTAATTTGTGGTTCGACATAGGCAACGCACGTTGACGGATTAGGGTCGTTGGCTATAACTGTGAAATATATTATCCTCTGATACGGTATTAACATTGAGACCGCAACAATCATTGCAAGAACCAGTCCTATGACTGTTATGCCATAACGGTCGATGGCCGGTGGGATTTTGCCCACAATGTTCCTGACTCTTTCACTACGCAATTCTATTTCTTCTATCTCTGACATATTACATATATAGTAATCCTAATTTCCAAGTTCAAGTTGATTTTTTACCAGCGAGTAGTATTTTCCTTTGAGTTTTGCAAGCTCTGAATGGCTGCCCTGTTCGACGACTCTCCCGCTTTCAAGCACCACGATGTTGTCAGCTTGTTTCACTGTACAAAGTCTATGAGCCACAATGACAACTGTTTTGCCTTTGTAAAATTCCTTGAGATTTTTCATAATTGTTTGCTCGTTGTTAGCATCGAGTGTGTTGGTGGCCTCATCAAAGAAAAGGAATTGTGAATTTTTATAAACGGCTCTTGCAATCAAAATACGTTGACATTGTCCATGGCTCAATCCTTGTCCGTCTTGACCTATTACAGTGTTATATTTAAGTGGTAGTGAATCAACGTATTCGGCAATGTTTGCTATTTGTGCAGCATTTATCATGCGTTTAACATCTATTTCCTCATCAGAAACAGCTATGTTTCGCGCTATGCTTTCCGAAAACATAAATCCATCCTGCATTACTGCGCCACACATACTGCGCCACCATTTTAAATTAATACAATTTAAATCTTTACCTCCGACATGGATTGAGCCTCTATTAGGTGGATAGTATCCAAGAAGAAGTTTCAAGAGAGTTGTCTTGCCGCTTCCACTTGTCCCGACAATAGCCGTGACATTACCCTTAGGAATGTCAAGACTTATGTCGTCAAGGACATAGTCAGTATCGGCATCATTATATTTGAAGCACAAATGTTTGATTTCGATATCATTGTTACTTACCGAGGAGATTGTCCTTTCTGTGTTTTCTTCATTTTGTTTTGTATGTATCTCATTCATTCGTTCTATGCTTATGCACACGTCCTGCCATTGGTATGCGAATCCCACCAATTGTTCCACGGGGCTGTTTAGTTGTCCAATTATGTATTGAACAGCAAGCATCATTTCAAGCGTCATTTCGCCATGTATTACCGAAGCCGCCGCAAGTACTGTCGTAAGTATGTTCTTCAACTCGTTGATACACACGCTGCCAGCCTGCTGATATTGTTGCAAGGTGAGTGTTTTCATGTTCACATCAAAAAGGTCGGCTTGGGTGTCCTCCCACTGCTACCGTTTATGCTGCTCGCAACCTTGCAGCTTTATCTCTTGCATTCCACGTAGAAGTTGGAAAATCATATTGTTGTTGTCGGCTTGTTTCTCAAAATACAGATAATCCAAAGCGCGGCGTTTGTTTAGAAAGAGGCATATCCAGATGCCATAAAGTATGCTTCCGGCAATGAAGACAATAAATATTTTTATGTTGTATGCCAGTAGAACTATGCCGAATACAATGAAACTAAACAATGAAAATATGATATTAAGCGTCTGCACCGTGAGAAATCTTTCGACACGTTCATGGTCGTGGATGCGTTGCTGCAAGTCGCCGATTAGTTTAGTATCGAAAAATTTCATAGGAAGTTTCATGAGTTTGATGAAGAAGTCTGATATTAACGATATATTGATGCGTGTGCTGATGTGCAGCAATATCCGGCGGCGAATGAAGTCGATAGCAGTTTGACTGAAGAGGAGCATCAATTGTGCAATAAGCACAAGCCAAACAAAACCGAGGTCTTTTTGACTTATTCCAGCATCAACAATGGCTTGCGTCAGGAAAGGCAGCACAAGTTGCAACAAACAACCAAGCAGTAGTCCGATAACAAGTTGCAAGAAATAACGCTTATATTTCAGAAAATAGCCAGCGCGGAATAAGTTCTCAAAATATCGAGAGAATACTTCCTGCCATAATATTCGGAAACCATTCTCAAACAAGCTGGTCCACAATCCATGGCATCGGGTTGACGTGTGAAATGGAATCGCATCGCGCCTATTTCTGTTTCACCATTCCGTCATCATAACCTCCGTTCCAAAGAGTCTTCCTTCCTTTCACGAACGACTTGCCATAGTTTATCTGCCAAGCGACCCCAACAGTCACCATGTTGCCGTTACTCGCTGTCCAGTTGGTGTGATGGTATTGATGAATCGCTGACAATCCCTTTGATTCGTATTTATATCCGTCTTTGTTGAACGGACAATGCCAATTGACGGTAAAATAGAAGTCTTTCCATGCGTATTGCAAGTAGATATTTTGGGACATCTCATTATACCACAACTCCTCGCCGTTCAACGAGCAACTTGGAGTCATGTCGAAATTGCACCCCATCACAAATTTTTGCCAGTATGCCTGCGCGTTGACTCCGCTGCCGAAGTTGTCGTTTGAATGTGAGAAAGTTTCTCCCACAGACTTGTCTCTCCTCAGCGTGCCGTAAACAGAGATGTTTATGTGTTTGAAGAGCTGGCGGACACCCGTCTCAAAAGAAAAATACATGCAATTGTAATAATTCGCGTTTATTGGCGAACTGACAAACAAATCGCTGCCATGGTCATAATAGTATGTGTTTACGATGGGATTGAAAAAATGATAGCTTCCCACAACAGCATTGACGAACCAGCCTTTGGAGTGGACGTAGCGCGCGAGCAATCTTCCCGACAGTTGGTCGGAAGGTTTCAAGTCAGCGTTTCCGACTGTGGCCTCCACATCATCGATTTTCTGCATCACGGTTGACATAGAACTCAATGATGGCAATGATGGGGCAAAATTGGCACTTGCTGTCAACGACCAACTGCTGTTTATACGCCAATTTAGCCGAGCGGAACTCAAATTCCTAATATATTTTTTATTGGCGCTGCCTTCGACGACAGAGAACAATTTCATGCCCGTGCCGATTGAGTAATTGACTGTTTCCCACAAATCGCCTTGTATTTCCCCGTATAGGTACAGATTATCCTTTGACATTTCCGAAACGGTGTTATATACGACATAATCGTTGTGGGCGAAATTATGTTGGTATTGCAAGCCGAAACGCGTGTTGATTTTATTGAATTGCTTGCTGTAAACACCTTCAGACGACACAACATAACCATAATTGTCAACTTGTGTCTGATATTTCTCGGTTGTATCGGCTCTTGTATAAACCAAATCGTTGGCATAACCTGATGATGAGTATTGGCCAACAACATTGAACTCTATTTTCTGCCTGTTTCTCATCTTTTGGGAATAGAAGATATCCAGTGTCGGCATTTTGTAGTTTCGATCCGTCTGTCTTCCCATGGCAGATGTGTCGATGCGTCCGTTGTCAGATTCAATCATGTTTCCACTCCATTTCCAATGGCTATCGCCCAGGACGCCTCGCAATGAAGTGACGAATGTGGTACTGTCGTTGGCTTGGAACGTGTATTCTGCTGTCACACTGTGGTCTGTGTATCGGAATGGGCTTTGGCTTTCCTGCAGTCTGTCAACTTTCCGGAGTGACTCTTGATAATAGTGGTCCTCCATCACGTATGGAACATCGTTGTAGTTGCGATGGCTGATACTATACTGCACCGACAATTCAGATCTACCTCTATGGTATGATCCGAAGACGTATCCATCAACCATTCCCGTCGTGATGGCCGACGACAATCTGCCAATGACACTGCCTCCGTCTTCTTGCTCTTTCATTATGACATTGATAATACCAGAAGCCCCGCGGTCGAGATAGCGGATACCCGGGTTGTTGCTGTATTCTATGCGTTTGATTTTGTCAGCCTTTATGTTGCAGAAACGCGTCATTGAGACTTCCTTTCCATTTATCTGCAAAATCGGCGAGCCGCCGTCAACCGTAATGTTTTGGAGTGCCACGTCAACTTTTAGTCCTGGAAGTTGCTGCATGTCGAGCAGTTCAAGATTTCTTCCCGCGACATCTGCCTCCTTGGGGTCGGGCAGCACCACGAAATGGTCTGCTTCTTCTGTCACACGTGCGCCTACCACCGTCACTTCTTCTAATTTCTCCGACTTGCCTGTCATGGTCAGCCGCCCAAGGTCGCCTGTTCCGCATAGGACCGACAGGTTCTCATATCCTATGGCGGAAGCTTTTATGATGTATTTGCCCTCATTGACATTGAAACGGAAAAGGCCTACGCTGTCGGTGGCAGTTCCCTCTATCATGCCGTCGCTGCCTGAACGAAACAGCGCGACATTGGCAAATTGAATGGGATTCATGTTTTCATCAGTCAATTGTCCGGAAATACACGACTCACCGTTTTGGGCGTAAACCGCAGAAACAAGCAGCGACAGAAAGATGATTACAAGATGTTTTTTCATGGTCACATTTATTTATAATTTATAATAAAACACTACGATATTTTAGTTTCAGATTTATGATTGTTTAATTTTTTCAAGTGCAAGGACTCTTCATAGAAATCAATAATTTTATTTTCAATATTTCTTTCCATATTGTTTAGTATGCAATTGACCTCATGTTCGTTTTCCATGTAATGTTGTGGACATGGACCCATGCACAATGGCAGATACCTACACTCCATACATTGTTTATTTTCTAATGGAGAGAAACCATATAGCCTGCTCAATCGAGACTCATTCCATGCTATTTTTCCGTCATCCAGAAGTTGCCCCACACAATCATCATCACCAAATGAACGAGCGGTACATTTATACACTCGACCGTCAAAGTTAATGCAAGCATAGTTCACCCTGCAGGCATAACAGTTGCAGAATGTTATAGTGCTTAAAGCACCTCCACAACGAATCATATATCCTTTATCTTTTGCCATTGAAATAAAGTCATCCAGACCCTTGTTGCTTATACTTTTGTCCGCCTTTTCCCTTGTCTCAAGTCTTGAAAATGTTTGCCAGACACGATGAAGGTCAATAACAAGTCGAGAACGTATGTCTGGCAAGAAGTCATCCAATATGTCGGTCAAACTCTTCTTAAATGTTGCTTCGTCATAATTGACTCGCACGTTGACTCTGGCGTTGGGAATATTTGAACACAACAAATTAATATTATTGATAATTTTGTCGTATGACGCTTCACCACTGCTGTTTCTTATCTTGTTATGTCGCTCGCGATTGCCCTCCAATGTAATTTGAACGTTATACAATCTTATCTCATTCATTTTTTTAATCATCTCATCGTCAATGCAAAAACCATTTGTAGTAATTCCATTAGTAAAATTGACGCCGTGATTGTCGCAAATATCTTTCGCATATTGGCTTATTGTCAACACAATATCATTGAAATACAGAAGGGGTTCACCACCAAACCAATTTAACTCCAATGACTTAATGCCAGTTTCCTCGATTTTTCGTTTTATAAGCATTTTTATCGACCCAACCGTTTCTTCTGACATACGACCGTGACGATGCTCTTCATAACAACACCAACAACGAAAATTACATTCCAAGGTCGGATTGATAATTAATAGAAAACGATCGGTAGAATGTGTTATGATTTTGTTTTTATATTTTATATAGGCCAATTCGTCAAATTCTTTTTCAATGATATATCCCAATTGTTTGAATTGACTGAACTCTATTGGGTAATTATGTTCAAATAAAAGCAAATCATCCATAAGCATTTCAACGTTTTTCCATTCAGAAATCCGCATAAGAAATCCAGAACCATTCAGACCGTTAAAAAGCAATTTTTTACCTTTGTAGTCAATCAAATAATTGTATCTGCTAACTTTGTAAATCATATTAGTTAAATTCCCCAACTAATCATAGCACAAAAAACACCACACAAAACAATAACACACAATTAACTATCAGCGTATTATACACAAAAAGCTATGATTGTGGACCGCCATTCTCGCATTTGCCACAAGCCAAGCCGACATTTACATTGACAACAATTCCACAAACAGTTGCGTTATTACTACCAGAGCAGCCACATCCGGCAACGCAGTTTGCCCCATGACAATTATTTGGTGCTTCTCCTCCGTAAACAACTGCCATGGCCATGGTATCCTAAGTTTCCTCCGAAAAAAGTTTTAATGATTTTTCCTTTTTCTTCATATTAGAGCCTTCTATTTTTATTATTAAAGATGCAAATCAAAAAAAGAGGGATTTAAAAATCCACATCCTACAGATGCGCTGTAAAACTACAACATTTTCCGATACGTTCGACAAAATTTTTAAAAAAATATTTTTTGTATCTTTGCAGAAATTTAAATCATCATATCATGGCAACAATAAAAGGAACTTACAAGGGCAATTTGCGCAACGAGATGACGCATTTGCAGTCAGGAAACACCATAATAACTGACGCTCCTGCCGACAACCACGGCAAGGGCGAGGCCTTCTCTCCCACCGACCTGGCATGCGCCGCACTGGCAGGCTGCATGATGACAATCATGGGAATCACAGCACAGAGCAAAGGTTTCAGCATCGACGGCGCCACCTACGAGGTACAGAAGACCATGGCCGCCGACCCGCGCCGCATCGGACAAATCGACATCACCATCACCTTCCCGAAAAACGACTATACCGACGCCCAGAAAGCGATGCTCAAACACGCCGCCGACACCTGCCCGGTTGGGAAATCGCTGCATCCGGATGTGAAAGTGAATTTAACAATGAACTTTTAACCTGTCATTTCGACCGGAACATTTCTTCTCCGTCATTTCGACCGGAACATTTCTTCTCCGTCATTTCGACTGGAACATTTCTTCTCCGTCATTTCGACCGGAGCGAAGCGAAGTGGAGAAATCTCATAAAATCAACATGATTCTCTCCTTCCCTATTTCCATTTTCGAAAACCCGAACATCTTCTTTCCCAAATCTTTTAACGATGCCCCTATGAGGTAAACATCGTCATCGATTATCAGAAACCTATCGTGAGATTTGTTGAAAACCTCAATGTTTATTGGCTGATACTGTGAATTATGCTTCGTTAATGCCAGTTTCATTTTTTCAGAAAAACGAGCAGTGTAAATCGTTGCCGAGACGCCAGCATTTCGGTTATCAAGCATAGTTAAAACAGTTTCATCTATGTAATTGTCAATAAGGATTATTGAAGATTTGGCGCGTTTAATCAGGTCGGTGACAAACTTATATGCATCGAAAATTTGTCCGTCGCAGAAAACGCCTTGCACCGGAGGAAGAGATGATTTTACAAAAAAGTCAACTTTATTTGTCAACTCATTAATTTGATTTTCATGTTTTATCAAACGGTTGTCAATTCTTTCCTCAAGATGCATTATCCTGGTATCTATAGCATATCCTTTTAGCAGATAATCTTTCAGAACGGCATTTGCCCATTTTCGGAATTGTGTGCCACGCTTACTTTTTACACGATATCCAACAGATATAATCACATCGAGATTATAGAACTTCGCTTTTCGTCTTTTTTCATTTCCGCCCTCATTTTGAACTAGTAAGAAATCCTTACTAGTTGACTCCTCATACAACTCCTCTTCATCATATATATTACCAACATGCATTGTGACATTTTGAGGTGTCGTATCAAATGGTTTTGCCATTTGAGGTCTAGTAAGCCATACGGTCTCATCAACCAGTTGCACTTCAAGTTGAATGGTATCGTCTTCGCTTTTATAAATAACCACGGACTTTTCCGTTGGTTGATAATTTGTTAATTTCTTTTCCATTTTTTAATATCAAGGCCTCCTTTACAGCCTAACGTTAAACAATAAAAATCCTTTCACATTTCTGTGAACACCCGTCCATTTGATCATTTTGTTTTACGATGCTGATTTGGTTTCAAATCTGGTTGCAAAGATAGTTAAAATCAACAAACTTTTAACACGTCTTTCCCTTATTAATAAATCCGGTGAACAAAACCATATATTCACCGGATTTATTCGTCAATTATGAGCCAAAAACAATATTACAATATGGTTTTTATGCAAATTTTCCATATTATAATATTGTTTTTGTTAAAACCTCAACAGATTATTTCCCGCTCTTTCTTCTGTTGCACTCCCTGCATAGCATCTGGCAGTTTTCGGCGACAGTTCGTCCACCATCGCACCACGGCGTAATATGGTCGGCTTCCATCTGATTCAATTCGAAATGACGACAGCAGTCGGCGCATACGCCTTGCTGACGCTCGTATGCCGACAGTTTCTGTGCATCGGTGAACGCCCTAATGGAGAGATGTTTTTCTTTTCCTGTTAAAAGATATGGATAAATACCTGTTTTCTTGGTGACGTCGTCATCGAGAATCAGGCGACTCACTTCAGTGTCAATATTCTGATAATCAAAAATTCGATCTTTGTATTGCTTATAGAGAAAGCCCCAACCGACGCCTTTCATAATCTTCTTGCGCTCCTTGGCAGGGCGGAACGTAGTCTCGACCCATGTTATCACCGACTGAAAAAACTGCCACAACGGCGCAGCGCCCGGGTCGTGCTGATGGTTCGACATATACACCTCAATGTTTCCGTCTGATATCCAACTGATTGCTGTTTCCAGATATTCCTGACGGATAGCCGAGCCTGTCAGGTAATCGGCTCCTATCTTGGCAGCCGGGGCGCCGTTTTTGCTGAAATAACGCTTGGCGTCGCTCACCCACGGGCCGGCATAAACAGCGTTACGCAGTTCTTGTTCCGTAAGTTCCTTTCCGGCGATGTTAATGGTGCGAAACCATTTCAGTTTCTCGCTGTCGGCGCCGCTGCATATATACACCTGAAGCTCGTAGTTGAGAACCTGCTCCTTCTCGTCGTCTTTGAGATTATGGAAATAGCGGAAATCGAAGGCGAAGTCGCCTGTCACATACTGGCAGATGCTGATGGTGCGCTGCTGTCCGTCGATAATCTCGAATGTGCCGTCTTCCCTTGTGGCCCAATACATTACGTTAAGCGGGAAGCCCTGTGTAAGCGTGTCGATTACGGCGTTGCGTTCCTTCTCGCCATACACAAACTCACGCTGGTAAGGCGGTCGCACATCCAGTTTGCCGCTGTATGCGCGCACTCCGTTTTCGTTGTTGTCCTGATAGCCTTCTGTAAGCTCGCGGACTGTTATTTTATGCAGTTCTATTTCCATGATATGAAGTTTTAATATTTCTCAAATTTCTCAGCCGCCATCGGAAGTTCGGCTTCGGGTTGCCGGTATTGAACAAGTCGGCGACGAATTAGAATACGACTATATACCCTTTTATTATTTAGCACAGCGCAACCTCCTCTGTCTTCTGGATGAGGTGTATAAGGAACAATTCCATAAAACTTATTCAATCTGCTATTACCAGCACAGATGCCCAATATTTCAAATTGTGCCGGGTTATATTTATCCATAAATGTTATTGGAACTCCCATAAAGCCAGTATAATCAATTGGAATATCTGAAGTTTTGTCTATATTTATTGCATCATAATTATCATATTTCGGATAATCATCAAGATTATACTTTTTAAACAAAATCAAGCTTTCATTTCGTTTCTGTATCTCTAAATTAGTAAACCAATTAACACCAGAAACACGAATCATTCCCTCCCTATGGTCACCCGCAGTAGCCACATCCTCATATTTGCTGTAAAAATGTCCGGCACCTCCTTTAAAACCATAACCAAGCCATATTTTATTATCTCTTATCAAAGGAAAGAAATCCTTGTTTGTAATAGCATTTTGATTTCCTATTATAATAAACTTCTTATCGTATCCTATAAGTTGTGCAACATACTCTCTAAACAATGAAAAGGGCGGATTTGTCACCACAATATCAGCCTCTTTCAACAATTCGATACATTCAGTTGAGCGGAAATCACCATCGCCATTAAAATAATGAATGCCGATTTCTTCTGGGTCGGGCACCCGATTACCATTTTTATCGCCAAAATACTCAAGCCATATAGCTCTCTCAGAATCGTTTTGACTGAATAAATCTCTGTTTTGGTTCTTATAACATGTTGTGATAAGCTTTTTTAAGCCAAGTGCTTCAAAATTGTAGCTGAAATAGTGGAAAAAATTGCTAACACGTGGGTCATCACAATTACAAAGAACAACTTTATCCTTGAAATGAGATTTATAGTGTTTCAATTCATTTTCAATGTCCACAAGTTGTGTGTAGAACTCATCTTTTTTGGCTTTACTTGCCGCATGAAGATTAACGTTGCCTGCCATAATAGATTGATAGATTGGGCAATGCTATCAATCCGCAAACGCAAAAAGAAAAAGGTGCTTTCCTTATTGCGTTACCAAGGCAACCCTGCAAGGAGACCTTTGACGAAAATAAGTACTCACACCATTGGGTATGAGCATTGCTTATTATACTTCGTCAAAAGTCTGCCCGCATATTGGCAAACCTTCACTTATTATTTTCGTGTTTTATCTCCGTTAATCTTGCAGGGTTTTCGGCAAACGCGAAATAATAGCTAATGCTTTGTTTTACAATATGTTAAATTTGTTTTACTTTACTCTTTCTTTTAAAAATTATCGTTTAACCTTGCAAAATTACAAAGTTTTTGGAACAAAAAGAAAATTTTGGAAACTTTTTTGTTTGTTAACGTTAGTAGAAGATTTCTCCACTCCGCTATCGCTCCGGTCGAAATGACGTGAAGAATGTTTTTTTTTTACACGATGTTGTTCAAGTCGCTGAAAAGATATACATATTTTTATTCACCAAACCCGGTGGTCACCGTATACGGCCTTATCCTCTGTTTGACCAGATTTGGTGTCAGAAAACCGTTTTTGGCGATTTCGGGTATGCCAAGAAAAGCAAAAACGCTTATCATTTTATATGTTTCTTAATGCTCTTTTATTCCTATTTCTTTTAATTTTTTGTTTTACTGTCGAGGTGCAAATATCCAAATTTTCACTTAAAAGTATTTATTCATAAATCTTTTTTACCAAATTTTTAAAAAACAAAACATCATTGATTTCATTCCGATTTTTGCAATTTCCGGAATAAAACAAATCACTTATTCATCATCACTTCATCGGCCAAATATCTGTCACCGAAAGTGTAAAGCATTGTTGACGGGTCGCGCATCAACTCATTTGTGCGGGAGCGATAGAACATATCCAGCGCCTCTTCCGGACTGATGCCAAGGTCTTTCTGTATCAGGCTCACTATCCTGCCTATCTTGTTCCACATCAGCAAAGAGTTTAACATGACGTTATATTTTATAGGATTCAACAAAACGCAGATACTCATCAACCACTTTCTGATTGCTGATACACAATTGATTATTAGGACTATGCTCCGACAGATTCTTTAATGCCATCTCCAAAGGCATCATATTTGACATATAAGCTTCAACGGTGTCAATCACCCTGTCGTTGGCGACACCACCTTCAACAATATCAAAACTCTCAACGACATTATCACCCCGACGATTTGCGACAATGAACTTCAGCCACTCTATATCGTAGGATTCAAACTTCTTGTATGAATATTTCGTTTTTGCTGTTGCGACATCAAATTCATACACATTCACAATGCCTTCGCCAAGACGAATACGTGCCATACGGTTGGCCCACATATCAGCTTGCTGTTGAATGTCAGTAATATAAAAACCTTTTCCAAAATCAAGACCTTCTCGTCCTCTGTCAACTTCAGGATGTTCAATAATTTCAGTGCCACCATGATAAACTTTCATGCCTCCACTCCTTTCTTCGCTTCTCGGCGATGCAAAGCCTCAAGCACATCTTCTGTGACTATACGGCGACTTTGTGTGTGCAACGTATCATAACATGGATATATCAAATCGGAAAACAAATTAACGGCTTTCATGCGAGCATACATCTCCGAAGCGCTAACACCTTCAGCCTCTGCAGCCGATTCAACACATGATGCAGCAAAGATATTTCTAAGCTCATCGTCATTTGAAGCCGTAAAACGTTTATCCGACATTTCGTTTGATTTTAAATAATCCATTATCTTTTGTTTAAGGTGCAAATATACAAATTTTTATTTTAAAGTATTTATTTACAAATCTTTTTTACCAAATTTTCAAAAAGCAAAACATCATTGATTTCATTCCGATTTTTGCAATTTCCGGAATAAACTGATTAAAAAAACGATTGAAACGACAAGAAATTGTTAAAAATTTTTAACAATTTTTCCCTTGACATACAAGGTTTTATATCGTATTTTTGGAGCGATGTTTCTAAAAAATTGAAATTTATGGAAAATAACGGTTTATCTAATTATCAGTCATCGGAAAAGTCGAATTGTACAATCTTGATGCCATAATCTCTGTCGGATACCGCGTCAACACTTCAAGAGGCGTTGAGTTTCGTCAATGGGCCAACAAAATCCTGAAAGATTATATTCTAATCGGAGCTTCTTTGAAAGACTTGTGTAAAAAGTTGTTTGCGTTTTCAAAACTGAATTTCAACAAAGAAAAGCTTCTGCAACTTATTCAAAGTTCGTGATGATGTGAAAAAGTTAACGGCTAAAAATCTTTTAACTTTTCTCTTTTAGCTTTTAACTAAAAGTTGTATCTTTGCACCGAAAATTTTTGAAACGTGTCAGAAATACTTGAACATTTGAACGAGCCTCAATGCGAGGCGGTTACGACGATAGAAGGCCCAGTGATGGTGATAGCCGGCGCGGGCTCGGGCAAGACCCGTGCCCTCACCCACCGTATCGCCTATATGATTGAGCAGGGCATCAATCCTTTCTCAATCATGGCGTTGACGTTTACCAACAAAGCCGCCAAGGAGATGAAGGAGCGCATCATGCAGCTTGTAGAGCCAGGGGCGGCGCGCAACGTATGGATGGGTACGTTCCATTCGATCTTCGCAAGGATTTTAAGAATAGAGGCAGCGCATTTAGGCTATACCTCGGAGTTTACGATTTATGACACCGACGACTCCAAGACACTCGTCAACCAGATATTAAAAGAAAGAGAAATCGACATGAAAGCATATCCGGCGAAATATATACTGCATCGCATCTCGATGGCGAAGTCGGCACTTTACACACCGGAGGACTACTGCGAGAACGCCGAGATACAGGAGCAGGACCGCCGCGCCAACAAGCCGCTCATAGGGGAGATTTTCAAGACGTACAACAGCCGTCTGAAACGCGCCAACGCCATGGATTTCGACGATATTCTGTTCAACACCAACGTGCTGCTGCGCGATTTTCCGGATATCCTTTTAAAATATCAAAGACATTTTGAATATATCCTCGTAGATGAGTATCAGGATACCAACTATGCGCAATACCTTATAATAAAACGCATAGCGGCGATGCGCGAGAACATCTGCGTTGTGGGCGACGATGCACAGTCCATTTACAGCTTCCGCGGCGCGAACATTCAGAACATACTGAATTTCAAGCAAGATTATCCTGAACAGAAACTCATTCGTCTCGAGCAGAATTACCGCTCGACGAAGACCATAGTGAAAGCGGCAAACAGCGTGATTGCCAACAACAAAGACCAAATCAAGAAAAACGTGTGGTCCGACAAGGAGGACGGCGAACTCATCACATTGTTGCGAGCCACTTCCGACAACGAGGAGGGCACTCTCGTGGCCAACTCCATCTTCGGCTATAAGATGTCGCGGCAGCTCTCCAACAAAGACTTCGTTATCCTGTACCGCACCAACGCACAGTCACGCTCGCTCGAAGAGGCGTTGCGCAAACAAGACATACCTTATAAGATATACGGCGGCCTCTCGTTCTACGACCGCAAAGAGGTGAAGGACCTCCTCGCCTATTTCCGCGTCGTCGTCAACCCGACAGACGAGCAGGCGTTGTTGAGAATCATCAACTATCCGGCAAGAGGCATAGGCGACACCACAAAACAGAAGTTGCAGGTCATCGCCGACCAACGAGGCTGTACCGTTTGGGACGCACTATGCTCCATGAACGAGCAATCGACGGAGTTCAACATGGGAACAATCAACAAGTTGAGCGGTTTCGCAACCATGATTCAGAGTTTCCAGACGCAGACAGACAAGATGAACGCCTTCGAGTTGGCGAAACACATCGCAGACAATGTCGGCATCATCAAGGTTTTGAAAGAAGACGAGAGTCCGGAAGGCGTGATGCGAGTGCAGAACATCGAGGAACTCATGAACGCCATTCAGGAATTTTCCGACAAGCAAGTCGATGAAATCACCGGCGAGCAAATCACCGTCAGCCTGCCGAAGTTCCTTGAAGATGTCGCGCTGCTCACCGACCGCGACGAAAAAGAAGACGAGAACGCCGACTATGTCACGCTCATGACCATCCATAGCGCGAAAGGTCTTGAATTCCCATTTGTTTATATCGTAGGACTTGAAGAAAACCTCTTTCCCGGGATTCAGTCGCTGAGCACTCGAGAGGACCTTGAGGAGGAGCGCCGACTTTTCTATGTGGCATTGACGAGAGCCGAGACAAAGCTCATCTTAAGCTACGCCGAAAGTCGTTACCGTTGGGGCAACATCACGCTCAGCGAGCCATCGCGTTTCATTGATGAAATCGACCCCGAGCTGATTGAAAAGACAAAGAAGGCGTCGTTTAGAGGCACCACAATCAAAGAAGACAGAGGATATAATCCGTTTTCTGGCAGGGGTGCCTGGACTTACAGAGGAGACAAGAGATACGAAAAGCCCCGCGAGGAGCCCCGTCATTTCGAGCGACCGACTAACGCCCCGTCATTTCGAGCGGAGCGGAGCGGAGCGGCGAAATCTCCCGCATCATATCCAAAGGTCTCCATTTCCGATTTCATTCCCATCGACGCTAAAGAAATAGAAGCCGGAATGCGCGTGCTTCATCAGAAATTCGGGCAAGGAACAGTAGTGAAAGTTGAAGGTGTGGGACCTAACAAAAAGGCGTCTGTCGATTTTGATGAAAGCGGCAGCAAGATGTTAATGTTGAAATTCGCGAAATTAAGTATTTTAAAACAATAATTTTTAATGGTTTAAAGTTTGAAGAGACGGCGTATAGACCGTCTGAAAGATAAAAAAGATTAAAATTGAATTAATATTTAAATTATGGAATATAACACAGAACGCGAGAAGATAGTGATTCCGGAATACGGGCGCAACATCCAGGTGATGATTCGCCATCTCAACGATATCGAAGACCGCAAACAGCGCACCGAGGCGGCTTATTTCGTCGTCAACGTGATGGCGCAGATGAACCCGCAGGTTAAAGAGTCCAACGACCACATGCACAAACTGTGGGACCACCTTCACATCATCGCAAACTACGAGCTTGATGTCGACGGGCCATACCCAGCCCCGACTCCAGAGATGCAGAAGAAGAAACCCGGACACGTCGGTTATCAAAAGAACAACATACGTTACGGTCATTACGGACAATATATTTACGATGTAGTGAAGAAAGTCAAGGAGATGGAAGACGGTCCGAAGAAACAGGCCATTTTGATTAACATCGCCAATCAAATGAAGCGCGATTATCTCAACTGGAACCGTGACACTGTCAACGACCTGCTTATCCTCGACGACTTGTATAAGATTTCCGGCGAGGAGATCACTCTTCCGATGGACACCAAACTCATTCCGACCAACGAGATTTTGAACAAGCCTTCGTCGCAGCAACAAAATCAGAAGAAAAAAAACAGCGGCAATAGCAAGAAGAACGGCAAGAACAACAGCCAGCCGCAGGCCAAGCAAAACAATCCCAACCGTCCAAACAGAAAGAATTAAGCCATGGCGTCATTCAGAGTCACAGGTGGCGGCAAGCTCAACGGCACCATCGTCCCTCAAGGTGCAAAAAACGAGGCGATGCAGGTGCTATGTGCCGCGCTCCTCACCGACGAACCGGTGACAATCACCAATTTACCCGACATTCTCGACATAAACAACCTCATCGACTTGATGAAAGGAATGGGTGTCAGTGTCGATCGCAAGAGCAAGAGCGAGGTGACATTGCAAGCCTCCTACATCAACCATGACTATTTCAACACCAAGGATTTTCACGAGAGAGCCACTAAACTCCGTGGCTCGGTGATGATTCTCGGCCCACTGTTGGCACGTTTCGGACAGGGTTACATGCCTCGTCCGGGAGGTGACAAAATAGGTCGCCGTCGTCTCGACACGCACCTCATAGGCTTGCAGAATCTCGGCGCCAAGATGGAGACCATCGGATTAGAGCACGTTTATCGTCTCGTGGCACCAGACAACGGTCTCAAGGGCACATACATGCTCCTCGACGAGGCCTCTGTCACAGGCACCGCCAATATCGTGATGGCTGCGGTGATGGCCAAAGGCACAACGACCATCTTCAACGCTGCCTGCGAGCCATATTTAGTGCAGTTATGCCGCATGCTGACAGCCATGGGCGCCAAAATAGACGGGATAGGCTCTAACTTGTTGAGGATTACAGGTGTAGAGAAATTGCACGGCACAACACACAGATTGCTCGCCGACATGATTGAAGTCGGTTCATTCATAGGTCTCGCCGCGATGACAGGCTCCGACATCACGATAAAAGACGCCGGCATCAAGGATTTAGGCATCATTCCCAGCACTTTCAAGAAACTCGGCATCAAGATGGAGTTCATCGGAGACGACATCCATATTCCCGCACAGGAGCATTATCAGGTGGAGACATTCATCGACGGCAGCATTCTCACCATCGCCGACGCACCGTGGCCTGGATTCACACCAGACTTAATCAGCATCGTACTTGTAGTGGCGACACAGGCAAAAGGCACAGTGCTTATCCACCAGAAGATGTTCGAGAGCCGTCTGTTCTTCGTTGACAAGCTCATCGACATGGGCGCACAGATTATCCTCTGCGACCCGCACCGCGCCAACATTATCGGATTAGACAAAAGCCATCAACTCAAAGCGACAAAGATGGCATCGCCCGACATACGCGCAGGCGTGGCGTTGCTCATAGCAGCCCTATCCGCCGACGGCATATCAATCATCGACAACATAGACCAAATCGACAGAGGTTATCAAGACATCGACGGACGATTGAGACAGCTCGGAGCGCAAATCGAGAGAATATAAATCCATCATATCCGAATTTTCATGCCAAAATGACACGCCAAGCGTTTTGGCATGGATTTTGATTACATCTTCCATTATCATAGACAAAAATAAAATATATATATATCATGAGCAAGCACAAGAAAAATCAAGAAATTAAAAGTGAAGAAGAGCAAAACCAGACTAATGAGAACATAGAAGCGGGCGAAGAAAAAAAAGAGGAGAAAACGGAAAGCTTCGAGGAGAAATTCAATGAATTGAATGACAAATATCTCCGTTTATACTCGGAATATGACAATTATCGCAAGCGCACCGCCAATGAGAAAGTCGATTTGATAAAGACGGCGGCGGAAGGCACCATAGTGGCGCTTCTCCCTATTCTCGATGATTTTGAAAGAGCGTTACCAACCATGGAAAATCTTGAAGACAAGGCTAATTACGAAGGTGTCATGTTGATTTACAACAAGTTAAAACGCACTTTGGAGCAAAAAGGTCTCGAAGAAATCAAAGCTGTAGGCGAGCCGTTCAACACCGACGAGCACGAGGCCCTGACACAAATTCCGGCCACTGACGAGGGTCAGAAAGACAAGGTGATTGACGTGATTCAGAAAGGTTATAAATTAAACGGCAAGGTCATCAGATACGCACGCGTCGTTGTCGGTTGCTGAATCATTCAATAACGACCGCGTTGACGCGAGTAATCGTGTATGCACCGGCATTTAACAATGATTTCCACGAATTAAGTAACAATATGGCAGAGAAAAGAGATTACTACGAGGTGTTGGAGGTTTCAAGGACCGCCACGGTTGAGGAGATAAAAAAAGCATACAGAAAAAAGGCGTTACAACATCATCCAGACAGGAATCCGGGTGACAAGGAGGCCGAGGAGAAATTCAAGGAAGCCGCGGAGGCGTATGGTGTGTTGAGCGACGAGAACAAACGCGCCCTCTACGACCGCTACGGTCATGCCGGTGTCAACGGCCAGGACTTCAGCGGCGCTTCGATGAACGACATTTTCAGTCAGTTCGGAGACATTTTAGGCGATTTGTTCGGCGGCGGCTTCGGCTTCAATTTCGGCGGCGGTTTCGGCGGCGGTTTCGGCGGGGGCGGTCAGCAAAAGCCCGTTTACCGTGGCTCCAACCTGCGTCTGCGAGTGAAGCTGTCGCTTGAGGAGATAGCCTCCGGCGTGAAAAAGAAAGTCAAGGTCAACAAATATGTGCCTTGCGAGAGATGCAAGGGCAGCGGTTCCGAGGACGGACAGACCGAGACATGCAAGACCTGCGACGGACGCGGTCAGCGTGTGATGCGCTCCGGTTTCTTCACGCAAGTAAGCACTTGTCCGACATGCGGCGGCGAGGGTCGCGTGATAAAGAAGAAATGCGCGGCATGCAACGGCGACGGCATCGTGAAAGGCGAAGAAGTCATCGAGCTCGACATTCCGGCTGGTGTCGCCGACGGCATGCAGCTGTCGGTGCGAGGCAAAGGCAACGCCGGCGCCCGCAACGGAGTTGCGGGCGACCTGCTCATACTCATCGAAGAAGAGAAACATAAAGACTTCGTGCGCGACGGCAACGACATCATACACAACCTCTTCATAAGCATACCGCAGGCTGCATTGGGCTGCAACGTCGAGGTGCCTTGCATAGGCGGCGCCATAAGCCTCAAAATCCCGGCAGGGACACAGAGCGGCGACATAATCCGAGTGAAAGGCAAAGGCCTGCCCGAAATAAATAGTTACAGAGTGGGCGAACTTATAGTGAACGTAAACGTGTGGACCCCTAAAAAACTGTCAAAAGAAGAGGAAAAGATAATGAAAGAACTTCTCGAAAGCGAGAACTTCAAGCCGAAACCGGGAGCTAACGACAAAGGCGTATTCGATAAAATCAGAGACTTCTTTAGCTAAAAAAAAACATGAATTACCTCGAAATCAACAACGTCTCCAAGACATACGGCACAAAAAAAGCACTCAACGACATCTCTATCAAGGTGCCGGGGGAAAGCATATACGGCCTGCTGGGACCTAACGGAGCAGGCAAGACAACTCTCATCAGAATCCTGAACCAGATAACGATGCCCGACTCAGGTCAAGTGTTGCTCAACGGCAATCCATTGTTACCAAGCGATATAGCCAATATAGGCTATCTGCCCGAAGAACGTGGTCTTTACAAAAAAATGAAAGTCGGCGAACAAGCCATTTACCTCGCGCAACTGAAGGGCATGAGCAAAAAAGAAGCCGATAAACGACTTCGTCATTGGTTTGTGAAGTTTGAAATAGCAAGCTGGTGGGACAAGAAAGTGGAAGAGCTCAGCAAAGGCATGCAACAGAAGGTACAGTTCATCGTCACAGTGGTACATGAGCCAAAACTGCTCATTTTCGACGAGCCGTTTTCCGGATTCGACCCCATCAACGTAAATTTACTGAAAAACGAAATCATAGAACTCCGCGACAAAGGAGCCACCATACTGTTCTCAACGCACAACATGGCGTCAGTCGAGGAGCTGTGCGACAACATCATGCTCATCAATAATGGTGAAAAAATCCTCGAAGGCAGCGTTTACGACATCAAACAACAATATAAAAACCACACCTACGATATCGTATATAGGCCCAACGACGGCAGCGGAGAGACACATCTCACCGTCAACTCGACAAATCCAAACGAAATGATTCGCGACATACTCGACAAAGGCGAACTCGTATCGTTTAACGAGATATTACCTTCGATGAACGATATATTTATCAATTTAGTCTCATCATCTAACCAATAAAATCAACGACCAATGAAGATCGGCATCATCATAGAAAGAGAATATCTCACACGCGTCAGGAAACGCTCGTTTATACTTATCACCTTTCTTGCCCCATTGTTTTTCGCCGCTTTGATGTTCCTTCCGATAATACTGATGAGGCATCAAGAGAAGTTCGACGGGAAAAGAGTCATTGCAGTATGCGACGAGACCACGTTGTTTTACGGCAAGTTGGGAAACACCGACATCAACACCTTTTTATATATAGACAATGACATTGACGATGCAAAGAGTCTCGTGAAAGAAGGTTTATATGACGGGGTGCTTTACATTCCCGCCACGTCGTTGAGTGTACCGACAAGCGCCGAGATTTACAGCATGAAACAGCTTCCCATGTCGCTCACATCACATATCAGGTCGCAGATGAAGCAAGTTGTCGAGCATCAGAAGCTGCTCGCCTCCGGAATCGACCCCGCCATTGTGAAGGCATCGGCGACAAGCATCAACTTGCAGTCTATCAAGATGAGCGAGAAAGACGGCGAGCAGAAGAGTTTCGGCGAGTTCGAGCTCATTCTCGGGCTGTTTCTTGCCTTGGTGATTTATTTCGTCATTTTCATCTTCGGCAGCCAGGTGATGCGCGGTGTCATCGAAGAGAAGACGAATCGCATTGTCGAGGTAATCATCAGTTCCGTCAAGCCTTTTGAGTTAATGATGGGCAAGATTATCGGTGTGGCTCTTGTCGGGTTGACACAGTTTTTGTTATGGGGTGTGTTTACGCTTGCCATTTATAGTGTCGCGTCAGCATTCCTGCCCACTCAAGACGTGTTTTCAGCCGGAACAGTGATGACGGAACAGATTGCCGAGGCGTCAGCGACCGCCGAAGGCTCCGGTATGCTACAAGAGGTATTTGAAGTCATCGACTCCATTAATTTCAAGGACATCTTATGGTGTTTCCTTTTCTACTTCATCGGAGGCTATTTCCTTTATTCGGCGATGTTCGCAGCCGTCGGGGCAGCTGTTGACAACGAGACCGACACACAGCAGTTCGCGACCCCGATATCGTTGATATTAGTGTTACCGATGGTGTGTTCTTCCATAATCGCCAACGCACCTGACAGTTCCATAGCTTTATGGCTGTCGATGATACCGTTCACCGCACCGGTCGGCATGATGTTGAGAATACCTTTCGGCGTGCCAATTTGGCAGATTGCGGTGTCAGTAACATTGTTATTCGCCACATTCATATTGTTCACCTGGCTCGCAAGCAAAGTTTATCGCACAGGAATCCTCATGTACGGCAAAAAAGTTTCATGGAAAGAAATCTTCAAATGGATAAAATATTAATAAAAAAAATATTTTGTCAGCATTGAAAAATATAGTATCTTTGCACGCTAAAAATTTTAGTGGTTGATTTTTAAGAATTAATTAAAAAGTTTAATATTACAAAAATTGATTTACAATGCAAAACAAAGGAGTTATTAAGTTTTTGGCATTATTATTGGCGCTTTTCTCAGTGTATCAGTTGTCATTCACGTTTGTGACAAGGCACGTGGAAAGCAAAGCGAAAGCCTATGCTGAAAGTCCGAAGACTGTCGCTTTAGCAAAAGAGATGGCTAATGACGACCACAATGCTTTTGAGTTCTATCTTGATTCCATCAAGACAGCGAAGGAGACTTACTATCTCGACTCAGTGGGAACAATTACTATTTACATGTGGCAGGATTACCGCAAGTGCAAGGAGCAGGAGTTGAACCTCGGCCTTGACCTCAAGGGCGGCATGAACGTCATGATGGGAGTGTCGGTGTCCGACATCATCGTCGCTCTCGCCGGTCACAGCAACGACGCCACTTTCAGAGAAGCCATACGCATCGCTAATGAGCAGCAACTCAAGAGTCAGAAGGACTTCGTCGATCTCTTTGGCGAAGCTTATACGAAGCTCGACCCCAACGCGCGTCTTGCCTCTATTTTCCTATATGAGTTCAAAGACAAAGGCATCACTGTCAACTCCACAAACGACGAGGTGTTGAAGGTCATCAAAGACGAGACCAGCAGCGCCATCGACCGTTCATATCAGATTTTGAGAACACGTATCGACCGTTTCGGCGTGGCACAGCCCAACATTCAGAAGATGGAAGGCTCGGGTCGCATACTCGTAGAGCTTCCAGGCATCAAAGACCCTAAACGTGTCCGCAAACTGTTGCAGGGAACAGCACAGCTCGAATTCTGGGAGACATATAAATTCAACGAGATTTATCAGTATTTCGACGAAGCCAACGCTCATCTCGCCGAGATTGAGAAGGCAGGGAAACCAGAGAAAGCCGAAGAAGCAGAGGAAGAAAGCGACGTGGCTCTTCTCAACCAGATGCAAGAAGAAGACTCGTTGAAGAGAGCCCAGGAGAAAGCTCTTGAAACATACAAGGAAAACAACCCGTTGTATGTCTTTCTCACTCCGTCATATTACCAGAACAACACCGGCCAAGTGGTTCCGGGAGAGACAGCACGCGTCGGCATGGCGATGGTGAAAGACACAGCCAATATCAACAGGATGTTGAAACAATGCGCATCAATATTCCCACGAAACCTCAAATTCGCATGGTGCGTGAAGCCAACCGTTGCGCCTAACAGCAATGTGGAATTCATCGACCTCGTGGCGTTGAAAGCCAACCGCGACAACAAATGTTCACTCGGCGGCGAAGTTGTCACCGAAGCACGCCAAGACTATGACCAAAACGGTCGTGTCGAGGTCACAATCCAGATGAACACCGACGGTGCGAAGGCATGGAAACGCTTGACAGGCGACAACATCGGCCGTCAGGTGGCTATCGTGCTTGACAACTATGTTTACTCATACCCTGTCGTCAACGATGAAATTCCCGGCGGTCGTTCACAGATTTCCGGCGGCGACATGACAGTTGAAGAGGCCCAGGACTTGGCGAACATCCTCAAAGCCGGTAAGCTGCCTGCTCCTGCACATATCCTCGAAGAGAATGTCGTCGGTCCTTCTCTCGGTCAGGAAGCCATCATTTCGGGTTTCTGGTCATTCCTCATCGCTTTCTGTTTAGTGCTCATCTACATGATGTTCTTCTACAGCAAAGCCGGTTTCGCAGCCGACATCGCGTTGCTCGTGAACATATTATTCTTCTTTGGTGTCATCGCCTCATTCGGCACAGTGTTGACACTGCCCGGTATCGCCGGTATTGTCCTGACCTTGGGTATGGCTGTCGACTCCAACGTTATCATCTTCGAGCGTATCAAGGAAGAGCTTGCGGCAGGCAAAGGCATCCGTATCGCCGTCGCCGACGGTTTCAAGGCGGCTTATTCGGCCATCCTCGACGGTCAGATTACAACATTCTTGACAGGTTTCATCTTGTTCGAGTTCGGCACAGGCCCTGTTCAGGGTTTCGCCACAACCTTGATGATCGGTATATGCACCTCGTTGTTCACCTCAATATTCATCACACGTCTCATCATCGAAAGATGGCTTGACAAAGACAGAAAGATCAGGTTCTCAACCAATATGACACGCGACTTCTTGAAGCACACTAAATTCGACTTCATCAAGTTCGGCAAGACAGCTTTCATCATTAGCGGTATCATGATTGTCATCAGCTTCGGCTCACTGGCAGTACGCGGTCTCAACCTCGGCATCGACTTCCAGGGCGGTCGCAACTATGTGGTCCGCTTCGACAAGGAAGTGTCGGTCGCTCAAGTGCGCGAGGCCTTGGCAGAGGTAGAAGAGTTCAAGGACGACGCTCCAGAAGTCAAGACATACGGCCCAAGCCGTCAAGTGAAAATCACCACAAAATACGAAATCAACAGCAACGACCCTGAAATCGACCTTAAGATTCAAGGTCTGCTCTATGAAGGTTTGAAAGAGTTTTTCGACAAAAACATGACTTATGACCAGTTCACCTCCGACAGTGAAAAGAGCGATATGATGCTTGGCATCATGTCATCACAAAAGGTCGGCGCCACCATCGCTGACGACGTGACACGCAAGGCCATCTGGGCTGTCGTCATCTCATTGATTGTCATCTTCATTTACATCGCCATTCGCTTCAAGAGATGGCAGTATGGTCTCTCTTCAATCGTTGCATTGGCACAAGACACCATCATCGTTATCGGTATGTACTCATTGTTCTACAATGTGTTACCATTCTCAATGGAGGTTGACCAATCATTCATAGCCGCTGTCTTGACCATCATAGGTTACTCCATCAACAACACAGTGGTCATCTTCGACCGTATTCGCGAGAATGTGAACCTTTATCCAAAGAGACGCTGGTATGATAGAATGAACGACGGTGTCAACAGCACATTGCTCCGCTCAATCAACACATCAGGCTCAACATTAGTAGTGTTGCTCGCCATCTTCATCTTCGGCGGCGAGACCATTCGCGGATTCGTGTTCGCATTGCTCGTCGGTATCTTCGCAGGTACATTCTCATCATTGTTCATTGCTTCTCCTGTAGCTTATTTGCTGTTCAAAGGCAAGAAAGTCGATGAGAAACTCCTCGAAACGGCTGACAAAAAAAGGAAATAGTGCATGACACATATCTGATGTAGAGACGCGCCGTGGCGCGTCTCTACATTTTTTTTGCAAAAAACGCCCTTGATACGCAATGATTTTGTATCTTTGTTGTTTAATATAGAAAAGGAAAATCATGTCGAAAAAACTGTTGTTCATATTATGCGCATTATTACTCGGAGCTGCGCAACCTCTTGAGGCTCAACGCCGCAGTCCAGCGAAGAATGCAGACATAGCGTTTGAGAGAGGTCAATATTCTCTTGCCATCGAACGTTATAAAAAAGCTGTCAAGAAGGTGAAAAACAAAAAATTCGAAGACGAGCGCATCCGTATCACGTATCAACTTGGCGAGTGTTACCGTCTCACAGACAACATACGACAAGCCGCCCCGCAATATAAACGTGTTCTTAAAAGCGAGTTTCCCAAAAGCACACCTGTTTTTTACCTGCATTATGGCGATGTCTTGAAGCGCAACGAGAAATATGACGAAGCACTTGAGATGTATAACATTTACTCGGAGCTTGTACCGGACGACCCGCGAGGACAACGAGCAGCCGACGACATAGCGAATATCAAGGAATGGATAGAATATCCTTCAAAATACGAGGTTACACGTGTGAAGGCGCTTAACTCGAAATCGTCCGACTTCGGTATTGCCTGGATATCAAACAGTTTCAACGACGTTATCTTTACCTCCAATCGAGAAGGCGGTGTCGCAAAAGAAAAAGACGGCATCACGGGACAGCATTTTTCCGACTTCTATTATTCGAGACAAGACAAGAAAGGCACCTGGAGCAAGCCGGAGCTCGTAGATGAGGACGGCGGCTTGAACAGCAAAGGCGGCGAAGGCACTCCATTCTTCACAAAATCATTCTCCGATGTGTATTACACACGTTGTCCAAACGACAAAAAACGTCAATCAGGATGCCAAATCATGAAATCGAAACGCACAGGCACTTCGTTTGGAGAAGGTTCTGTCGTCGAAATTGCCGGTATCGACTCCGTTGACATCGTCGGCCATCCCACTTTGACCTCTGACGAGAGCATAATGTATTTCGCCGCAGAGCGTCACGGCGGCTTCGGCGGCAAAGACATCTGGGTGACTATCAAAGGCGACGACGGCAAGTTCGGACGACCATTGAATCTTGGAGAAGTGATAAACACTCAAGGCGACGAGATGTTTCCGTTCCTGCGTAACGACACAACGCTGTATTTCTCATCCGACGGTCATGGCGGCATGGGCGGCCTCGACATCTTCATGACCACGATAGACTCGTTGGGCAACTGGTCGAAGCCGGAAAATCTGAAATCACCAATCAACTCTACCGGCAACGACTTCGGCATCATCTTCCACCCTACCGAGGAACGCGGGTTCTTCGCCTCCAACAGAGGAAACCGCAATGGCATGGACGACGACATATTTTATTTCATCGAGCCTCCCGTCTTATTTACCGTCAACGGAACAGTCAAGAACGTGAACAGCCTTCAGTATGTAAGCGGAGCCAATGTGAGCATAGTGGGCACCGACGGCACAAGAGTCTCGACATTGTCAAGCGACAAAGGTACTTTCCAGTTCAACGAGGGCACCGTCAATGTGGGCAATATCTACATTTTGACAATAGAAAAAGACAACTTTTTCACATTGACAGATACCATCAACACCGTTGGATTGGAATTTAGCAGAGATTTCACGCCAAATTATGAAATATCCATGATTCCCACCGGCACTGTCGTCCTTCCGGAGATTCAATACGAGCTCAGGAAATGGGACTTGCTGCCGCAGTTTGAGGATTCGCTGCAAGGACTTGTCGAGATATTGCAGATAAACCCGAACATCACCATAGAACTCGGTTCACACACCGACAACCGCGGCTCCGAAGCGAGCAACGACATTTTGTCACAGAAACGCGCGCAAGCGGTGTGCGACTACCTGGTTATCAGAGGCATCGACCCTATGCGACTTACCGCCAAAGGCTACGGCGAACGCATACCGAGAACCGTCAACGGCATAAAACTGACGGAGACATATATCAACTCTTTGCCGACAGAAGAACAGAAGGAAAGAGCACACCAACTCAACCGCAGGACAGAATTCAAGGTGTTGAGCAGAGACTTCAAGCCGCGAGAGGACATCAGCGACGAACAGATGGCGAATATTAAACTCCATCCAGAAGACAACAAAGTGGCATTCACCCAAAACAAACAAGGCTATTTTGTATTCAAAAGCTATGTGAACGCCTACACTGAATTGATTATCTATGATAGAGACTCCGACTTCAGCGTGTCGCAGCAGAAAGTCTTGGAGATGCTGACCAATGGTGTCATCACCAAAGACGATTTCATCGGCGACAATGTTGAAAGAATCATCACGGCAGGCAAAGTCAAAGACCGGGCGCAATTCATTGTCAGAGAGATGCGTATCGCCGACCGCACCGTTGAGAACATAGAGGTGACCGTCGTCAACAGTCAAAAATACGATTGGGTTATGGGACAAAAAGTTCTGAAACAATTCGGAAACTTTGAATTTAACACAGATGAACATAATTTGATTTTCAAATAAGATGCCAGTAGAAAAACGTTATCAGCTTCGTGGCGTTTCAGCAGAGAAGGAAGACATTCACAACGCCATCAAGAATCTTGACAAAGGATTGTATCCCAATGCCTTTTGCAAGATAATCCCCGACATCCTTGGCGGAGACGATGAATATTGCAACATCATGCACGCAGACGGTGCAGGCACCAAGTCGTCGTTGGCTTATCTATATTGGAAAGAGACCGGCGATTTGTCGGTATGGGCAGGCATCGCACAAGATGCAGTGGTGATGAACACCGACGACTTGATGTGCGTAGGCGCCACCGACAAAATGCTTCTCTCATCAACAATCGGACGAAACAAGAACCTCATTCCAGGCGAAGTCATTTCCGCAATCATCAACGGCACAGAGGATTTCCTCGCGAAGTTGCGCTCCTTGGGCGTCGGCATCTATCTTACCGGCGGAGAGACAGCCGATGTCGGCGACCTGGTGAGAACCATTATCGTTGACAGTACCGTCACCACGAGAATGAAACGTTCCGAAGTGATTGAAAATCATATTCAACCAGGCGATGTCATAGTAGGATTCGCATCATACGGACAGGCGACATACGAAGACAGATATAACGGAGGTATGGGCTCCAACGGCTTGACCTCTGCGCGTCACGATGTGTTCGGACATTATTTAGCGGAAAAATACAAGGAGAGTTTTGACCACTCCATACCGGAAGAACTCGTTTATTCCGGAAATCACACACTCACAGAGCCCACAAAGGTTTCCGGCGTTGACGCAGGTAAACTCGTACTCGCCCCTACCCGCACCTATCTGCCAATGATGGTCCCGATTCTGGAAAATCTCCGTCCGAAAATCAACGGCATCATACACTGTAGCGGCGGTGCGCAGACAAAAGTGACACATTTCATCGACAAGTTGCACATTATCAAAGACAATATGATTGAGCTGCCACCATTGTTCGAGATGATTCAAGAATCATCAGGCACTGATTGGAAGGAGATGTATAAAGTGTTCAACATGGGCTCGCGTCTTGAGATTTATACCGATGAGAACTCCGCGGAAGAGATGATAAAAATCGCCGATTCATTCAACATCAAAGCCCAAGTCATCGGACACGTGGAAAAATCTGACAGAAAACAGCTTACCATCAAGAGTAAATACGGAATTTTTGAATACTAATGGAAATAATTGACAAATTAGAAGCGATTAAAGAACGCTGGGAAGCGTTGCGCGAGCAGCTCAACGACCCGGAACTGATGAACGACATGAAACGTTACGTGAAGGTGAACAAGGACTATAAAGACCTTGAGCCTATGGTGGAGGCGTTCAATCAATATAAGACATATCTCGCCAATATCAGCGAAGCGAAAGAGTTGCTGAAGACCGAGAAAGACGATGACATGCGAGAGATGGCACAGGAGGAACTCGACGAGGCCACCGAGAAAGTCGCCAAACTCGAGGAAGACATTAGGCTAATGCTCATTCCCAAAGACCCCACCGACGGCAAGAATGCCGTGATGGAGATTCGCGCCGGCACCGGCGGCGACGAGGCGGCTATATTCGCTGGCGACCTCTACAGAATGTATATCAAGTTCTGCGAAACGAAGAACTGGAAAGTCGAGACCGTCGATGCCAACGAAGGCACAGCAGGCGGCTTCAAGGAAATAGTGTTCAACGTCATCGGTGACGGAGCCTATGGAATACTGAAGTTCGAGTCAGGCGTGCACCGTGTGCAGCGTGTGCCGAAGACCGAGACTCAAGGACGCATCCACACCTCGGCAGCGTCGGTGGTGGTGCTTCCGGAAGCAGAAGAATTCGATGTGGAACTGCTCGATAAAGATATCAAAAAAGAAGTGTATTGCGCGGCTTCGGGACCCGGCGGACAGTGCGTCAACACCACATACAGCGCCGTGCGTCTCACCCATATTCCCACCGGCGTGGTCGTGAGCTGCATCGACGAACGTTCCCAGGCGAAAAACATGGCCAAAGCATTGAAAATCTTGAGAACTCGTATCTACGAACAAGAATACAACAAATATATGGAGGAAGTCTGCTCAAAACGCAAGACAATGGTGTCAACCGGCGACAGGTCGGCGAAGATTCGCACATACAACTACCCTCAAGGCCGTGTCACCGACCACCGTATCGGCTTTACCGTGTATAACCTCACCTCCGTGATGGACGGAGACCTGACAGCGTTTATAGAAAACCTGCAACTGGCAGAAAATGCCGAGAGACTGAAAGAGGGACTTGAAGAGTAGCCCCACAATCCCGTCATTTCGACCTGAGCGAAGCGAAAGCATTCAACCCGTCATTTCGACCGGAGTGAAGCGAAGTGGAGAAATCTACGACAAGCAAACGTCCATGAACACCCGGTTGCTGTAGATTTCTCGACAAGCTCGAAATGACGGGATTACAGGCTCGAAACGACATCATTCAACTCGTCATTTCGACCGGAGCGAAGCGAAGTGGAGAAATCTACGACTAACGAAATCCCTTCTTTTCGAGCGAAGCGAAGTGGAGACCTGAGCGAAGCGAAAGCATTCACCTCTGGTGAATAAATCTACGACTAACGAAAGTCCATGAACACCCGGTTGCTGTAGATTTCTCGACAGGCTCGAAATGACGGGGGTGACAAGCTCGAAATGACGGGATTACAGGCTCGAAATGACGGGATTACAGGCTCGAAACGACGGCAGTGATACACTCGAAACGACATTTTTATTTGGCAAAAAAATAATTATACAATGGATAAAAAAACTTTAATCAGTCACATCAGGGCGAAGAAATCGTTTCTTTGCGTAGGTCTTGACACCGACATCAAGAAGATTCCACAGCATCTGCTGAAAGAGGACGACCCCGTCTTCGCCTTCAACAAGGCCATAGTCGATGCCACGGCAAAGTATGCCGTAGCCTTCAAGCCGAACACCGCATTTTACGAGGTTTATGGAGCCAAAGGCTGGTTAAGTCTCGAAAAGACAATTACTTACATAAAAGAAAACCATCCTGGAATTTTCGTCATAGCAGATGCCAAACGCGGCGACATCGGCAACACTTCGGCAAACTATGCGAGAGCATTTTTCGAGACGCTGAAAGCCGACGCCATCACAGTGGCACCATATATGGGAGTGGATTCTGTCGAGCCATTCCTTGGCTTCGACGGCAAATGGGTCATTCTGCTTGCCCTCACGTCGAACAAAGGCTCAAAAGACTTCCAATATCTTAACACCGACGGCAAGGAGATGTATAAAAACGTGCTTCTTAAATCAAAAGAATGGGCTGACAGCGAAAAGATGATGTACGTCGTCGGTGCCACTCATCCGGAAGAACTCGGCGAGATTCGCAAGATGATGCCCGACAGCTTCCTCCTCGTTCCAGGTGTCGGAGCACAAGGCGGCGACCTGAAAGCAGTCGCGAAACACGGTCTCAACAAAGATTGCGGACTGTTGGTAAACTCTTCAAGAGGAATCATCTATGCCTCGAGCGGTGAAGACTTCGCTGAAAGAGCCGCGGAAGAGGCAGAGAAACTGCAAAAACAGATGGCTTCGATTCTTAAAAACTAAAACCGAGCATGAACTTGTGATCCTCGGGAATGCTCTTGGGGACGTTCTTCGCCCGGTCGATACAAACAACAACGCTGTGACAAACGGTAAAAACCTCGTTTGTCACAGCGTTCTTCAATTCCTGTCTCATCTTGAAACTCGTACGTCCCAACTCATAAGCCTCTGACTCACAAACAATATTATCATGTATTCTCACCGGAGCCTTGAAATCCAACTCCACGTGAACGAGCACATAACCGAATGTAAGCCAATCTATTTCCTGATTGAAAAGATGCTCGAAGAACTGGCTGCGACCGTAATCAAAAAGATTGCATTGCGCCCCGTTGTTGACATGGTCAAACGGGTCAAGGTCGCTCATACGAACTTGTATCGGACAAGAAAACATCACCTATAATTAGTGTACTATTGTAACTTTCTTTGTCGTCACATTGGCATCATTGGTGATGACTTTCACCAGATAAACACCATTTTCAAAAGCCGCGACATCAACATAAGTGTTGTCTGTGCCTTTCACCGATGCTATTTTCTGACCAACGGAGTTGTAAAGCTCGACAACGCTGATATTCTCGCCTTCAACAAAAATCTTGCTGTCAGCCGGGTTGGGATACACGTTGAAGCCAGTCATGTCGTTCTCATTTACGCCATCGTCTTTCTTATTGATAGAGAAGAGATGAGAATCCATCGCGCCATAGTTGCCGGCGGCATCAACGATTTTGTTGCCGTTGGCGTCTTTTATGTAATAATATCCGTTGCCATAGTTGCAGCAGATACCGTTGTTGTTGCTGTCGTAAATCCTGAACAGATAGCATTCGTCTGTAGGAATATCGCTCACATTCTCAACATTAATGTATGTCGAGCCTGAAACAGCGAGATGTTGGTAAGGACCGCCGGCGGCTACCACCTCGCCTGTCGAGTTGACGATATCCCACGTAATCTCCTCACCATATTGATCCTGAATAATATAAATCTTCAACCAAGTTGTCTCTCCCTCAACATCAACATCACTCCATTCCTGTGATTCAGCACTGAAAGCCATCGACGACTCGAAGGACTCGCCGTTAGCTTCTGTAAGATTTAAAGTTCCCGAATGTGTGCCATAAGGAATCTCCATGACGAAATTCACCTTCATGTTCTCACCCGACGGAAGCTCGCCATTCCATTCAAATTCGTGCGTGGCGTCGGCAACTTGTGCGTTGAACTTCATTGAAGTCAAAGTCTCTGTACCTATGTTTGCAATCTCGAACTCGAATTCCTTTTCCAAACTGCATGCGGCGTTCTCCTTTTGGGCGACGGCGCTCATTGACGGATAAATAGGCTCCTCTGTCATCGTTGTCTTTTCAATCTCGCAGGCGTTCAATATAGGACGTGTAGGCGTGCCTTGGTATTTTTCGGAGACCCATGCAAGGAAAAAGACATGGTCGATGACTACGTCAACGCCATTAGGATTTCCAATAACCTCCGGAATCTGATACTCGTATGTCTTGGTAATCAAGGTGCCTTGTGTCGTCGGGGAAATGGCTTCGCCGAATGTCGGAGTGACGATGTCGCGCAAGATATGCATGTGGCAATATGTTCCATTGACCCATTGCGAGGGGTTAGTGGCGCCACCCGACTGCGAGCCCATGATACTATCCTGAAGCATTGCCACTGTCAAGTAGTTCTCGCCAACGGTGCTATTGCCGGTGTAATAAACCTCCACGGTGATGGATGCGACACGTGTGTCAGGGTTGATTCTCACTACGCCTGCGACATTGCATTCGGCAGCCTGGGCGAATTGAGTGTTGGCCAGACCAGTCCATGAGCCTCTGCCTTGGGCGGTTGGAGTCGAGCGACTCACAACACCGGAAGGGAAACCGGTTGCACCGAAAGCGGCGCGGATTGCCTCGCCATCTGAAGTGTTGAGGTTAGGATACGATACCGGTGCGTAACCTCCCGCATGTACATTGACAGCCCAGAACCTACCAGGATTATTGGCTGATATTTGGTTCGCTATAACATGCCCGTCAGGACAATAACCGCAGTTGCGACCGGTAAATTCCTCAAGGATAACATTTCTGTTTGAGGGAGTTGTTGAAACGTACTGCTGCGCTTTCACAGTGAAACTCATTGATAACAGCGCAATTAAAGTTAAAGTAAATTTTTTCATAAGTTGGATTTATTATTTAATATTATGTTTAGACTGACAAAAGTACAAAAAAAAATAACACGCCACAAAAATAATGACGTGTTATGAAAACAAAATTTTACACTATAAAAATTCAACAATTAAAATTTTCATTTAAATTTCAACGATGGTATTCCAGCCAAACTCGTCTTTTTCAAGACCTGTCTGTATTCCGCGGAGTTTGTTGTAAAGCTTCTGGCTCCATGGACCGGGTTTGCCGTCACCGAATTGGTATGACCTGCCTGTCTCCGGGTCGTCGATGCGTGAGATTGGGCTGATGACAGCCGCTGTGCCGCATGCGCCCGCCTCCTCGAAGGTGGCGAGTTCTTCTTCAGCCACCGGACGACGCTCAACCTTCATGCCGAGAGTCTCCGCAATCTGCATCAAGCTCTTGTTGGTGATTGAAGGAAGTATCGATGTTGACTGCGGGGTGATGTATGTGTTGTCCTTCACCGCGAAGAAGTTCGCCGCACCTGCCTCGTCTATATATTTCTTTTCTTTCGCGTCGAGATAGAACTCGCAGGCGTACTGACCGCCGTGGCAAGCCTCGGTGTGGGCGCGCAACGATGCCGCATAGTTGCCGCCGACCTTGTAAACACCTGTTCCAAGAGGCGCTGAACGGTCGTATTTACGCGTGATGACGTATGGGTTGGCCTGGAAACCGCCTTTGAAATAAGGGCCTACCGGTGTGGCGAACACGATAAACAGATACTCGTCGGCCGGCTTCACACCAACACGGGCGCCCGTGCCGATAATGAGTGGACGAATGTACAATGAGGCACCACTCTCGTATGTGGGAATGAACTCCTTGTTGAGCTGCACACACTTAATCATGGCTTCCTCGAACTTCTCCAAAGGGAAACGCGGCATGCAGATACCGTCACATGACGACTGCAAACGTTTCGCATTCTCGTCGAGGCGGAAAATACGGACTTTGCCGTCGGCGCCGCGGTGAGCCTTCAAGCCCTCGAAAGCCTCCTGTCCATAGTGCAAGCATGTCGCAGCCATGTGAACGTTAATAGTTGTCTCCGAGCAGTACTCTAACTCGCCCCATTCACCGTTTCTGTAATAGCAACGGATATTGTAATTTGTTGGATAGTAGCCAAACGGGAGTGACCCCCAATCGATGTTTTGCATAATATTTTTATTTAATGTTAATAATTTCTATCATTCACCGAGATTGCAAAGATACAATTTTTTTTCATATACAAAAAATAATTTTAATTTTTATCAAAACCGCGACATCCCCCCGTAGAGACGGATTTTTATCCGTCTAATGAAAAAAAAGACGGATTTTCATCCGTCTCCTCTATGTTTGTTCATGACGATTAATTGGCATCGCGGACAAGGCGCACACTACTACCAACAGAACGTTGGTTGTCAACATCTACGAACACATCAGAGCCGCCAATAGTAATGGCATACGCATGGCTCTTTTGGTTTTTTATGTCAGAAGAAGACCAATATGCAGCGTATTCTGGATGTTCGATTTGGTTACCGTGGCGACAATTCGCAACAGGCAGACACACACAACCGGCATTTTCAAAAGTCGTCCAATTGCTGCCCGAATAGACTGGACCTTCGTAACCGTCAGGATATATCACAAGAATCTCGTTGTCTCCAATATAATCCACATTGTAATTCTGGCCATTGTTTACATTACGAGTATTAAGCAAATAATTCCATTCGTCTTTTGTCAGAGTGCGCCAGTCGTTATGATCGCCGAGATTTGCGGCATTGGCAACCTCGCCCCAGTCCTTAAAATCACCGCTGTAATCAGCATCATCATTACTATTGTGTATGCCGTAGTATGTACGGTCTGTGCTCCAACCAAAGAGGTCAACAGTGCCGGCAGACGAGATAGTGCCATTGCCGCTTATCGCATTGTTTGCTACAGCAGCACCAATAAAATCGTATTGCTTTGCAGCAAACGACCATGTCCAGCCTCC
>OLGV01000006.1_pt1 | contig 94739 bp, 72 predicted proteins | sample 1605761 | NCBI WGS metagenome assembly OLGV01 (sample SAMN03283245) | human gut metagenome | biome: human-associated habitat; material: feces | host: Homo sapiens | place: Peru | collected 2012
GAGTTGAAGGAATATGGAACGGCGGAAGAACTGTCTGAGGAGCTATACAAGACTGAATCGGCGAATATGCCGATTCTGGGGTACGGGGCGAAGGCGGTCTGCATCTCGATGATGGAGACGGCTTTGAAGGTGTCTGACCACAAGGTGCCGGGCGAGAATCTTTCACGAATATTATCGAGCGCGAAGTCGTTGCTCCGCCTTCCGGCGACACCGTTTCCGGGGGTGGCGCGGACGCTTGACGCTCTGGACAAGACCGGTCGTTACCGCTTGATACTGATGACAAAAGGGGATATGCTGGATCAGCAGAACAAAATCAAACGCTCTGGGCTTGACAAATACTTCTACCGGGTTATCGTCGTCACCAAAAAGGGAATCAAGGAATATCTTGACATCTGCAATGTGGAGCAGGTCGCACCGTCACAGATCGCTGTGGTCGGTAACTCCTTCAAGTCCGACATCCAGCCGATAATCGAGATCGGGGGCTACGGCATACATATTCCTTTCCACACCATCTGGCGGCACGAGGTGACGGAAGAGTTTGACCATCCGAACATCACACGGCTTGACTCTTTCGAGGAACTCACCAAAATATTCATTGACCATGAATAAGAATCAGCCTGACAGGATTTTGGTGCGTGGCGCAAGGGTGCACAACCTGAAGAATGTGGATGTGGACATTCCGCTGGGGAAGATCGTAGGGATCGCCGGGGTGTCCGGGTCCGGGAAGTCCTCGCTGGCGTTAGGGGTGCTATATTCAGAAGGATCAAGGCGCTACCTTGAGTCACTTTCGACCTACACGAGAAGGAGGATGACGCAGGCGGCGAAGGCTGACGTCGATGAGGTGCTTTACGTTCCGGCGGCTCTCGCGCTTCATCAGAGGCCTGGGATCCCTGGCATACGCAGCACTTTCGGTACAGGCACTGAACTCCTTAACAGCCTTAGGCTTATGTTCTCAAGACTGGCAAGCCATCGCTGTCCGAACGGGCACTATGTCGAACCATCTTTGCTTGTGGCTGCCGGAAAAGAGCTTGTCTGCCCTGTGTGCGGAGAACATTTCTACGCTCCGTCAGCCGAGGAACTGTCTTTCAACAGTCAGGGAGCCTGCCGTAAATGTGACGGGACGGGTACGGTCAGGACGGTCGATGAATCCACTCTGATTCCGGACGAGAACCTGACGATTGATGATGGGGCGGTGGCTCCGTGGAACACTTTGATGTGGTCGTTGATGAAGGATGTCTGCCGGGCCATGGGTGTACGCACGGATGTGCCTTTCAAGGACTTGACTGCCAAGGAGAAGGACATCGTCCTTCACGGGCCTGCTGAAAAAAAGCACATTCTCTACAAGGCGAAGAACTCCAATGATGCCGCCGAACTGGATTTCACATTCTATAACGCGACCTACACGGTGGAGAACGCACTTGCCAAGGTCAAGGACGAGAAGGGGATGAAGCGTGTCGAGAAGTTCCTAAGATTGGATGTCTGTCCGGACTGCGGAGGCACAAGGCTTTCTGATGCGGCAAGGGCGCCAAGGCTTAGGGGAATATCATTGACAGAGGCCTGCACGATGACCCTGACCGAGATTGTGGAATGGGTAAAGGGCGTTCCGGCTTCGCTTCCGGAGGAGATGAGGCCCATGGCCGAAAGCATCTGCGAGTCCTTTCTCGACACCGCCAAACGCCTGATGGATTTGGGAATAGGCTATCTGTCACTGGATCGCTCGGCGGCGACTCTATCGACCGGTGAACGCCAGAGAATGCAGTTGGCCAGAGCCGTCAGAAACCGTACGACGGGAGTCCTGTATGTTCTCGATGAACCTTCAATCGGTCTGCATCCATCGAATATAATCGGCCTATGCGGCGTGATGGAAGACTTGATAGCGGATGGAAACTCCGTCATTCTGGTTGACCACGACACGCAGATCCTCACGAAATCCGACTGGATGATCGAGATGGGGCCCGGTGCCGGCTCAAGCGGCGGAAATGTGATAGCTCAAGGCACGATCGGCGACATCGAGGCCAATGAATATTCAAAGATAGGTCCTTTCCTTTCTGGCAAGAATCCTCTTAAGGTAAGACAACAGATAAAAGACTCTGACATATTCATTGATGGCAAGATAACGATGGTTACCGATGCTATCCACACGGTCAAGCCGCTGAAGGTGGAGATCCCTAAAGGCAGGCTGACGGTTGTTACCGGTGTCTCCGGCTCCGGCAAGACCACGATGGTGCTTGAAAGCCTGATCCCTGCGCTTCAATCTAAGGTTTCAGGTCGTGAGCTGCCACGGCACGTGAAGTCTATAGACGCTGAAGGAATACGTCAGGTAAAACTCATAGACGCTTCACCGATAGGCATTAACGTTCGCTCTACGGTGGCGACTTATGCCAACGTGCACGATGAGTTAAGGAAAGTCTTCGCTAAGACTCCGGACGCGAAGAAGCACGGCTACAAGGACGGGGATTTCTCCTACAACACCGGCAAGCTCCGTTGCCCGACCTGTGACGGCACGGGTGTGATAAGCCTTGACGTGCAGTTCCTTCCGGATGTGGACATCCCCTGCCCGGATTGCCGAGGGTCGAGATATTCAAAGGCGGCCGGCAGCATCCGGAGGGAGAATGCGGCCGGAGAATTCCATTCGCTCCCTGAGCTGATGGATATGGACATCAATTCCGCCCTTGACGCTTGCGCTGATTTGAAACTCATCAGTCAGCGTCTCAGAGTCCTGCGTGATCTCGGCCTTGGCTATCTGACATTGGGAGAAGAGACCCCGAGCCTGTCCGGAGGTGAGGCCCAGCGACTTAAACTGGCCAGCGAAATGGGCAGGGGGCAGAGCGACTCCGTATTTGTGTTCGACGAGCCGACCATCGGGCTTCACCCGTCAGATGTCCTCACGCTTCTGAAAGTGTTCCAGAGCCTTATCGATCACGGAGCCACCGTCATAGTCATCGAGCACGATCTGGATGTCATCCGCAACGCCGACTACATCATCGACATGGGTCCAGGAGGTGGTGCCGAAGGTGGCCGTATTGTCGCGACCGGTAGCCCGGATCAAATCCGCGAGGCAAAGGACAGCGCCACCGGCAGATTCATTTAAAAGATCAAACGGAAATAATGCTGGCCACGATTGTGGACACTGCCACACTGACCAGTCCCGGCATCATAAAGCTGTGGTTCAGAAGATATTTCCCGATCACGGTCGTTCCGCTGCGGTCGAAGTTGACCGTAGCGATGTCCGAAGGATAGTTCGGTATGAAGAAATAGCCATAGACGCTTGGCAGTACACCCAAAAGCACAGGTCCCGGGATGCCCAATGAATATGCCAGCGGCAGCATCGCCACGACCACCGCACCTTGCGAGTTGATCAGAACCGAGACGGCGATTGAGGCAAGGAATATATAGACCGCGCGTTTCGCTGACGCGGAGATTTCCTTTCCGAGGGATGTCGCTGTGCTACCGTACATATATTCATACATCTCCGGGTCTTTCAGCCTTGCCCGGAACGCAGGGTCCTTGCCAAGGTCCAAGCCTCTTTTATAGGAGCATGCGCTTGCGGCGAGGCCTGTTCCGGAAATCGCTCCCAATGCCAGGCTTCCGTACCGTGAGCCGATATAAAGTGCCAGAAGCACTATCATCAACTGTATCAAAAACATAATTGTGAATTTTTCTCAATGCTTAGATTTTGCAAAACTACGGCAATATTTTGAATATTTATGCTGAGGTTTTACTTATTTTTCATATATTGCGAATAATTTTAATGACACATAATTATAACCGATTCTACCTGCTGATGATTGAAAAGCACACTCATTATGCATTAACGCTTGCCGGTGTTTTATTGATGCATGTTGTTCCCGCCATTTGCGGGGACGGTGTCACGCATCCGGCATGTTTGTCTGAATGCCTTGAAACAAAGGATATTAAAGTGACTTTGGTCCAGAAAAGACAGAATTATTGTTCTGACCATAAGACGCGTGACACAGACATCCGCTCTCCGAAATCGGTGACCATCCATCCTGATGGCTCTAAGTTCTACGTCAATTCTCTGGAGGGCATGAGGACTGTTGTCTTTGAGGTTCCTACCGGAAAGAAAATCAAAACTGTCCATCATCGGTTTGATGGTTCGGACAAGGAGTTGTGGGCTGATGAAAGCGGCTATTACACATTCAAGGACAAGCGCAGGAATCCTCGGACATTCTCGGGGAAACCAGTCGAATCGGCTTTCTCCCACAAAGGTAAATATTTGTGGATAACCTATTACCGAAGAAGTTACGACATCAATGCGCAAGAACCTTCCGCTGTCGCCGTCTTGGACACGGAAAGGGACACGATTATCCGGATGTTCGAGACTGGGCCGCTCCCTAAGATGATCGCCGTGTCGGATGACGAAACGAGATTGGCGGTCACTCATTGGGGAGACAACACGGTCGGTGTCATGGACATCTCAAGTGACAGGCCTGAGGATTGGCATTACATCTCCAACTATGTGATCGGTAGTAAATTATCCCTTGATTATAGCAGGACAGAGCCGGTCAACAGGGACAATGGCAGCGGGCACTGCCTGAGGGGAACCCTGTTCACACCTGACAACAGGTATCTTCTGGTCGGTTGTATGGGCGGTGCCGGTGGAATCGCCGTGATAGATCTTGAGGCCTCTTCGTATCTGGGGAGGATTGTAGGCTTGAAGCCGAACGTCAGGCATTTAATTTGCAAGGACGGCTACCTTTATGCAAGCATCAACACCGCAGGCTATGTCCAAAGGACAGAAATGACAAGTGTCTATTCGGCCATAGCTGAACTTGATGGGAAAAGTAAAACCGCCAGAATCAACGGTTGGGAAAGCTGCAAGGTGTTTCCGGGCGCGAGAACGATAGTAGCTTCGCCAGACGGACGGTTCATCTTCGCGGCATGCAATTTTTCCAGCAGAATCGCTGTCGTGGAGACAAAGACCATGTCCATGATCGGATCCGTCCGCGCGGATTCGTATCCTGTCGGGTTGGCGATAACGCGGGACGGGCACTATCTTTTCTCGACCTCCCAGGGCAACAGCAGTGGCGGTGGCAATGCTGTGGACATATACAGAATTGAATATAAATGAGAAACGCAATAAGAACAGTGCTTGTGGCGATCGCCGTGATGATCTCGGTCGCGGCCAATGCCCATAACGTCATGTCCGAGGTCGAGGATTCGATCACGGTGTCAACTGAAAAACTGGCGGACATCCTCGTGGAGGAAGGAATGAAGATGATTGGCACACCATACCGCTATGGCGGCAGCGGACCGAGGGCCTTCGATTGTACTGGATTCACAAAGTATTTGTACAAGAAGTTCGGCTATGACCTGGAGCGTTCTTCCGTAGGCCAATCAAAGCAAGGAAGGGAAGTGAGCGGCTCGTGGTCCAACTTTCAAAAAGGAGATCTGGTAGTGTTCGCGGCGCGACGCAACGCCAGCAGGGTCGGCCACATCGGGATATTCATAGAGCTTGATAGTTCGGGCAGGGATTTCACTTTCATCCATGCGGCGGTGAAAGGTGGGATTCAGATCTCGCACATCACTGAGAAATATTACTCATCCAGGTTCCTTGGAGCGAGAAGAATCCTTCCTGATTTTGTAAGCCATAAAGATGAGAAGGTGATGGAAGCCTTGCCTGAAAACACGGTCATTGATGTCAGGGACACCTTGCGGCTGCAGGAAGGTGACATGCGTGTCCTGCTTATGGCGGACGGGCGTTGGATGGTCATCGGGGACGATGGATCTCTGAACGTCCCTAAGGACACAGCCAGCATTGTCCTCTCTCCGTCCGGCACTTGGTCAGCGATCAAGCATGTGTCGCATCGCATTCCGTCCAGGACGGATCCTCCTCGGCAGGCGTTGGTGGAGAATGACACACCTGCTCCGGAGGCGAAATACCACACAATCAAGTCCGGCGACACTCTTTCGTCAATCGCGTTAAGGTACAAGACCTCGGTCTCTGCGTTATGCAGGCTCAACGGGATGTCAGTGAAAACCACACTTCGCATCGGGAAGAGGATACGGGTTAAATAACAATTGAAAGATGAGAAGATTTCTCTCCTTGCTTCTGTTTGTGACGTTTTCTGTCAGCCTCATGGCCCAGAACGGAAAGAACGTCACGGTGAAATGGCTTAAAGACAATTACACAAAAAGAGAGGTGATGATCCCGATGCGGGATGGGGTCAGACTCTACACCGCTGTCTATGAACCTGTCTCGGCGGTCGATGCCAAACCAGTGATGCTTGTCCGCACTCCCTATTCGCTCAAACCTTACGGATTTGAAGCGGGGGAGGAACCTCTGCCAGGCAAACAGACATATTCATCCGGCATCTGGGATGACTTGCTCAACTACGCCGCGGATGGCTATGTTATTGTCTTGCAGAACGTCCGTGGCACCTTCTTGAGTGAAGGAGATTTCGAGAACATCCGTCCGCATCTTGGCGGCATGGCTGGAGGTACGGCGAAAGGGTGCATTGTTGACGAAGCCACGGACACTTACGACACGGTAGAATGGCTCCTTGCCAACACTGACAACAACGGAAACATCGGTGTGAAAGGAACCTCGTATCCTGGCTTTTACGCCACGATGGCTGCCCTTTCCCGCCATCCCGCGATCAAGGCTGTCTCACCGCAAGCTCCTGTGACAGACTGGTTCATGGGGGATGACGCCCACCACAATGGCGCGCTCTGCCTTGCGGACTGCTACCGTTTCGGCTCGTCGATGTACAGAACGCGGAAAGCACCTTCGACTAAAGGCCTGTCTAAATTGGTGAATATCGACACCGATCTCTATGAATATTTCCTTGGCAGGCCGATGGCCGACCTTTCGGCGTACTTCGGCGACACCTTGGCGTTCTGGAACAGCATGGTCTCACATCCGGATTACGACAGATTCTGGAAAGACCGGAATCCCGGCCGGCATCTGAAGGACATCAAGCCTGCGGTTCTTGTCACCGGTGGTTTCTACGATGCCGAGGACTGCTACGGTGCGTTCGAGACCTACAACGAGATCCGCGGATTGTCTCCGGAATGCAACCTTTATCTGGCCGTGGGGCCGTGGTACCACGGGGGATGGAAGAACCGCAAGGCGAATCACCTTTCCGGAGCGTGGTTCGGAGAGGCGTCCGGGGAATATTACTTGGATGATATTGAGTATCCTTTCTTTACATATTACCTTGAAGGAAAAGGGAATATGCCTGCGAGGGTGAATATTCTACCATCCGGTGAGACTCTGAAATCAAAAATGGAAGGTGTACCATCTTCGACACTTTGGAAGACATATTCCTCATGGCCTCCGTCAGATGCGGAGCCTATCAGAATATTCTTTTCAGGTGCTGATTCCTTGAATATGTCAGGATTGCCTGACGTGCTGGCTTTCAGGACATTCACGTCAGATCCAACGAACCCTGTCCCGTATATGGATGTAAAATCCAATGGACGTGACCGCGCCTACATGACGGCCGATCAGAGTTTCGCGTCAGCACGGGAGGATGTCCTTACATATTCAGGAAATGTACTTTCAGACACGTTGCATCTTGCAGGTCCGGTAAAGGCGCACATGGAATTGAGGCTCGACCTGCCGGACGGGACATATTCAAAGAATATGGATGCGGACATTGTCGTCAAGTTGATTGATGTCCGCCCCGATGGTTATCAGATGCTTGTCAGAGGTGATGTGATGCCGCTCCGTTACCGTGACGGATTCAGCAAGGCAAAGGCTGTTAAGGCAGGAAAAGTCGTCAGCGTGGACTTCACGATGTGCGATATAGATCATTACTTCCTTCCAGGCCATTCTTTGATGATACAGATTCAGGGAAGCTGGTTTCCGCTCATCGCGATGAACCCTCAATCCTTTGTGCGGAACCCGTTCACGGCCACCGCGAAAGACTACAGGCCCATTAATGTCTCTATTTCCTCTCATTCTTTTCTAGAGTGCGGTAAAGTCAATGCTTGCGGTCAATAAAACAAATATGTTTATTCGTATAACAAAAATGTTTACCACTTGATATGCTGCCTGATTCCACATTTGACCTATTGGAAAGCATCGCGAAGAAGCATGGCGATGGCGATTTCAGTTCCACAACAGAATCCGAGCGGAAAGTACTCGAACAAATCAACGCGGCCATTGCGGACGGCGACATCGAACTGTACCCTATGAAGGCTCTGCTTGCTGCAAGCAATGATTGGAACACCGGCCTGATCACCCGTATGGGACTATACAAGAATATCCTTCTGGAAGGGATCGAATGGGGTGCCCTCGTCCCAGGGAATGAATATGCCTGGGAATGGATAGGCTCCGCCGCGACGAACAACGACCCCGAAGAGTTTATCGATGACAAAACCCTCTATTACGATCTCCTCTCCTCGGCGGCAGAGTCCGGAATCACCGTCGCTCTGGACATTATGGACCGCATCTGGGAGCCAGAGAACATCATCGAGGAGGATTGACGTTGCCCCTTTCTCGAACCATCATAAATATTTTTCACACTCGCTGATAGATTAACCTCGTCTCGTCCGTCAATATAAGCGACGATCCGAAGGATTGGACGTGGATGAACCGCTGACACAAGAACGGAAACTTTCCGCGGCTGAGTCGCGGCAAGGAACAGAACTTGTCCGCCTGCGAGACCGGTCTCGGTCATGCGACTCCCGAAGGAATCTACGGTCTTCAAAGGGCGTTCAGGAAAGCCGGTGTCCGCCATATCGTTGTCAATGTCGGAGAGGCCGGCGACGTAGCCTCCTCGCTTTTTATGACCGAGTTCCACAAAGATCTTATCAGCGACGGCAATGACATTCATTCTGCATTCCGGACTGCTCGCGCCGCTGTCCAAAAACGTTATCCAGATCCTTACTACTGGTCAGGATTCCTGCTTTTGGACTGATAATCTGTCGTGTTTGCAGTCGAATCCGCGCATTAAATGCCAGGGACTACGCTCCGTTGAAGATATTCATAAACTCTTCACCGGTGATGGTCTCTTTTTCGAGGAGGTACCGCGCGCTTTTGTGCATCTTGTCGATGTTGGCGGTGATGATGTCGGTGGCTTTTTTCTTGGCGGCGGCGATCATCTCGCGGACTTCGGTGTCGATGTCGGCGGCAGTCTCGTCCGAGCAGGCCAACTGAGATGATCCGCCAAGGTAGGAGTTGCCTTTGGTCTCAAGGGCCATCATTCCGTACTTGTCGCTCATTCCGTAGGTCGTGATCATAGCCCTGGCCATCTGTGTGGCCTTTTCGATGTCGTTCGACGCTCCGGTCGTGCAGGTGTGGCAGATGATCTCCTCCGCGACACGTCCACCGGTCAGGGTGGCGAGACGGTTAAGAAGATATTCCTTGCTGTAGAGGAACTTCTCGCCCTCGTCCACCTGCATCGTGTAGCCGAGCGCTCCGGAAGTTCTCGGAATGATCGTGATTTTCTGAACCGGGGCGGAATTGCTCTGCGCGGCGGCCACCATAGCGTGTCCGATCTCGTGATAGGCGATGATCTTTTTCTCCTCGGCTGAGATCACGGCGTTCTTTCTCTGCTCGCCGGCCATAACGACCTCGACACTTTCCTCAAGATCTTCGGTCGTGGCGGCTTTCTTGCCGAGACGCACAGCTCTCAAAGCGGCCTCGTTGACGATGTTCGCCAGTTCCGCTCCCGAAGAGCCTGCAGTCGCGCGTCCGATGAGATCCAGATCTATGTCTTCGTGCTTGATATTCTTCAGATGAACCTGAAGGATTGCCTTTCTGCCTTGCAGGTCAGGAAGTTCCATCTGGACACGCCTGTCGAAGCGTCCCGGACGGAGAAGAGCCTTGTCCAGACTGTCCGGCCTGTTGGTCGCGGCAAGGATGATCACACCCTTGTCCCCGTCAAAGCCGTCCATCTCCGTAAGCAATTGGTTGAGAGTCTGCTCACGCTCATCGTTGCCGCCTCCGATGTTGTTCTCACGGCTCTTTCCGATAGCGTCGATCTCATCGATAAAGACGATGCACGGAGCCTTTGCCTGTGCCTGGCTGAACAGGTCACGAACCTTCGCGGCGCCCATTCCCACGAACATCTGGACGAACTCTGATCCGGACATCGAGAAGAACGGGACACCGGCTTCTCCGGCCACGGCCCTTGCGATCAATGTCTTGCCGGTTCCCGGAGGCCCGACCAGAAGGACCCCTTTAGGCAAGTGGGCACCGACCTCGTTATATTTTGCGGGATTGTGCAAGAAATCCACGACTTCCATAAGCCCGTCCTTGGCCTCGTCCTGCCCGGCGACATCCGAGAAACGTGTCTTTATGTCATTCTCGGCATAGACTTTAGCGCCACTTTGTCCGAACTGCATAAAATTACCCATTCCGCCACCTTTGGCCATATTGCTGCCGACACGCCTCATAGCCGAGCTCAGAAGCCAGTACATCAGCATACCCGGAAGCACCCACCAGAGGATGAAATCCAGAAGAGGGGAGCGTTCGCGGTTGAGTTTCTTCACAAAACGGATCTTGCCGTCCTTGTTGGGACTCGGGGCCGTTGACAGGCGGCTCACGAAATCCGGATCCGTGACCGCGCCGGTGACATAGGTCGTGTCTCTCTGCCCTTTGAGTTTTTCCTGATATGTGAGCGGAGCACTCTTTGAATATAACACCTTATCTCCATCAATCACAACGTCATAGACCAAACCTTTATCCACGTCGGAGATGAACGTCCCATAGTCAGTCTCGACCACGCTGCTGCCCCTGCTTCCCGGAAACAGGAATGTGTTGATCAATGCCAGAAAGGCGAACATCAGCACCATAGTCCAGAATATGTTCCCGTTCGGAAACCACCCGCCACGGGTCTGCCCTTCCGTCTCCTTTGGAGAGTCAGTCTTCTTATCTTCAGGATATTCCACGAATTTCATAATATAATATTCATTAAAAGTTACGGCGCAAATAATTCAAAAATCAGGCTACTTCCGGAAGGCTGACATATTGACGGAAAGAAAATTTCATGAATGTATTGATACGGCATATTCGTTTTATTGTGTAAATTTGTGGCAACTATTGAAAGTCACTAATAACAGGGATTATGTTTTCTTTTTTGATCAGTCTCGCGGCCCTTGTGATCGGGTATATTCTTTATGGTAAGTTCGTGGAGCGGAGGTTCGGGGCGGATCCGGCCCGTAAGACGCCGGCCATCACCAAGGCGGACGGGGTGGATTATATTCCAATGCCGGCGTGGAAGGTCTATATGATCCAGTTCCTGAATATCGCGGGAACGGGACCGATCTTCGGTGCGATTATGGGGGCCAAGTTCGGACCGTCAGCCTACCTGTGGATTGTTCTGGGCTGCATTTTCGCCGGAGCCGTGCACGACTATATGACCGGAATGCTCTCCATCAGGAACGGGGGAGCGGGACTGCCTGACCTGGTCGGGGAATATCTCGGGAAAGGCACAAAGACTTTCATTCTGGCGTTCTCCATCATTGTGCTGATGCTTGTGGGAACGGTGTTCGTGTTCAGCCCTGCGTTGATTCTCGGAGATATCGCGGGGGATGGAGGCCGCATATCGATTATGATATGGGTCGGGGTGATATTCCTTTATTATCTTCTTGCCACGCTGATGCCGATCGACAAGATCATCGGACGGATATATCCGGTTTTCGCTTTCGCGCTGATTTTTATGGCTTTGGCTCTGATGGTCTGCCTGTTTGTCAAATGGCCTTCGCTTCCGGAGCTTTGGGACGGGCTTGGCAATCTCGGTGAGTCGAAGGGGCTTCTGAGCGGCCAGCCGATATTCCCGTGCCTTTTCATCACCATCGCTTGTGGCGCGGTGAGCGGTTTCCACGCCACGCAGAGTCCGATGATGGCCAGGTGCCTGACTGACGAGCGACTTGGCAGGCCGGTGTTTTACGGCGCGATGATCACTGAGGGCATTGTGGCGTTGATCTGGGCGACCGTTTCATCGTGGTTCTTCTTTGATGGTGGTGCCGCTGAGGTCGGTGCGACTGTTTCCGCCGCGGCTCCGGATGTGGTTGTCAAGGTTTCCAAAGGCTGGCTTGGCGTTTTAGGTGGCATTCTGGCCATCCTTGGTGTGGTCGCCGCTCCTATCACGAGCGGGGACACAGCGTTCAGAAGCGCACGCCTGATCGTGGCGGATTTCCTGCATCTGAATCAGAAACCGGTCGCCAACCGGCTTATGATCAGCATTCCGCTGTTTTTGATCGCTGGGGTGTTGCTTTGGTACAACATCGCCGATGAGAACGGGTTCAATGTCATCTGGAGGTATTTCGGATGGGCGAACCAGACTCTTGCCGTGTTTATGTTGTGGACCGCGACTGCTTATCTGGTGAAGTTCAAGAAGGGGCTGACTTATCTGATCACGATGATTCCGGCGGCGTTTATGACGGCTGTCTGCACGACTTACATCTGTGTGGCGAAGATCGGGCTCGGGCTGCCTAATTCCTGGAACCGCGCCATCGGACTTGCTACGTTTGTTGTGTCTCTGGTTGTGTTCTATATCCTTTATTTCAGACGCAGGAAGTAGGTTGTCTGATTTCGGATGTCCACCTTGCCCATACTGATTTAATTAATATTCAAAGTATTATCAACTACCATTGTCCACATATTCATAGATAAGGAATAACTTTTCCGCCGTATCTTTGCGTCTGGAAAGTTCAAATTGCATCAATGAATATGAAAAAGTCATTTTTGTTACTTTGCGGCTGTCTGGCCATCGCGTCAGCCTGCTGCAACCAACCGGCAAAGACCGCCGGAATCAATTACGCCTACATGGACACCACTGCGCGTCCTGGAGACGACTTCGCCAAATACGCGACCGGTCATTGGGCCGACTTGAACCCCCAACCGCTTGAGTACCCTATGTGGGGAACCGTGACAAAAGTCAGCGACGAGAATGTTAAGGCTCTCGCTGGACTGATCAAAGACATCGCCGATCACGGTGGTTTGAATGTCGCCTACGACGCCTTCGGCATCCAGCCGACCGACTCCCTCTACGTCAAACCAGAGGACAGGGTCCGCATCTGGTAATATTCCCCTCTGAATATTCCTTTTACTTGTTGTCGCCATTGATCAAGTTTACAACAACCTTTACCATCGTATCCATTTCATCTGTCTTGCTTTCAGCGATCATCAAAGTCAATGCTACCAAGGCATTGTCAGCGATACGTTTGTGTCCATCCGGAGCATAAAGGATCCTGTTGTTCTCCATAAACCAGAGGAACAGTGTGGCGGCAATGCGTTTGTTGCCATCGGAGAATGAATGATTCTTGACAACAAGATACAACAGCATAGCCGCTTTCTCCTCCACTGACGGGTATAGGTCAACTCCATCCCAAGTCTGGTATATCTGACCGATTGAACTGTGGAAGGATTCGTCCTTTTCGTGTCCGAAAAGCTCGCTTCCTCCGAACTTGACTTTCAGGTCGTTGATGACCGCCATCGCATTCTCGTAAGAGGCGTGAAAGCACTCCTTTGTGGTTGATTTTACTCCCAACGTCTGATAGTCGTAGCTATCAAGCGTGTCCAAAGCATAAGTGTAGTCCTTCACTACATCGAATATGCTCTTGATCTGCTCTTCGTCCGTGGAGTCAAGATACCCCATAGTGCGGCCCATCACATCCACAAGAGCCTTCAGATCATCGTATTTCTGCTGTGCAAGGTCATTGCGGACGGCGTAGCCTTTGATAAGGTAGTCTTTTAGGACGGAGTTCGCCCAGATCCTGAATTGAGTGCCACGTTGTGATTTTACACGATAGCCTACGGATATGATGACATCAAGGTTGTAGAAAGCAACTTCGTGTGTTTGCCATTTGCCAGGTATAGCTCCGTGCGGAGTGGTAGTTGCAATTTTTGCACATACCACATTGGGATCAAGTTCACCTTCTTTGAAAATATTACTGATATGTCTGGAAATCACAGACCTATCTCTTTCAAAAAGAATCACAAGTTGATCCTGCGTCAGCCAAACCGTCTCATTTTCAAGTTTGACATCGATCTTTGTCCTGCCATCGGCAGTCTGATAGAGGATGATTTCTCCTCTTTGCGGAGCATTCAATAGCTCCTTTGTTGTTTGTGTGTCCATAATTGTAACAATTTTGATTACAAAAAAAGGCCATACAGCATTTGCCGTATGACCATATCATATTTCCAAGTTATATAAGTTCAGTAAAACGTTAGTCAGAGAACATATTCAGGATGAGAACCCCATCCAAGTTCTCTATCTATACTTTGGTGGATATTTTTGAAAAAACAAAAAAGCGACATCAGTACGACTATACCAATATCGCGTTGTGGAACTCCAAACGATCCACGGCATTCAGACTTTCCTTGCAAAGATGACTATATTTTTTGAATATAGCAACTTTTAGTAACTATTATCGAACTATTATCGAATTGTGAATGTCTCTATATCAAACGAATGGCGAATATAAACGCTATTGGTTGCCATCCAGATAGTCGGAGTAGAGGATTCCGTTGAGGTGGTCGTATTCGTGCTGGAAGATCACGGCGGTGAAGCCTTTGATGCTTTCGGTCGTGTCGCGCAAGGTTTTGAGCGAGGTGTAGTTGATGTCGATGTCCTGATAGCGCTCAACATTGCCGCGCTTCCCAGGAATGCTGAGACATCCTTCAGGTCCAAGAGCCTTTTCACCTCTGTGACAAGTGATTTGGATGTTCGGATAGACCTCGAACGGCTCACCGTCCTTATCGAACCTCTGCACCGCCACGACACGGCGTGATATTCCTACCTGCGGCCCGGCGATGCCGACTCCATCCTGTTCCGGAGAGGTCACTGTGGCCACCATCTTCTCAGCCAGGATCTTATATTCATCACTCGTCAGTTCCTTCGTGCTGATTCCGGAGCACTCAGTCCGCAGCACCAGCGAGTCCGCCTTGTCATAAATCGTCAGCACGCGCATAGCTTCGCCATCACCCTTTATGAGACTCTTCTCGGCATTGGTCCAGCTTTCATCATTCCGGCACGCCACAACAGACAGCATAAGTACAGCGGTGAGAATATTCCTTCGTGTTTTCATATTCCTCATATCAATTATTGTTTGTTTTTATCAGGCTCCTTTCTTGCATAGGTATTCGCCAGTATTGTGATGACGATCGCTATGACTATCTGGGAAATCATTAAGCTCCAAAACAGAATATCGGACATCTCGGCCAAAGGAAGCAGGCCGGTCGGTAAGCATGTGAGCAGCAAACCGTAACCGCTGACTTTTCTCAGCCTTCCGATGTCATATTTCGCCCTTTCTTCTTTGCTCGCTGTGTTGTAGCCGGCGATAAGATCGTCCCCTTTGCCGATGAGGATAAAGATGGAGAATGTGATGAGCATAAGAATCACAATTCCGACTATGATGAAGTTTGCCAACAGCATATTTGGGACTATCTATTTTGATCTTGACAAAGATAAGTTTTCTGATCAGAAATCCAATATATTTTTCTGATATCTGTATATTCATATTGCCGTACATATCTTCGCAATCGGTTAAGGATCAATTTATTCAGGATATAATCAGACGTACGGCATTGGATCTCCAATATTTCCCCTGCTTTGTAAATATGGCGGCATATATGTCCTGTACAGAATATTGTGAGAGGCTTGTTAATATGCCGCCTATGCTTTTAGGGAACATAGGCGGCATATCAGCACACAATACGCAGGCGTGGAATTATGATTCTGTGCCGATATTTTTATACCTTGCGGAGTGCCCTTGGGAGCATTGTACTATTATTGAACTAAAAACATTATCTTTACCTGAAAGATTAATGAATATGACAAAAGAGGAAAAATATCTTGCGCTATTGCCTCAGATTCAGGCTCTTCTTGCCGGGGAGACTGACGAGGTGGCGAGGATGTCGAATATAGTTGCGATGCTTAATAGTGAGTTCGGCTTCTGGTGGACAGGTTTTTACCGTGTGGCGTCATCCGAGGAACTTGTGCTCGGGCCGTTCCAAGGACCTGTGGCATGCATGCGCATCGCAAAGGGCAGGGGAGTGTGCGGCACATCATGGAACGAGGAGCGCACTGTCATTGTCCCCGATGTCGAGCTGTTCCCCGGTCACATAGCCTGCTCAAGCGAGAGCCGCAGCGAGATTGTTGTACCTTGCTGGAAACGTGGCCGGATAGCCGCCGTCCTTGACATCGACAGCAAGGATCTGAACACGTTCGATGAAGTTGACAGAAAGTATCTTGAGGAGGTTACCTCCTTGCTCTACGGCAAGGAAAGAGACATCTGGTTCGCCGCCGGCTGCTTCTGGGGAGCGCAGAAGTTTTTCAAACTCGTGGACGGAGTAGTCTTCACGGAAGTCGGCTTCGCGAACGGTTGGGAAATCGACCCGACCTACAAACAAGTCTATACCGACGAGACCGGTCACGCCGAATGCGTCCACGTCTGCTACGATCCCGAGAAAGTGTCTTTGGAGCGTCTTGTCAATCTATTCCTGAATATGATCGACCCGTTCAGCCTGAACAAACAAGGTGAGGACGAAGGCACAAGGTACCGCACCGGCGTCTATTACGATAACGGTGAGAATAGGGAAGTGATCGAAACTGTACTCGGCTCCTTTGAGAACAAAGCCGGCAGGAAATCCGCCGTCGAGCTACAGCCCCTCCGCTGTTTCTACAAAGCCGAGGAGTACCACCAAAACTACCTCGACAAGAATCCCGGCGGCTACTGCCACCTTTCCCCGGCAATCTTTGAACTCGCCCGGAAAACACTTGATGAGTAATAGGATTCCGTACCTCAGAAGCCAGTTTCCTGTACCAAAGGCAAGTCTATGTGCCTTTCGTACACCAGAGCACCTTCTCCTGTACCATTCCAAACAAGCTTCTATCCCAAAGCAACGGCCTCCACTGACGCCTCTTCGCAGAAAGCCTTGCGAAGTGCATCAAGCGAGGTTGTCCCTTTGTCGAACGCGAACCAGATGAAAGGCGCTCCCTCCGTATGGTACATCTTGCCGATATATTCCTCAAAATGAGCCTTTACGAAATCCTTGACATCCCCGGTAGGTGTAACGCGGAAAAAATCATATTTGGCATTATAGACTTTCAGCAGGTCGGTGCGGAACCTGTCGTGGAGACGTTTCTTTACACTGGTGTCATCTGAATTTGAGACGTAGGAGGCAAGCACAAACAAAAAGTTGATGTTGTAGGCCTGCAGGACAAGTGTATCCCGATCAAACGGACGATTCGGAAAATGCGCGTTCACAGGAATAATCTGATTGTTTTCACATAGCCGGTCCTCCGTATAGCACACGTGGCCGTCAGTCAAATCCTCTGCCCTCACATACCCACGGACAAAAAAGTTCGGAGTCGGATTGTAACCTTCAGTCAACGGGTCACGATAGCGGACATTATCAACAATCTCACATTCTTTCTTATCGCGGGCGCAGGTAGGAGTATTGAATATGTTGATGTTGAGCTGAATGATGTTCTTTGCATAGGTGAATTGCTTGTAGATGGACTTATCCTCCAGATCGGATCCGTAGAAATAATACTTGCTGTCACCGATATAATAGATCTGGCTGTCATCCACAAGCGACCTGTCCTTATAAATATGATCGATCTCCTTTCCGTCCTCGTTCTCCTTCAGGTCAGCGAATATCTCGTCGCTTATCAGACTGTCCACCATATCCTCAAACACACGGTCGAACTTGCCGGCAAGCAGAGCTTCCTCACGGCTTTTCCCTGAACGGACAGATTCGGATTTGTCGAAAAAAGCATACAGAAGCTTCCAGAGGTGAACCAACTCATCCTTGAAGTACCTGCGGCGAATTGAGCGCAACAGGCGGCTTCCTCTTCCGGACTCAATCAGCGCATCGATTCTTGATGGCTTTATCAACTCGTAGTTGAGATTCGCGTGGACCGGAAAGAAGAAACGTGTTCGGAGATATTCAAGGACAGAATAAAAGAGGATAATAAGTTCCTCGTCGTAATTGATTGATTTGCCGCGGTTTTTAAATTCGGCGTAGAACGGCTCATTGTTCTGGATTATTGGCTGGACCTTGCTGATGGTCTTGCCCCAATGGATCTTGTTGTTGCCGCTGGAATTTATGATCGAGATGTATGTGAACAAGCCCGCGTGCTGCTTGTGAAAATCAAGCAGGGCGAGAATCGTGTCCAGAAGAGTCTGCGAATCCACGCCTTTGTTTGAGTTCACGCCACGGATGGCGGAACGCCTGATGATCTCGCTGCCAGGGTGACGTTCGGAGTATTTGTCGATGGATCGGTAAATCCAAGTGGAAAGCCCGAACAGGACCCGATCCACCCCGTCCGCTTTCAGAGGATTATGCTCAGGAACTATTTCAGTCACATCGTTTATGGCGTACTTACCGAAAGCGATTTTCAACTGCCCTTTTTCTTCATTGATCTCACCGTCACCCTCAAATAGGAACACTTTAGGAAGAATGAATATGACATCGTTGACCTTTGATGAATATACATACCCTACGAACGGCATAACCCCCTCGGATCCATCCCTTGACGAATAGACATAGGGATCGAGGCCGTAATATTCCAACAATTCTTGGCTATAAGTCTGCCCTTCGAATAGTATTCTCATCAGACGGTGAAATTACGCTTCTTCGACACCGAGATATTCCATAAACCCTTGAAGCCTTTTGTTTGAGGCCTCGTTGGTTGGATAGAGGCTGTTGAAGGTGAACTCCGCTTCGTTGTCGCCCTTGTCTTTGAAGAACGAACCGCACTTTTCATATTCCTTGCACACCTCGCTCCAGAGGTAGAACATCACCTTGCTTTTGAACTCTTCCACTCCGATGTCGCTCTTTATGAAGAAGTTGCCCATCTGTTTATCCTCTGAATCCGAGAGCTTGTGGATGCGCTCGTTGACCTTGACAAGGAATAATGCCCATTTGTAGCGTTTTTCTCCTATCGTAATAATAAACTGTGACTTAGGATTCGCAGGATCCACCGGCACATATTCCCATTCCCACCGCCTCTTGAACGCGCTGTCCATAGGGAACAGCGACTGATCGGAGGTGTTCATCGTCGCAAGAATATGCAGGTTCTTCGGCAAGCACAGTTTACCGTTTTCGATGCCTTCATTACCAGATACTTCCCCATCATCTAGCCTAAATAATTCTTTTTCCAAATATTCCGTAATGTCAGTATCGGCATCAATCGGATATTCAGAGTATCCATCAGACCTGTCAAGTAATTGGAACAAATCTCCGAATATTTGAGCGCAATTACCACGATTAATCTCTTCTATTATCAGATATACGGGAACATCTGGGTTCTTCCAAGCCTTGCAATACGCTTTTGTGAACGCTTGAGGGACAAACTCATAAGTTAAATCACCGTTCTTCTTTTTAGGTTTATATGCACCAACAAACGAAGAATAGTCTGTGTCCGGATGGAACGTGGTTCTGATTTCAATCCCAGGGTTGTTATTAATATATTCAGAGACAGTGTGTGATTTTCCACATCCAGGAGTCCCGAAATATATTTTCTGAATAGTGTTTTTTATTGGTGTCTGAGTTTGTGAGGGGATATCTTGCGCATTAATAACAGATAACGCTCCTGCTGCGTGTGTCATAGTTGGAATCCATACAAGATGTTTGTGCCTGTCAATCCAGCAGGCGTGGAATTCAGGAGTCCTTGCAAGAATAGCTTCTATAACTGAACGTGCGTTGCCACCATTGTTAAATAGTTTATCCATTGAAAATGGCTTATTATCCTCAATCCCACTTTCAATAAGTTTTAAATTAGGTTCAATGAATTTCACATATTGTTCATCACCATTGCTGGATATACGTTTGGCAGAAATTTCTCTATTCACAAAATCGACGTTGACTAATACGACCTTGTTGTCTCCTGGCTTGACATAATCAAAAGGCTCGCCTTTAGGTAGAACATCTATCAGTTCCAGAATATGTTGAATGGTTATTCTCATTTCTTTGAGTACTTATTTATGTAGTTGTGAAGGCTCTTTGCTATACAATTCGCAGCCAGAAATGGGACCCCATTCCCGATTGTTTTAAAAGCATCTGTTAAGGTGATATCATCCGGCAATACATATTCTTTAGGTAAAGACTGTAAAGCCAATGCCTCAGCCACTGAAATACGGCGTGGTTTATAAGGATGAATGTGAACTTCATTGTTTCCGTATGCTACAGTCGGAGAATACCTCCAACGGTGAAGTCTTTTATAACATTTCTTTTGATCGTCGCCCTCATCTTTTGTCTGAAAGCGATATAGTCCTGCTCGTGGGGTAAAATACATTTTTGCATTTGGATGATGCGTAACATCATTTTTATCCCACCAATACTGAACAGTCAATTCAGGGATGATGCCTTCTGGAGCGGTGGTTGGGACATCCTCGTGATAAACTGAAGTCGTAGGCCATTTGCAATTTCTAATGTCTTCGATATTGTATTTTTTAAATTCATCCCATCTGAAATTCAGCAATTGACCGTCTTTGTTTGGTATATCAGTATTATCCAGAATACGTTGGTGAATACCAATCAGAATAATGCGTTCCCTCTCTTGTGGTACGCCATATTCCAAAGTATTAATAAGTTTCTCCGTTAAAGAGTAACCGCTTTCTTTAAACTTACGCTTTAACTGCTCAAAAAACTCACGATGCCTTGAAGTTCTGTATAGTCCCTTGACATTTTCAAATAAAAAAAAGTCTGGCGTTGCCTGACAAATGATTTCAGTATAGATACCAGACAATTTTCCGTTTTCTCCGTCTTTTCCTTTATTCTTGCCTGCAACAGAGAAATCTGGACAAGGAGGACCGCCTATTATGCCTGTTATCCTTTCGGATTTGGACTCTTCAATCTGTTTGCGCAACAGTACCATTTTGTCAGAATCTAGTAAAGTAGTAATATCTTCGACGTGATGGCCGTACTTAGGCTGTCCTAGCCCCATCATCTTGCGGGAATACTTATAAACATCATTAAACGCCTTATGGAATTCATTAACATAAACAATATCATATCCTCCGGCGAGTTCGAACCCTAAGTCCAAGAATCCTGCTCCTGAGAAAAAAGAAAAGATGTTGAATATCCCTTTATCAACCTCTTTGTTATTAGTAAAAGGGTCGATAAATGTCAGCTGTTTTCTACTCATAAAATCATTATTCCTTTATGATTGCGAATATACGAATAAATCGTAGAAATCAGGAACCTTCCGCTAAACAAATTAAGATAGAGTGGGATTTCCCAATCCGAAGGCTTTGATTTATGGTTCGGCATAACTCCACTAATGATTGTAGTGGTAAATCGACCTATTTTGTGGCATAGGTGGCTTTCACCAAGCGATGTCATCATTAGGAGCCAAATGTGTATTTGCCTGCGACATTGATGCTGACTGCCGTAAAACGTACGAATTGAATTATGGTATAAAGCCGGAAAGTGACATAACAGAAATCAAGGCGGAAGAAATTCCTCCACACGACATTCTTTGCGCTGGCTTTCCCTGCCAAGCATTTTCAAAAGCCGGGAAAAGGTTAGGATTTGATGACGAAACCAAAGGAACATTGTTTTTTGATGTCTGTCGGATTATCGAGTATCATTATCCTGAATATGTCCTGCTGGAAAATGTCCGCAACCTAGCCACACACGACCACGGGAACACTTGGAAAGTTATACACGGGAAACTACAGTCTCTAGGCTATGATTTACTGCCAGAGCCTGTCATTTTCAGTCCACACTATATCGGGATCCCGCAGCACAGGGAAAGGGTATATATAATGTGCATAAGAAAAGACATCGGTCATATCACTCCGTTTAATCAATGGGATAAAGAATCCTTGTCCTGCTCCATTGAAAGCATTCTTCAAGACGATAGTGAGATTCCGAATATAGAAAACTATCGAATCTCAGATGATATGGAAAAACTCATAGATTTATGGAATGAGTTTCTCCAAAACATAAAAGTTGAAAAATTGCCGGGATTTCCAATTTGGTCAGATCGCTTATGTGACCTGGATGCGACAGAAGACTTGAACATATACCCGCAGTGGAAACGAAATTTCATCCTAAAGAACAATGAACTCTACCTTAAAAACAGAGCATTCATTGATAAGTGGCTGAAAAAGGCAAGACACAATCCGCTGTTCTTTGGAGCAAAAGCAAAATTGGAATGGCAGGCAGGGCAAACAACTCACCCTGATATATGGAAACAAATCTTCCAATTGCGTCCGTCCGGGATAAGAGTGAAAGTTAACTCATATTACCCCGCTTTGGTCGCAATTGTGCAGACTTCCATCATCGGGCCTCGCAAAAGGTATCTGACACCAAGAGAATGCGCTAGACTACAAAGTTTTCCAGAAAACTTCATCCCTGACAACAAAGAATCTCAAGCATATAAGCAACTTGGCAATGCCGTAAATGTCAATTGCGTCAAGATATTCGCCAATCATCTTATTAACAACAGCCACTAGACCGATGACACCTTTTATTGAAACTATACATTCTAAAGAAGGACTGATTGAAGCCTGTAAAAAAGGATTTGAAGACTACCAGAACAAGAGAATCTCAAAAAACGATTTCTGTATGTTTTTCGGTTTTACGCACGGTGAAGCCATAACGAAGTATTATGCGGGCAACTATGCGCAACTCCTGCTCGACGGCGGATTCAATTCCGGCAGCGAGGCTTACTTCAATGGCGGAATCAATGCTTGGAAAAACTTGAATAACGGAACATACACTTTCCCGCCATTAAGAGAGGCAGTCTGCGATATTCCGAAAGAACACACATCCCCACTACAGACAATCTATTTCGGATCACCGGGGACAGGCAAGTCACACAAGGTGAAAACGGTCGTGCTGAAGGGCATTCCTGAATGGCAAATTTTCCGGACGACATTCCATCCGGATAGTGACTATGCATCCTTTGTCGGATGCTATAAACCTGTATGTCATAAACCCCGATCTGCTCCGGATAACATCATTGATTATGAGGACCTTGTCATAAAATTAAAAGCGATGCTTAGCGAGCATTCCTCGAATCCGGCGGCAGGATTCTCAATGTTCGGATTTGAATATAGAGAAAGTCTTTTCGCACTGGAACAATCTGGAGAGCACACAATCGCAAAACTCGTCGAGGATGCGTACAAGGCAAACACCTCCTACGACACGATAGTCAGTGCGGGTATGCAGATTAAAGATGAGTCTGCCTCGTCTGAAGTCTCAAGAATCAGTTATGAGTTCAGCCCACAGGTGTTCACAAAAGCCTACTGCAAGGCCTGGAAGAATCCTGACAAACAGATTTACCTCGTCATAGAAGAAATCAATCGAGGAAACTGTGCTCAGATATTTGGAGACCTGTTCCAACTGCTTGACCGCAAAGACGGCATATCTGAGTACCCTATTGATGCAGACACGGATCTGAGATTTTATCTTGATGCGGAATTGCCAAAGACAGAAGATGGGGAATGTGACGGAAGTGAAGGCATTGTGGACGGAAAGCTCTGCATACCAGCGAATTTCAACATAATTGCAACGATGAACACTTCTGACCAGTCACTTTTTCCTATGGACAGTGCATTCAAACGACGCTGGGAATGGAAATATATTCCTACCATAGCGCCGAAGAATGGAGACAAGCAACTTGAATTGTCTATTGAAAATGCCATTGAGATGAAAGATGGTAGAAAAATCAGTGCCGGTGACTATGAATATAGTTGGAAGGATTTTCTTACCAACATCAATACAAGGATTCTGAATATCACGCACTCTGAGGACAAGCAGCTCGGCTACTGGTTTGTTAAGGCGGACGATAGTTCCGGCAGAATATCAATAAGTTCCTTTGTATCGAAAGTAGTATTCTATCTCTGGAACGACGTGTTTAAGGATATTGGGCCGAAGGATACCAACCCGTTCACAATCAGGATTGATGGGAAGAATGAAATAATGTCGTTCAATTCGTTCTTTGAAGAGAACATCGATGGAGATGTCGTGGAGAATCTCGGAGTGCTACATACATTTCTCTCCAACGTCGGGCTGACTCCTAAGCCTGTCAATAAAGGACTGGCTTCAAACGACGGTATTGACAACGAGAGCGAGGATGCGGATAAAACCATATACTGATGAAGATTCTGGTTGAAGGCCACAGTTACGATGCGGCACTTGTCAGGGACATCTGCCGTGACTTTGAAACTGCCGCCGATGACGGGAAAATCAAGGTCACGAAGGTTGGCTACTACTTCAACTCTATCATTAATGATTGTGTTCTGTGTCTGCCGAAAGTCGTCACTGATGCTTTCGGCGGAACAGTTCTCGGAGGACTGGCACCGGAAAACCTAATAGATGCGTTTACTTCTGAGAACCGACTCAGCGAAGAACAGACAAATTTTGTCCGAAGTTTCAGTCTGTGGATCTACCGCGCAATATCCACATATTCAAGACTGAATCCAGACAGCAGCATTGTCACAAAATCCGGAGCATCAGAGACTGCTGTGGATTTCGATGCTCCCGAAGGCACTCTGCTTGATGTCATTCTTGACATAATCCATTTCTACAATGCCAACCGGGACTACTTCATATACATTATAAGAAATCTCCATACTGGGTACGAACGCATAAATTGGCAAAAGACCATCCGTGCAAAGACACCCATCTATCAGGACGACCAACCATATTATACCGAAGTCGTCAACCGCAGGAAACTGATTGATTTCGATGAGGAACTTATGATTATCTTCCACTCGATCCTGCATTACATATCCGCAGAACTCGGACTTGATGTCCTCTTGGAATGCCATTATGAACCGATTACAGGTGCACTATTTGAATCCTATCTTGACGGCGTAGGTCTCATAAGGTTAAACGCTATTAAGTACAAATACTTTTCCGACAAGGACATACGACTATGGAGTCTATGCCGTGCATTTTTTCTTAAAACAGCGAAAATCCAAGAAAAGAAAGATATCTGCGATTATCTTCTAATCAGCAATTTTGAAATTGTGTTTGAGGGAATGATGGATGCACTGATTTCAGACACTGACCTGCCGGAAATGCTCCGGAATCAGAAAGACGGCAAGATTGTTGACCATCTCTTCAAGTTCATGTCGCCAATTGATGGTCGCGAAATATATTACATTGGGGACAGTAAATACTACTCCATCGGTTCATCCATAGGCGACAACTCCATCTACAAGCAGTTCACTTATGCAAAGAACATTATCCAATACCATTTTGCCAGTTCGACCTCAAAGAAACTTGATGAGAGTGGCTATCGTGATCCTCTCACGGAAGGCTACAACTTCACTCCAAACTTTTTCATAAGTGCCTTTATTCCCGACACTCTTTCATTCGAGGTCTCTGGATTGGTACTTCGCGATTTTTCCGGAAACAGAGCGGAAGAAGAAAAGCACAGAATTTTTCATTTCGAAAACCGTCTTTTTGACCGAGATACGCTCTGGCTGTCACATTTCGACATCAATCTACTTTATGTGATGTCGCTATATGCCGCTGATGATCAGACAGAACAATCCACATTTAAGGAACAATTTAAGAGCAAAGTCTTTCATGCGACGCTCGGCCTTCTGAAATCAAAATACACTTTTTATTCAATCAAGCCATTCTCTCAGACAATAGAGGAATTCGTCAAACAAAATTTCTATCTTCTCCACGGAAAGATTTATAATAAGCCCGATGGTACTCTGATACTAGCACTTGAGAATGGATATCTGGAGAATGACGGACTCCTGGAGAAGTTACGCAAAGTGTCGCATGTAACAATTTTTCACTAACTTTACAATTCGAAATCAGGCACTATCGGTGTGCACTGTAAGATTGTAATTTGCTTATGAACAAAATATCAATCCGTTTCTTCGACGACCGTGAGGTCCGGGCCATTTGGGATGAGGGGAATTCTAAGTGGTGGTACAGTGTGCCTGACATTGTCGGTGTGCTGAATGCGCAGGATGACTATGCCAAGAACAGGAACTATTGGAAGTATCTGAAGAGCAAGTTGAAGAAGGATGGGGTTGAACTGGTTAGTGACACTAACCAGTTCAAACTGCGGGCGCCAGACGGGAAGATGAGATTGACAGATGTCCTTGATGCATCCGGAGTTATCGAGTTGGCGAAGAATATGCCGAACAACAAGGCATCACGGTTCATCGAGTGGTTTACATACGGTGAGGATACTATTGACGGAAAGAGCAAGGCAAAGGCCTACACCCTATTCGAGAGTTCATTGCTTGACAGCATTGAGGTCGGAACTGTAAAAGGACTTCAGCAGATTCACGCTTATCTGTTTGGAGGATTGTACGACTTTGCAGGACAGATACGTTCAGTGAATATTTCCAAAGGCGGATTCACCTTCGCTCCTGTAGCGTTTCTTTCACAGACGTTGCATAACATTGAACAGATGTCGGAAGAGACTTTTGATGAGATTGCTGACAAGTATGTGGAGATGAATGTGGCGCATCCATTCCGTGAAGGCAATGGGCGAACAACGAGGATTTGGCTAGACCTGATTCTGAAGAAGCGACTTGGACAGTGCATTGATTGGAGCCAAATTGACAAATATGCTTATCTTGCGGCAATGGAAAAGAGCGTGGCGGATAGCACGGAAATCAAGGGGCTTCTGAAAGATGCACTGACGGATAAGGTGAATGACAGGGAGATGTTCATGAAAGGAATAGATTATTCGTATTATTATGAAGAACGGTAAAAGAGAATATGAAGAAAAGGTACGCGGCGCGTACCCAATTGACTTAGATGTACATTCGGTCAAGATGTGAAAGAACTGCTATTGAAACTCCGGTCGAGAAGAATCTGTACGACTACATCACGTCAGCGAATGTTTAACTTTAAATGACATTGAAAATGAAAACGATAAACGTAGTGGCAGCCGTGATATTCAAAGATGGGAAAATCTTCGCCACGCAGCGTGGCTACGGTGCTTTCAAGGATGGTTGGGAGTTTCCCGGCGGCAAGGTCGAGGCGGGGGAGAGCCCTGAGGATGCCCTCAGAAGGGAGATCCGCGAGGAGCTGGAAACCGAGATCCGAGTCGGCGAACTGATTGACACCATTGAATATGACTACCCGGACTTCCACCTTTCGATGAAGTGCTACGCCTGCACCATTCTTTCCGGTGACCTCCATCTGGTCGAGCACGAGGCCGCCCGTTGGCTCACCGCCGAACAGCTCGGTTCAGTCGAATGGCTGCCTGCTGACATCACCTTGATCCCCAAGATCGCCCGACTGCTGTAAGGTTTGTCATTACGACAGCAGCGGGTAGTAACGGACGTTATAATATTCATTGAGCGGCTGTGAATCTATTCCCGAATCCTTGAGTCGATGATTATCGTCACCGGGCCATCGTTGACAAGGGAGACCTGCATATCAGCGCCGAATACTCCTTTGCCGACAGGTTTTCCGATCGCCATCGAGACTTCCTCGCAGTACTTCTCGTACAACGGGACTGCCAAATCGTGGCCTGCGGCACGAATGTAGGAAGGGCGGTTCCCTTTCTTGGTGGATGCCGTCAGAGTGAATTGCGACACCGCAAGAACCTCCCCTCCAACATCCGCGACACTCCTGTTCATCACGTCATTCTCATCATTGAATATCCTCAGTCCCACAGTCTTGCCCACAAGCCAGCGCATATCCTCTTCCGTGTCTCCGGTCTCGACTCCGACAAGTACCAGGAGCCCGCTCCCGATCCCGGACACGGTTCTGCCCTCAATGGCAACGCTTGCGCGCGACACCCTTTGAATCACCAATCTCATTATTATACAATATTTTATATTAATGCCTCTATTATGAAAATACAGACAGACGTAGCCAACTTTGCGGCGTGCTACAGCAGCAATATGTAAATCAGCACCGCCGCGGGAACCGGCCCTGAAATATTCATCAGTGGCTGTGAATATTTATCCTCACCCTTGCGAATATATTGACCGTCAGAATTATACAGCGCGGTGGAATATCTGCTGTCGCCTTGGCGTATGTTTTTCCCGTCCCAGCTGAAAAGCACCTTGGCATATTTGCCACGACCGCCACGCAGCTCCATCCCGTTCCAATTGTATAGAATCTCACCGTAGCGACTGTCGCCTCTGCGGATATATTCACCGTCGAAATTAATCAAAACCTCTGAATATTTACTGTTCCCCGCCCGCAGGCAACTTCCGTCCCAATTGTACAAGGGTGCCGAGTAAACATCCTTCCCGCGCCTGATGTAAGACTGCGCGTCCGCCACCACGCAAGCAAGTATCATTATGAATATAACAACCGCTATCCGTTTCATATTTAAACGATTATTCTTGCCGCCTAATTATCGCCTCCACACTGCTCCTTTTCGATCTCATTACGTAGATCCGCAAGAACCTTCCCTTTGAAACTGAAATATTTCGGACCTTGGTAAGCTCCGGAAGTGTTCTGCTTTTCAACAGGAAGAAACGTTCCCGTAAAGGCTGACAAGCTATAAAGCCGCCCGTCATATTCAACCTTGTCATCCGTCGCGACCTTTAATGGAATATTCAGTTCATCGAATATGACCGTGTCTCCTATGTTTATTCCAACCATATGGAATTTAAAATTTGGTCTCGCTATCCGCTTCTTTTTTTCCGCCTCTTCGTTCTTGATGGCGTTGTCCTGTTCCTTATTCTGGGATATTACCGGTTTTCCGTCAACATAGATGGCCAGTTCCGCATCGTCCAGAAGATCGGCCATATCACGCATAATGTCAAGTGCCACAGCGGGAGCGATGTTGAAAAACTCCCTGTTCTGGCGGATCCTCAAATCCGTCAGCCTGTCTATCTGCTTGTGAATCTGCTTTTCAACCTTGCTGTATTTGCTGGTGTAAAGCGTGGCGTAAACCTCAAACGGCAGTGGAACCGCAGTGTTGTCCAATTCCTTCGAGCGAACATCCACAGGACGTGAACTCTTGCCGATCTTGACCCAATCCTCACGAAATGAAGGATTTGTCAATATGTAAACATAACCTTTTCCGGATTCCATAATTGTTTTGGATATTTTAGTTTTATTCGGTAGCGAATTTAATGATAATCCGATAAATATCCTATGCTTATCTATATGGGTTGACTATAAATGATAAATTTACTCGCCGAAGTTTGAACGGCGAACAGAGGTGGCGCAAAAACATACGATATTGCTCCCGTCGAGGACAATAATGCGTGCGGGCGGGAGCATTAAAATGATAAAACGCGGCTTCTGGCGGTTGCGGATTCATTCAGATATAATGTGATTACATACTAACAACAATGGATGTGAACAATATAAATAAATGTCAATATCTCTAATTCTCGGCACTATCAAATTATTTTAGCCTACGAGTTCTCTTATTCTTAATCTCGATGGAATTTGATATTCGGCTATTTCCCGATGCAGAACGCTTAATCATCTGAGAGTCAATATGAAGCATTTTCTTGGGCCTATTTTGGGCGCCGAAGTTGCACAAAAACGCGCACCATTTCCGGCGGTCGTCACCAGAACTGAGATGGGCAATGCAAATATATGCATATTATGTGATGCTGTCAAGAAAGTTGAGCGACGTGTGCTTTCATTACTTTGACTCCCGTGCAAGTCTGATTTCCTCGTTGATTTCGTCAAGAGACATATCTTGAATGCCTGCATCCGCGGCTGCCTGTCTCATCTCATAGAATGCTGCGCGTCCTTTGTCCATTATGTCATCCTTTGCAGGAGCTTCAATGGCGAATGGAATACGACGGCTTCTGACCACCTGGCGCACATAAATGTTGAACGCCGTGTTGGTGCTCATACCGAATTCTTCGCAAAGACTGTCGAATTGCATTTTCAAATCGGAGTCCAATCTAATTGTAAGTGCTGATTGTGCCATAATTCTTAATAATTCCACAATGATAGCAAAACGATTGCAATGTGCAACTAATATGTATTGATTTTATTGCTAAAAATATAGATAGATAGCAGATGCGTATTGTCCTGAATGCCTGGTATTTTGTATCATAAGTCGTCAATTTCTATTTCTTGATTCACCATCACTTTCCATTTCTTGTCCACTTCGGCATCATCAACCGATGTGCCCAGTCTGAGCGGCACCGCTTTCATTCTCATACATCCGGCTTTCATCAGGGCGAGCAGACCGTCGGCGATGGCTTCTTCTCCCAATACACAGTCCAGTAGGTAGCCTAGACGCTGGAATGCGGGAGCGGAAGCGACCTTCAGGAAGTCGGCGTCCAACTTGGTGAAATCCAGCTTCAGAGACAATTCTTCCAATACCGTCGCTGCCCTCGTGAGACCACCGATGTGATCCTGATATGCTACCATGTCCGCTGCCGTCAGTTCAGGGCAGGAAATGTTCAGCCAGCCGGCAGGTTCCGGGTAAGAGCCCGGTAATATGACAAGGCGGAGCCTTACCTTGTAGAAGGAGCAGGCCACGGAGGACGGAACCAAGCCTTCTGAACGGAGCTTTAGCGTAGTGAAGAGGGCTTGACCGCTTCCTTAAAGAACTGCTATAATCCTGGCTACCATTGCTGCCGGAATTCTCAGCAGCATACCGATAAATCCACCTTTGATGTGAAACCAGTGGTCGTGATAGGCATCAACCATATCCTCTGTTCCGGGTATCACAAAGTGTTTGTCGTGGCAAAACCAGATGCAGTCCATGACGAATGCGTCTAACCAGTTCACCACGCACCAGAGCGCATACGCAGTCAGTACTCCGCCCCACTACTTGATTCTGATAATATCCTACATTGTTTTTGAACATCCAATTCCATTGCAGTCCCTTATTCATCACATCACAATAATTGTAATACTCATGGTTTCCGGGCACAATGAGCACCTGACGATAATTCGCAGATGCCCATTTCCAAAAGTTAGCCAAAGGTGCGACCTTGTTTTTCAAATAGAATATATCTCCGGCAAGAACTAGAACATCGCCCGTTACCGGTAATTCATTATGTTTCATCCACCTGCTGTTATCGCTGAACTCCAAATGCGGGTCACTCATATATTGTATCTTCATAATCTCTTTATGTTATTAACTTTTTGTGTAAATCAGTTCATAATATTCTGAATTTGATTCGTTGTTTATGATACTGCTACAGAAAGCAAATTTGTTGTACAAGTATTGGTAGTATTCGATTTCTTCTTTCTCAAAGTTTATTCTTTCATAACATTCGTCTATCTCCTTGCTGATTCTACCGTACAAATTGACATTTGCTTTGGATATACGGACTTCCAACTTGGCGATATCTTCTTTATTTTTAGCAATAGCATTTTTGTAATTATCAATCTCTTCTCGGTAGAAATAAAGAATCTCATCAAACAGGCCTTTGGTTAGTATACTCGGAGAAGGACTCCATGGAAGTATCGTCAACTCTCGGCTTGGAGTAGTGCTAAGATAAAACAATTTACATTCCAAAGACTTAGTGACTTGTTTGTTATATTCATCAATCTCACGATTGACTTTCATTAAATCTTCCTTAGATAACTTTTGATGTTCCTCATACGAAGGATACTCTTTGTACTTCAACAAAGGTATCTCCTTGTATCTTAAATAAATGGTAATATATTCACTCATTCTTAATCCTCCTTATCATTTATTCTTATTAAATTGTCCCAATTGATTTTCAATTATTCTCTTCACTTGTTGAAATGAAACAGGGGTAAAGTTGTTGTTATCTACTCCCACATCATACTGCGTAGGGTAGAGATACTGAAGCCGGGCAGCATCTATTCCGGTGTTGTTCTTTCTTGTGTGAACGTGTCCGAATAGTTGCCACACATCTTTATATCCGCCATCAAAGCATAGAAAGGGATAATGATTCAAATATATCCTCTGTTTGCCAATCTCTATGTGCATCTGCATTGCCACATATTCAAATCTGTCAATGTAGCCTTGGCGTATATTCTTCAAATCGTGATTACCCATAATCAGATATATCTTTCCGTTCAACCTGTCAAGGATTTTAGTCCATTCGGCTGAACCGCCAAGACAGAAATCGCCCAAATGAAAGATGGTGTCATCCTGACCGACTGTATTATTCCAATTGGAGATTATAGTCTCATTCATCACTTCCACATCCTTAAACGGTCTGTTGCAGAAACGAATGATATTCTCATGATAAAAATGGGTATCGGATGTAAAGAACACCTTACTGCCATCAAATTTGTAGTTCATTTTCTTCTTAATTTATGTGCACCACTGCACGTTAATAATCTGGTTACCAACAGCCCATCAGACGGAAATGGCAGAAGAGCATCATGAAAGCGACTGTCACAAATGGGCATACAAACAAAATAGTTGGAAAGTTTGGTAAGGACTCTCCAACTATTCAGTTTCTATTCTCTCATAGTACGATAATGTACTCGCTATGTTCGTTGGAAAGTGTTTACTAAACGAGGTTCAATGCGTGAAACAAGAACACTCGACACAGATTCAGTGCGTTTGTTGCTCTGAATTGTGGTTGTTGTTGGTAATATGTTCATTCTGTTTCTTTGCATTGTTAATGTTTTATTGTCTCAAAAGCAATGCAAAATTAGCAAATAAATCCCATTCTCGCATCACTTTTCATTAAATTTTTTTGCTGCAAAATATATTCTTATTTTTCAGTGTTTTATAGGTTAATAGTGTTGTGTAGGTATATTGATTCGTAATGTGCCATCTTCTTTGCCTTGTTCTAGTTGACAAATGTTGCACTGATAAATAGTCATATGGAGAGTGGATAAAGAAATAAACTTTTCAGGTTGCATATGCCGCAAAGTTTTCGTAATTTTGCAGTTAATTGGGTGCGTTTTACCATAAAGTTAACGCTCTGTAAATATAACGATTATTGTATTTAATGATAACAGATATTAATCATAGCAAGAAGGAGTTGGCAGAAACTTTTTTTCAACGTTTGGTAGATTCTTATGGGTATCTGCCAGAGCAGATGGAATTTGATGTAAAGGTATCTCCAACATTGGTTGCAGATATCGCAATATGGCGTAGTCCAGACGACAGGAAATCTGGACTAGCCCCTGATATTTATGTTCTTGTTGCATGTAAGACCGAGCATATAAAAATTAAGGCAGAAGATTATTTTGAGCAATATAAGCATGCTGTTCTTAATGATATGGCATTTTATGTTGCTCATAATCTTAAGGAAACAAAAGTTTTTTATATTGATAGAAATGCTAGGCCTCTAAAAATAGAGCGTATTAGCGACTTTCCTACGGCCTTAGATATTGTTTCTGACCAGAATCTTACGTCATTCGTTAATAAGGTGCGAGGGTATTCAAAAGACAAATTTTTGAAAACCTTAACTCGCTGTCATAACATCATACGTAATGTTGATAAGCTTTCTCCAGAAGCTGCATTTGATGAGATAAGTAAAATCTTATTCATAAAAATGCTATATGAACGTGACGCAAAGGAGGAACTTGTTTATTGTAAAGATAAGTTCATAAAAGATGAGTTATCTTACAATGGTGAAGTTGATTACATCCAACATTTGTTTAATGAAGTTAAGGAAACATATTCGACAGACGGCCTTTTTGATTCAGAAGATAAAATAAGAATTCGTAGAGAAAGTTTCTTGCTTATCTTGGAGGAATTAAGTAGTGTTGAGCTATATGACACCTCTGACGACATAAAGGGAATTGCATTCGAACTATTCTTGGGTAAAACATTCAGAGGAGAGTTAGGACAGTTTTTCACTCCTAGGACCATAGTAAATTATATGGTCGAAGTACTTAATGTAAAGGAAGGCGATAAAGTATGTGACCCATGCTGTGGAAGTGGCGGATTCCTTATAAAAGCATTTGAACATGTACAGAATCAGATAGATCAAGACATCCATAAACAGATTACTATTTTGATGGATAATCAGAGTCTTTCCGATACTGAAAAACAATATAACATTAACACTTTGCTAAGTGAATGTGATAAGACAAAAGAAGGCAGTCGTTATCACAAACTTTGTCATGACTATTTCTTTGGAGTGGATGCCAATGCTCGTATGGCCCGTACTTCAAAAATGAATATGATTATGCATGGTGATGGGCATGTGGGAGTCTATCTACACGATGGTCTCATTAATGTTGGAGGTGTTTATGACAATAACTTTGACGTGATTCTTATAAACCCACCCTTCGGAGCTCATGTAGAAAAAGACATGCGTATTACCAGTTCTGACATCCCTACTGATAGGGAAAGATCTTTATATGAGGAGTTGTTTGGTAGTGAATACATTAGTAAAGTATACACTCCTATTAAAGAGTATGCACAAGAAATAGGAAAAGACAAGAAAATCGGAAAGCGTATATTAGAACTATATCAAATTAATAACAATAGCACAGAAATCTTATTCATTGAACGTTGTATAAATTTGCTAAAGCCGGGGAAACGCGCAGGTGTTGTGTTACCTGAAGGAGTGTTGGATAATCCTGCATTAGACCGTGTTCGTAAGTTTATAGAATCACGTGCTAAAATACTCAACATTACATCAATCCCAGCCGATGTGTTTTTGTCATCTGGTGCAAATATAAAACCGAGTCTTGTCTTTATTGAGAAGTTCATGGATGGTGAGATACCAGAAAAGGACTATTTGTTATCTGTTACCAAAGTAAATGATGCCGGAATTTCTTCTACAGGATTACCTTCAAACAACGAAGAATTGCCGATAGCAGCTAAAGAAGTTGCTTCTTGGCTAAGTGGAGAAGTTCAGTCAAATATGATATATACAAAAATAGTAAATCGTTCAGATTTATCTAGCTGGAGTGTTAAGTCTATTTTTGACACAACTAGTGTTAACTATAATCCTTTATATAAGAAAGTAAGGATTGGAAATGTCGTGTCATTAAGTAAAGATGTTATTTGCGTTGAACCTAATATTGAATACACTCGATTAACAGTAAAACTATTCAATAAAGGCATTCAGGAACGTGATACCGTTATAGGTGCTCTAATTGGTACCAAACGTCAAACTAGAGTAAAAGGTGGCCAATTTATTATTTCAAAGATAGATGGCAAAAGTGCGGCTTTTGGTATTGTGGACTCATCTCTCGAAGGGGCTATTGTTACTCCGGATTTTTTGGTATATGATATTGATACGACACAAATACTTCCTGAATATTTAGAGTTAGTATTAACTAATGATGCTATTTTGAATCAGTTCTCTATTTCAAGTAGTGGAACTACAGGAAGAAGAAGATTGTCTCAGAAAGTATTTGAAAACACGTTAATAGCTTTACCGTCAATTGATGAGCAACGTAACCTCTTAGCAAAGATTTTAGAGATTAGAGAAACTCAAAAATCTTTGGAAGAACAGATGCAAAAAAATATAGAATACTTCAACAACAAGATTTTCTCATAATATGAAGCTACTAGCACTGAAAATTATTTCTGAGTTTAGAAACCTTGAAGGCTTAAATTTACGTTTTGATTCGACCAATGATACATATGTGATTATAGGCAACAATGGCACTGGTAAAACGAATATATTAGAAGCATTAAGTAGTGTTTTTTCAACATTATTAAGCCATTCAACTGATTTCATGTTCAGCTTTGTGTTACGTTACGAAGTCAACGATATTACATATCGGGTAAAGCATGATAAAGCTACATCTACTACCGAGTACCAAAAAGATGATGTTGTAGTAACTGATGTGGATATGATTTATCCCAATCGAATAGTATGTAACTACAGCGGTGAAGACACTCGAATGTGGGATAACTACTATAAAAAAGCGAATGAAGAGTATTTAGAAAGTGTGCGTACAGCTGAAGCTCCCAATGTTTTATCTATGATATACATTGATAGAACTATGTGGAAATACATATTATTATGTATGCTTGCAACACGAGATGTTAATATTGCATTTGATAAGTTCCTTCAAGAAAAATTGGGAATAGCTTCAGGTAATTTGGATTCCATTGATTTGAATTTCAATACAGCAAAGCTAAGTAAATGGAGAAGGGAGAATCAAATAACATTATTCATCCGTCAACTTCGTGCTTTATTTGGAGATAGCCCGAGCATATCATCTAATGATATTTCCAAATTCAATCCTAATGATGATGACGCTCGTCTGCTATTTAATAAGTATATGGGCGCTAGCCAAGTTATAGATACTTTGAATATCTCATTTAACGGCGGAATTGAGTCTGCATTTTTAAGTGAGGGAGAAAAGAAGATGATGGTTATACTATTCATCTTAGAGGCTATATCAGATGAACAAACATTGGTATTAATGGATGAACCTGACAGTCATATACATATATCAAGGAAGAGTGAACTGAGAGAAATGTTTGATCATATGAGCCATCGTAGCAATATAATAACATCACACTCGCCAACCTTGACCGCTTCTTTTGAAGAGAAAACTAAAGGCGCAATCGTTATGCTTGATAAGGATGAAAATGGTAAGGCGAAGGTTATTGATAAAGACATTGTTAACCTAGTTGAAAGATTAACTAGTGGTATTTGGACTTCTCAAAAACAGAATCTTTTCCTTGCATCTCATGATGATATATTAATAGTAGAAGGTCCAACCGATGAAACATTTATATCTGCGGCACTCAAGTATTTCAAAAAAAATGAGAGATATACAAGCTTGTCATTTGAATTTATTCCTTGTGGAGGAGCATCCAATGTGAAAGCATTTGCACAAAAATTTACTCCAAAAGATGGACAAACAGTTGTTGCCTTATTTGATGGAGATGATGCAGGCGTAAAAAGTATGAACCAAGTTATACCATGTACGTTAGGTAAAAAAATAAAATGGGATATTAAGAATTTTGGTAAGGCTCGCAAGAATCAGCGTACGTGGTTCTCATTTTATCCTCCATATGCGCGTAGAAAAAATATCGAGAACTTTAATATTGAAGACTATTTTACATGTCAATTATTTCGCAAATATATTTTGTCATTTACCTCTCTTGATACAATAAAGAGTAAAGATGGTCTCAAAGGTAAATTGGAGGAAGATTGTAAAAAAGGGAAAATTGATGAAAAGTTTTATGAGAAGTTTAGCACCTTATTCGATCATATTGTAGCAATAAAAGAAGCAGAGAAACGAGGGGATGTAGCTATATAGATGTTTTGTCATTGTTCACTTATCCGACAGATATTAACTATTTTGTAATAATTGTATCAAGTGGTGAATGTATATTGATTTTATGTATGGGTGAAAAATCTGTGTTTTAGCCAACTAACAACCTGAAAGTTGTGGATTCTCGATTATTTATAGTACCTTTGTCTGCGATAAGACAAAGGTATTCTGATATTATACAGTGATGGAAGTACAAATTGATACGTCTTTAGAACAGTCTGAAAATATTATCGCAGATGATGTAGATGCGTGGATGTTGCATTCACAGACTATTGCAACAATTATGTCGAATCGAATGGAGCAGCTCGGTATGACTCAAAAGGCGTTGGCTATGAAGATGAATTGTTCTCAGCAATACATCTCTAAAGTACTGAAAGGACGTGAGAATCTGTCATTGGAAACTCTGTGCAAGATTGAAAAAGCATTGGATGTAAAGATACTGAACAGTAATATAAAAGTAAAGTAACCACTCATAATAAGGCAAGGATATGTCAATACAAAGCGAAGCGGCGTTGGAAGCCGGACTGATAGCCACTCTTAAGCAAATGGACTATGAATATGTCCATATTGCAGAAGAGGATAATCTTTGTGCTAATTTCAAGCGGCAGTTGGAAATTCACAACCGCAAAAGATTGGAGGAACATGGGCGTACTGAGTTTACAGCAGAGGAGTTTGAGAAAATTCTAATCTACCTTGAAGGTGGCACCCGCTTTGAAAAGGCGAAGAAGCTTCGTGACCTCTATCCGCTTGATACCACAAACGGACAGAGGATTTGGGTGGAATTTCTCAATAGACAGCAGTGGTGTCAAAACGAGTTTCAGGTTTCAAATCAGATAACTGTGGAAGGACGCAAGAAATGCCGTTATGATGTGACAATCCTTATCAATGGCTTGCCTTTGGTACAGATTGAATTGAAACGTCGTGGCGTTGAACTGAAACAGGCATACAACCAAATACAGCGTTATCACAAAACTTCATTCCACGGACTGTTTGACTATATTCAGTTGTTTGTCATCTCAAATGGTGTCAATACCCGTTATTTTGCCAATAATCCAAATAGCGGCTACAAGTTTACATTCAATTGGACTGATGTTCAAAATCATCCATTCAATGAATTGGATATGTTTGCTGCATTCTTTTTGGAAAAATGCACGCTTGGAAAAATCATCGGCAAATACATTGTGCTTCATGAGGGTGACAAATGCCTGATGGTGCTTCGCCCATATCAGTTCTATGCCGTAGAAAAGATTTTGGACAGGGTGCAAAACTCCAATGACAACGGTTATATCTGGCATACAACAGGTGCAGGAAAGACATTGACATCGTTCAAGGCAGCACAACTTGTGTCAGAATTGGACGATGTGGATAAGGTTATGTTTGTTGTTGATCGACACGACCTTGATACCCAGACTCAATCGGAATACGAAGCGTTTGAACCAGGGGCTGTAGATAGTACTGATAATACGGATGAATTAGTGAAACGGCTTCAAAGCAATTCCAAAATTATCATAACCACCATTCAAAAACTTAATGCGGCAGTTAGTAAGACGTGGTATAGCAGCAAGATTGATGCTATCCGTCATTCCCGTATCGTTATGATATTTGATGAGTGCCATCGCAGCCACTTTGGAGATAGTCATAAGAAAATTATGAAGTTCTTTGACAATGCCCAAATATTCGGATTTACGGGAACACCTATTTTTACCGAGAATGCTGTAGACGGTCATACGACTAAAGAAATATTCGGAAATTGTCTTCATAAATATCTTATTAAGGATGCTATTGCCGATGAAAATGTGCTTGGTTTCCTTGTGGAGTATTATCATGGCAACGAAATTGTTGATAACGACAATCAAAGTCGTATGGAAGAAATTGCCAAATTCATTATCAATAATTTCAACAAGTCTACATTCGACGGAGAATTTGATGCGCTGTTTGCCGTGCAGTCCGTACCGATGCTTATCCGCTATTACAAGATATTCAAATCGTTAAAGCCAAGTATTCGTATTGGTGCAGTATTTACCTATGGTGCAAACAGTAGTCAGGATGATGACCAGACAGGTATGGGTACAGGGCAATATGTTAGTGAGAGTGTAGGCGAAGCGGATGAGCTGCAAGCTATCATGGACGATTATAATGAAATGTTTGGTACAGCATTTACTACCGAAAATTTCCGTGCATACTACGATGACATCAACCTGCGTATGAAAAAGAAGAAAGCGGATATGAAACCGCTTGACCTTTGTCTTGTCGTGGGTATGTTCCTTACAGGCTTTGATAGCAAAAAGCTGAACACGCTTTATGTAGATAAGAATATGGAATATCATGGTCTGCTGCAAGCATTCAGCCGTACCAACCGGGTGTTGAACGAGAAGAAACGATTCGGCAAGATTGTGTGTTTCCGTGATTTGAAAAGCAATGTCGATAAGTCTATCAAATTGTTCAGCAACTCAGATAATCCGGAAGATATAATCCGTCCTCCGTTTGAGGATGTAAAAAAGGAATATCAAAGACTGGCGGTAGATTTCTTGCAAAAATATCCTACACCAAGCAGCATAGACCTTCTGCAAAGCGAAAATGACAAGAAGAATTTTGTGCTTGCATTCCGTGATATTATCCGTAAACATGCAGAAATACAGATATACGAGGACTACAATGAGGATGCGGATGACCTTGGAATGACTGAACAACAGTTCAACGATTATAAAAGTAAATATCTTGATATTACAGTCGGGTTTATCGATCCGCCTGTAACACCGTCTGTTGTCGCAGAAGATCCTGTGCCTTATGGAAATAGTCAAGGATTGGAAGATATTGATTTCTGTCTTGAATTATTGCATAGCGACATTATTAATGTGGCTTACATTCTTGAACTCATTGCGGAACTTGACCCGTATAGCGATGATTATTCCGCAAAACGCCAGCATATTCTTGATACCATGATTAAGGATGCCGGAATGCGAGGCAAGGCTAAACTCATTGACGGCTTTATCCGGAAGAATGTGGATGAAGACAAGGAGAACTTTATGAACGGACGACATAAGGCTGATGGAACAAATGAGTTGGAGGAACGTTTGAACCAATATATTGTTTCGGAACGCAATAAGGCGGTGAATGATTTGGCTGATGATGAACAAATTTCAGCAGATGTGCTTAATCTTTACATCAAAGAGTATGACTATTTACAAAAGGAGCAGCCGGAAATAATACAGAAAGCCTTGAAAGAGAAGCACCTCGGACTTATCAAAACCCGGAAGGCTTTGACGAGAATAATGGAAAGGCTGCGCAATATAATAAGGACTTTTAATTGGGAGTAGACATGTCAATATATAAAATATATAATGAGCAACTAACGCTTATAAAGGAGAAGCCGTTTAAGTTGGAGAAAGAGATTCAAAACATAGTTGAAAAGAATCTCCAGTCATTGCTTGGGCTTGATTTTATCAGAACGGAATTTTCCCTTGGATCCTTCCGTATAGATTCATTGGCATTTGATTCGGAGAAGAAGTCTTTTGTAATTATAGAATATAAAAGGGATAAGAATTTCAGTGTAATCGACCAAGGTTATGCTTACTTGTCTTTAATGCTAAATAACAAGGCGGAATTCATCTTGGAGTATAACGAATCAAAGTCTGGCATACTCAAACGAAATGATGTGGACTGGTCTCAGTCAAAAGTGTTGTTTGTATCGCCTAATTTTACAACATATCAAAAAGAAGCAATTAATTTCAAGGATTTACCTATAGAACTATGGGAAATTAAACGCTTTACAAATGATACTCTTTCGTTTGAACAGATTGTGAATCGTTCAAGCAAAGAAAGTATTAAAACAGTCTCAAACAACGAGACAATAACAACTGTAAGTAAGGAGATAAAGGTATATAGCGAACAGGATCATTTGGAGAACGTTGAAGATGACTTCCTGAATATATATGCTGAAATTAAAGAATTCTTGCTGTCTTTTGGAGAAGATATTACGATATATCCCAAAAAGAAAACCATTGGTTTCAAGATAGGAGGGAAGGTATTTTGTGATATAGTTATGCAAAACAAGGGCATAAGACTATTTCTAAACGCCAAGAAAGGAACACTCAAAGACCCGGAAGGTATTACCCGTGATGTATCAGAAGTTGGACACTGGGGAAATGGAGCTTATGAGGTTCGTTTTCCTTTGAAAAATGAAACTGAAATAGATTATGTTTTTTAACTTGTTACGTCAAACAATAAATAAGAATAAAGAATAAACATATGGCTTATTTTAATACTACGATAAAGGATTTAATCTCCGAAAGAATAGGGAGGAATACTTTTTTACCTGCTATTCAGAGAGAATACGTTTGGAATCCAGCGCAAGTAGAAAAACTGTTTGATTCTATTATGTGTGGTTATCCTATCAGTTCTTTCCTTTTTTGGAAGATTAGAGAAGAAAAGAAGAAAGATTGGACTTCATATGAATTTATAAAAGACTTTGATCAAGAAAAACCGCATAATAAAGAGGCTAACTTGGATGGTGTAAATCAAGATATATATTTGGTTCTTGATGGACAGCAGAGAATAACATCTATAAATATAGCCTTACGTGGTTCATATCGTTTTTTCTATCGAAAGTGGCGAACAACAAGACTATATTTAAATCTTCTTTGGGATAAGGGAGATGACAATCCAGAGGAGATGACATATCAATTTTTATTTAAAGAGGATGAAACACCTCTGCAAAGAACGGATTATCCTCAATTATGGTATCGTGTTGGGGATATATTAAATTATGATGATGCAGAAGATGCTAAAGATTCTATAGAAAATCAGCTTAATGCTTTTGATGAAGAAGCTAAGAAAAAAGCTCGAAAGATGATAAGTAAACTTTTTAGTGTAGTAAATGTATCTCAAAACATAAATTATTATGAGGAAAAATCAGATGACTATGATAAGGTTTTAGAGATATTTATTCGTACTAATACTGGTGGCCAAAAACTAGAGTATAGCGATATTCTTTTGTCAACAGCGACTGCTAAATGGAGGAATTTGAACGCAAGAGAAGAAATCAATGAATTTACAGATGAAATTAACAAGATAGGAACTGGTTATAATTTTGGTAAAGACTTTGTGATGAAAGGGGCGATGTATCTAACTGAAAATCTTCCTATACAGTATAAACTTAGTTCATTCACGAAGAAAAATCTAGAATGTATAGAGGATCATTGGGATGAAACAAAAGATGCCATTGCCAATAGTATCAAATTGGTTAGTCGTTATGGCTTTACAGATAAAAATTTAGTAGCAAGGTTGGTGTTACTTCCTGTTGCTCAATATTTGAGAGGGAAAAACAAAGGCTATCTTACCTCCTCTAATTTGAAAGATGTAGAGGATCAAAATAATATTCAAAAATGGATTATCATGATGCTGCTTAAAGGAGTGCTAGGTAGTGCAACTGATAATAAATTGAATAGTATGAGACCTGTTGTTAAATTAGCAACAGACTATTTCCCCTATGTTGAACTTTGTAGAGAATTGAAAATAGAAATGACATTCAACGATATGGAGATAGAAAATATGCTGAACTATAGTTATGGTACTAAATATAGCTATTTGATTTTATCATTGTTGTATCCAGGGAGAGATTGGAAAGATAAGAAATACAATGAAGATCATATTTATCCACAAAATGAGTTTAAAATAAAAAATCTTCGTGCAAAAGGATATGATGATGCAACTATAGAAAAGTACCAGGCCTGCTATAATTCAATTTTGAATTTAGAATTGTTGGATGACTCAGAAAACAAATCTAAAAATGCTAAACCTTTTGATTCCTGGCTAAAAGATCGAGATGCTAATTTTAAGGAACGTCATCATATACCTGAAATGAACGACTATAGTTTAGACTATTTCCTTGATTTTATCAAAAAGCGTAAAGCATTATTGACTAAGCAAATTAAAGAATTTATTTTACAGTAAATAAAGGTTAGAAATAATGAGCGAAGAATTACAGCAGAAACTCCGTGACCAGCTTTGGGAGGTCGCAAATCGTTTGCGTGGCAATATGTCGGCAAGTGACTTCATGTATTTTACACTGGGGTTCATTTTTTATAAATACCTGTCAGAGAAAATTGAAAAGTACGCCAACAATGCTTTGGTGGATGATGAAATAACCTTTAAGAAGTTATGGGAAATGGAAGATGCCGATGCGGTGGAACTACAAGAGGAAGCCAAGAACCAATGCTTGGAGAATATCGGCTATTTCATTGAACCGAAGTTCTTGTTTTCTTCTGTAATAGAGGCTGTCAAACGAAAAGAGAACATTCTTCCTATGCTGGAGCGTTCACTGAAACGTATCGAGGACAGCACTTTGGGACAAGATAGCGAAGAAGATTTTGGCGGACTGTTCTCAGACATAGATTTGGCTTCGCCTAAGTTGGGCAAGACTGCCGATGACAAGAATACGCTTGTCAGCAATGTTCTTCTTGCATTGGACGATATAGACTTTGGCGTGGAGGCTTCGCAGGAGATTGATATTTTGGGTGATGCTTACGAATATATGATTTCGCAATTTGCCGCAGGAGCCGGAAAAAAGGCTGGAGAGTTCTATACCCCGCAGGAAGTCAGCCGTATCTTGGCAGAGATTGTTTCCATTGGACATCAGCGTTTACGCAATGTCTATGACCCTACTTGCGGTAGTGGTTCGCTACTTCTTCGTGCTGCCAATATCGGAAATGCTGTTGATATTTACGGACAGGAAAAGAATCCGACAACTTACAATCTTGCCCGAATGAATATGTTGCTGCACGGCATCCGATTCAGCAACTTTAAGATTGAAAATGGTGATACGCTCGAATGGGATGCCTTTGGAGATACCCAGTTTGACGCTGTGGTAGCAAATCCTCCGTTCTCTGCCGAATGGAGTGCTGCCGACAAGTTCAATAACGATGACCGTTTCAGCAAGGCAGGACGGCTTGCTCCACGTAAGACTGCCGACTATGCCTTTATCCTGCACATGATTTATCACTTGAACGAAGGCGGGACAATGGCTTGTGTTGCTCCGCATGGTGTGTTGTTCCGTGGTAATGCAGAAGGTGTTATCCGTCGTTTCCTTATAGAAAAGAAAAATTATGTGGATGCCATTATTGGCTTGCCTGCCAACATCTTCTACGGCACAAGCATCCCGACATGTATTCTTGTGTTCAAGAAGTGCCGCAAAGAAGACGACAATATCCTGTTCATTGATGCCAGCAATGAGTTTGAAAAAGTTAAGACTCAAAACAAACTCCGAGAGCAGCATATCCAAAAGATTGTCGAGACTTACCGTGACCGCAAGGAAATAGAAAAGTACAGTCATTTGGCTACCTTGAAAGAGGTGGAGGAGAACGATTACAATCTGAATATTCCACGCTACGTTGATACTTTTGAAGAGGAAGAACCTATCGACATCAAGGCTGTAATGGCTGAAATAAAGGAACTGGAAGCCAAGCGTGCTGAGTTGGATAAGGAGATTGAGGTATATCTGAAAGAATTGGGTCTTGTAGAATAAGCTAACGAGTAATTGCAACATGGGAGAAAATGACAATATACCTCAGATGGTTCCATCATTTGAGAATATACTCCGAAAGGACGAGAGCGGAAATGAATATTGGAGTTCCCGTGACCTTTGTGGTGCAATGGGCTATTCTGCTTATTGGAAATTCCAAAGGGTCATAGATAAAGCCATCAAAGTAGCCGGAGAAAAAGGAATGAATGTGGACGAGCATTTCAACCAAGCGGTTGATATGGTCAGGATAGGAAACGGTTCATTCCGCAAGGTAAACATATTCCGTCTCTCTCGTATGGCATGTATGATTATTGCGGAAAATGCTGATGGCAAAAAGTTGCTTGTTCAACAGGCACGAGACTTTTTCTCGCAATCTGTCTCAATGACAGAACTTATGCATAATTCGCTAAGCGCTAATATATTATTGTATAAAACAGCCCAAGGGGAAGCACGTATAGAAGTCATTTTCAACAGCGAAACATTCTGGATGTCCCAGAAAAGAATGGCAGATTTGTTTGGGGTTGATGTCCGCACCATTAACTACCATCTTGGACAGATTTATGAAAGCGGAGAGCTCACCAAAGAGGCAACTATCCGAAAAATTGGGATAGTTCAAACAGAAGGAGACCGGGAAGTGGAGCGTATGCCGCTATTCTACAACCTCGATGCTATTGTAGCGGTGGGGTATAGAGTAAATAGCTATCAAGCTACTCAATTCCGTATTTGGGCAACTTCAGTGCTGAAAGAGTTTATCATTAAAGGATATGCCCTCGATGACGAGAGGCTGAAACAGGGCAAACATTTCGGAAAGGACTATTTTGACGATTTGCTTGAGCGTATTCGTGAAATACGCACCTCAGAGCGCAGATATTACCAAAAGATAACTGACATTTATGCAGAATGCAGTGCGGATTACGACCCGAAATCAGAAGATACAAAGTTGTTCTTCAAGATGGTACAGAATATGATGCACCTTGCCGTTACCCATCATACGGCTGCGGAAATTATCTATCAACGGGCTGATTCCGAGCAACCTTACATGGGACTTACCACATGGAAGAAAGCTCCTGATGGAAGAGTGCAAAAGTCTGATACCATCATTGCAAAAAATTACCTGTCAGATTCTGAATTGTCCCAGTTGAATCTTATCACAACTGCCTTTCTTGATATGGCAGAATCTCGTGCTGCACGTCATATCGTTTCAACGATGGATGATTGGAAAAGGTTCCTTCAACAATATCTTGCAGCGATGGATTACGAGCCGTGCGATACGGCAGGAAAAGTGACACAAGAAGAAGCAAAAGATAAGGCTTATAGTGAATACGAAAAATATAAACTGATTCAAGATAAATCATACATATCAGATTTTGATCGTTTTAATGAGGGTAATGATGAAACTCCATTGCTTCCATTTGATTTGAATCCTACAAAAGAATGACAACTATGGCAATAGATAATAAAGATAAAAAAGTCCTTAATGTTCCCCATTTGAGATTCCCGGAGTTTACGGAGGAATGGAACTCAAAATCATTAATTGATTTAGCGAATGTAATTGGTGGAGGAACTCCTGATACTACGGTGAAATCATATTGGGATGGAGAAATACAATGGTTTACACCTTCTGAGATAGGCAAAAGTAAATACGTTGATTTAAGTATTCGTACTATAACAGAAGAAGGGTTGAATAATTCTAGTGCTAAACTTTTACCTTCCGGTACGATACTTTTAAGTACTCGTGCAACAATCGGAGAATGCTCGCTATCACTTAGAAAATGTGCTACGAATCAAGGATTCCAATCACTTGTGTCAAAAAAGTGCAATACGGATTTTCTTTATTATCTAATACAAACAAAGAAAAAGGATTTAATCAGGAAATCTTGTGGATCGACTTTTTTAGAGATTTCCGCAAATGAAGTCCGTAAGATTCAGGTATCTGTTCCTACTGAGGTAGAACAACAAAGGATAGCGGAATTATTGTCGTTGATTGATGAACGTATAGCTACCCAAAACAAAATCATTGAGGATTTAAAGAAACTAAAGTCTGCGATTAGTAAACAGGCATTTGCTCAAAAGCCTAATGGATGGAATAGATTAGACACTTTGTTCTCAAAAGGTAAGGCTGGCGGCACTCCAACTTCTACAAATAAAGAATACTATAATGGAGAAATACCATTCTTGAGTATTAACGATATAACAAAGCAAGGTAAGTATGTCCGATACACGGAAAATCATTTGAGTCGAAGCGGATTAGAGAACTCTTCGGCATGGGTGGTTCCAGAGTATAGTTTAATAATATCAATGTACGCATCGGTTGGCTTGGTAACTATAAATGAAGTACCTATTACTACAAGCCAGGCAATGTTTGCGATGCAGCTCAGAGACAAAGATTTATTGGATTATCTGTACTACTACTTGTCATATTTTAAGTATCGCCACATCCACAAATATCTTGAAACTGGTACACAAAGTAATATTAACGCTGATATTGTTCGCGGAATAATGATTCCAACTTATGGACATAGTCGCAATATGAAAATTGCGTCAACACTGCAAAGCATTGATGCGAAAATCGACAATGAGTTATCTGTACTTAAACTATTCAATAGGCAAAAGAACTATCTTTTGTCCCAGATGTTTATATGAACATCTGGGTAAGGAGGTATTGCTTCTGCATGGTTAACAAGGTTAGTCTTCGCAGCTCATTAATGATGCACTCATCGTATGAGTGTAGTATTTTTGCGACCCAAAGAATGTTATTGCCATTTGAGGAATACGGTAACACATAGTTTTCTACATCCCCTTTACCAATATTCATTTGGGCAGCACCTTGACCACAAGCTATCATACTATTCTCAAATCTTTGAGAAGATAGAATTTGATATAGGAACTCTTGATTTACATTTTTCGCAAGTTGTAACAAACCAACTCGTTGGTTGAGTAAATAGTTCCCATTCTTACAAAGAGAAACACGCCCAACATTACCCGTAAGAGATATTAAAATATCTCCTTCTTTTAATACTTGGTGGTCTTGTATATCGTTCGGCAAGTTGATTATGCAATTGCAATCTTCATCGTTTATATATCGCTCGCCTGGCACATTTGTTATTGTGAGGATTTTCCATTTGCCCAGTGCATTATACTTGCCACTCTGGAATGCGTAACCATTTTTCAATGTCGCAATATTCGACAAGCATATAGTAGTTTCTAACAAATCTTTTCGTGCGAACAAATATTTACTAATCGCAGACATTTCCGTTATTCAATCCTTAATCAAAGGACTTGTTGACGAATTGATGACAGTTCTTTTGAAAGGAAAACTTTATCCGTTTTCTTCTTTCTATATCAAAGCTGGTGAAGGTGGCACTCCAACGACATCGGTAGTTGAATATTATACAGAAGGTACAATTCCATTTATTAAGATTGAAGACTTGTCTTGTAAATATCTGACAAATAATAAAGACTTTATAACAGAACTGGGTATGCAAAAATCATCAGCATGGCTTATTCCATCAAAGTCTGTTATATACTCCAATGGTGCTACCATAGGTGCAATATCTATAAATGAGTATCCAGTTTGTACCAAGCAAGGTATATTGGGCATTGTTCCGAACACAAATATCAATGTAGAGTATTTGTATTTGCTGATGTCTTCTTCTTACTTCTCAAAAGAAATAAGCAGAATTATTACAGAGGGAACAATGAAAACTGCATATCTTAAGGACATCAATCATATCAAATGTCCTTTACCATCTATGGCACAACAAAAGAATATAACAAACTTAACATCCTCAATAGAGGAAAAACTGTCTATAGAACAGGAACTTTTAAGGTGCTTGAATTTACAGAAACAATATCTATTGCGCATGATGTTTATATAAACGACATACGCAACAGGTAAGATTTTTGTGCGCTTAGTGATATAACAAGGTTTTGTTCCGCAACTAACTTTTGATCGATGTTATGTAGCAATGATGCAATCCTTATTCGCTTTTCAATGGATGGGTAGAATAATTTTGCCTTCCCATAATCTTTGAAGTAGATGTGAGGGATAGCCATTCCTGTTATATATGGAGTGAAATTGAACGCCATAAGTGCATAATACAGGTAAAGAATTGAGTAATTTTCTTTGGCTGTTAGATAGTTGAGTGTTCCAATTACAGAAAAATGGTCATTAACATACGACAAAGAACCAACACCGGAACCATCTTTGACTATTAAAATTGATTCGCCATTATAAGCATAGTTGTTGGTATAGCCAATAAGTCCAGTTGCACCATATACAGGATATGAGCCAGTCACAGATACGCAATTTTCTTGCAATGTGGATGAATGGCATTCAAGGCAATCACACAAGCGTATATTGGGAGTACCTGACTGTGTAAGTTGTGCTGCAAGTCCTTTGATTAAGGATTGAAGTTTCTCAATGATTTTGTTTTGGGTAGCGATGCGCTCATCAAGAAGAGATAACAATGTGGAGATTTTATTTTCTTCTTGTAATGAGGTCGTAAATATAGGAAAGGAAGAATATTCTTGTGAGTTGATTCCTGGCTGCCCAGAGCGTGCAGACATTATTGAAACCCATCTCCAATACCTATGAGTATGTAATTGTGAAAACACAAAATATGGATTATGCTCTGTCACATTTGCCCTAATCAAAAAACCTGCATAATAAAGTTTTCCATCAGATTTCCTATATAGATAAGATTTCCCTGTACTTGCCCCTGTCCTTGCTAATAGGATATCTCGGTCATTTACCACATAATTATCTGTCTGCGTCCCGTCAGGAGATACAATATCCGTATCATTATAAGTTGACGATGCTTCATCTATGTCTGTAATGCGGATATATTTATTCTCGCCATCAAAAGGCTTTGCAGCAGCATTCATACCATAGTCGAATCCTGTTGCTATATCACCGAACTTACATTTCTCCCACTCACCACTAAACTCCGGGAATCTCAAATGGGGAACATCGCTCATTATATTTCTCTAATTATAGACATTTATCATTAAATGAAATAATATGAGCAACAAGACAATTAGAGAAATTGTGGTCGCATGGAAAGAGAGCAAGCGACCATTTGTGAAGCAGTCTACAATGGCTGCTTATGTGCTAATCTTGGAGAACCACATCCTTCCCTCTTTTGGAGAGTGTGATTCGCTCCAAGAAGAGACTGTGCAGGACTATGTCCTGCGAAAAATCGAGAGTGGATTAAGTGTAAAATCTGTAAAGGACATTCTGATAGTTCTCAAAATGGTGATGAAGTTCGGGGTAAAAAACGAATGGATGGACTATTATGAATGGGTCATCAAATATCCGACCATTTCGACAAACAAAGAATTGGAGGTTCTATCAGTAGCCAATCACAAAAAGGTGCTCAACCATATTCAAAACCATTTCTCTTTTGCCGGACTTGGCATTTACATTAGTCTATGTACCGGGCTTCGCATAGGGGAGGTCTGTGCCTTGAAGTGGAGCGACATCAACACAATGGATGGAACTATTACTGTAAACCGCACAATAGAGCGAATATATATTATTGATGGGATACAGAAACATACAGAGTTGGTTATCAATACTCCAAAAACTCAAAATTCCTGTAGAGAGATTCCTATGACAAAGGAATTGCTCGCAATGATGAAGCCTCTGAAAAGGGTAGTCAATGATGATTTTTATATTCTAACCAATGCTGAATATCCGACAGAACCGCGTACCTACCGGAATTATTATACCAAACTAATGGAAAAATTAGGTATCCCAAAACTAAAGTATCATGGACTCCGCCATAGCTTTGCCACTCGTTGCATAGAAGCCGGATGTGATTACAAGACAGTTAGTGTATTGCTTGGACATTCCAATATCTCAACGACTTTGGATCTCTATGTTCATCCAAATATGGAACAGAAAAAGCGCTGCATTGCAAAAGTATTCAAGTCACTTGGTAAATGACGAATAAAGAGTGGGAGGATATTCAAAGGCAATCCTCTCACTCTCGATTCCAACATGATTGGCGATTTTTGAGTTCGTAAAAGCGAGTCTGCAAATAAGCAACTGGTTGAAATTTATTAGCAAATGTATAACCTTACATTTTACGCAATGGACTGCGTATTTTTTGCGCACTACAAAGAAGATAGGCTATTTCCTATTTTAGGATGCCATTCGGAAGTTGGCAAAATCAATCTTAGGAATCTGGCAGGTTGATGTGGCTAAATTGGCAGGCATTTAGACACAGTAGTCCTGTGTTCATGTTCGTCATCGAGTATCGTCACTTATGTGGCCGGCATTGCTCCGGAATACTACTCATTGGAACTTGAATTATGAAAAACGATTCCTAAAAGAGTTTACGAAAAAGCAAGAACAGTTCCTAAAAGACGAAAATAAGTTCCTAAAGGTGATGAAGTGTTCCTGAAAGAAACTGCTGAGTTCATAAAAGAGTTCGTAAAAGAACTACTGAAATACGCTTGTCTGTGGCAGTTGTCAAACGGAGGCTACAGAGGTGTTGGACGACACTCCAAAAATACGATGCACATAGAGTAAAAACGAACTCCATAATCGCTATAAAGCTCAATCCTGCTTGCTGGGGGATTGGCAGGTTCTCACGAGCGATTTATCGCTTGGGGTATTGAGTTACCCTAACTCAATAAATGTTGTATAATGGGCAAGCCCAGACGCAATTTAACTAGCAAATTTCGCTTTTGGGCGAGAAAGACGAGGGAAATGCTGGCAAAAAGAAAAAATGCCCAAATAACGCCTATTTCTCACAATCAGCTTGCTGAAGGATTTGGCAATCTCAAACAACCGATTGGTTGCTTGGGGGATTAGGCTACCCATATAAGATAATGTCCGTACAACGGGCAAGCCCAATCAATGGCAGCGACCAGTTCCGTGAATTATCATGAAACAAGTCGTTGCGCTTGAACTTTGACTTATCCCGAATAGACACTTTTAGAATAAAGTCAAGTGGGGGATTAGTAGTGGTAATCCGGCATGAACCGATAAATGCCACGGCTTTCCTGAACCACCATCCGTTTGTTCGTAAGAAACTTAATCAGCTCTACAATCTTGTTGTGATTCAATTTCGTTCCTGCCAGTTCGTAGGCGGTGGTCAGTTCTTCTTCCAGAGCCTTATATCCCGAAATAGTCTCTTTACCGTCAAAAGCCAGTTCGAGAGCCTTGCGATGGATGGCTTCGTGGATATCCTTATAAGGGGAGAACGGTTCCTGTTTGGGACGACCTGCGCTCTTCTTTGTCGGCACATAGTCCGGCAGAAGTTCGGGCAGTGATTGGTCATTGATGCAAAATGCGAATGGCAGGAAGTCTTTGGAACGGGTATGCACACTTTCCACTTTGCTGATGTTGCTGTTGTCCTTGTCTTTCTCGATTTGGATGACAGTCTCAGCCTTGTTGTTGATTTCCGTGCCAATGTGCCCACGGGCATTTTCATCGCTTTTGTTCTGGTGAAGGATGGTATGAAGATGAATCTGGTGCTCGTCAGTCCACTGCATAAGTTTGGATATTACACATGTGGCTTCACTCGGAGAATTGATGTCATAAACCAGGTCGCGTATTCCGTCAATCACCACGAAGCCGAGACCCTCAATCTGACTGATGGCATCGTCTATGATAGCCAAACGCTCCTTGGGATTGAACTTGCGTAGAGCGAGAAAATAGAAACGGCCGCAATCCTCATTGGCCGGCAACTCTGCCAGTTTCATGATACGATGCATCACAATCATACAATGGTTCTGACTCTGCTCTGTGTCAATGTAAAGGATGCGGTCCTTTCCTTCTGGGAAGTCCGCTGTGTAGTTAAGGACTTCCTTTCCGGACAAAGCAGCTGCCACCATAGCGGAAACATTGAAAGTCTTTTTGCTTTTTGCCTTGCCAATGGATGCACTGAAATTTCCCAATGTCCCGACAGGCACTCCGCCTATTTTCAGAACTTCCGGCTCCTGTTTGTACTCCTTTCCCAAGCTGAGCATGGTATCTTGCCATCTTGTAGCGACCTGAGCAAGATCTTCAATGGGTGTTGCTGTTTCCATACTCACCAGTTTTTAGGGTTAGGCTTGCGATGATGTGAGGAATACATCGCTTCGTTTTCTTCCTCATAGGTGAGAGGTACTGACGTTTTGCGTGATGCTTCCAGCCATTTGTCGAGCTCGTCACGATAGATATAAAGGTGCTTTCCTTGCTTGATTACCGGAATGCTGTCCTTCTTTATCTTGTAATAAAAGGTGGAGATCGGCATTTTCAGATATGCACAGGCTTCCTGCACAGTCATAGGTACGTGCAGATTCTCCTTTGGTTCACTTTGACGGTTAAGAGTGTCTCTAAGCAAATTTTCCATACTTGCGATTCGCTCGCATAGTTCGCCTACCACTTTCGGCAGGTCGTTAAAAGTCAACTCAGTTGCAGTCATATTATCAATAATTTAAATTAATATGCTGCAAACCAACAGAATGAAATCTTGCATAAATTCGTCAGCCGGAAGAATGATTACCGTCTGCACGGTTTAATTCTCAAGTGTTGTTATGAAAGCGGAAATCTCCTTTGTCCGGCACGTCAATAGGGATGTCGCATTGGGCATTAACACGCAAATTGGCTTCCAGATATTCTATATCAGCGTTTCGCAATTCATAAGGGAAAGATGATTTGATAAATACCGCCCTGTCGCGACGGGAGACTCCAAGCCGTTCTCCGATATTCCAAGCCAAATGTCTTAAAGAGGGAGAACTGAGCTTCGCTTCTTTCGTTGAATGGATTGGCTGGCAGTCTGTCACCCGATTTTCGGCAAGACACTCGATATTGTGGAATAACGTGCTGATATTCTCCTTTGACAGATATTTCGAGGCCTTTTCCACCACATATTCACGGATGGCTATCATGGTATCCCTTTTCCGCTTCACCTCTTTCAGCTGCTCTTCCACGAGAATGCTCTCATATTTTTCCAAACTGTCAGGCATTTGTTCCAGTATAACTGGTTGAGTTTCTGTTATAGAATTGTCTGAGATAACCTTTTGCGAACAATTACTTTGTACGTGCTCATTTATAGCACTATTTGAAATACTCTTATAAAGTCCTGCCATTACTTTGCGGAATACGGCAAAGGTCAAAATGAGCATTACCAAAGAAATAATAAAAATGGTGGCATCAAACAGGATGTAGTGATTGAACTTTTCACCAAGATTGTATGCGGTGAGTGCCGAGAGTGAAACGATTACCACACATACCAGACTACTGATGTCCGCTGTTTTCTGAACATGTACATTATTCTCCATATAGTTGTGATTGTTTACAATTCTATGCCACAAAGTTCAGCACTAATTTCCATATAACCATAAATACTAATGGTTGTTGGACAGATATTTACAAATAATTATGGTTAGAATATAAATCATACTCAGAAATCATACTCTAACCATATAGAAATCGGTGCTTATGTCCGTTAGCTCTTACGAATCAGGGAGATTTTATTGCTGGCTTTTCGCTTGTTGCTATCCACTACTTTCATGTATCGTTGGGTTGTGGTGATGCTCTTGTGCGCCATGATACTTTGGATGGTCCGTATGTCCGTTCCGGCAGCAGCCTGCAAGGTGGCAAATGTTCTCCGGTACGAGTGGAACGTGATGTTTTTGGTGATACCGGCAGTTCGAATCCACTCTTTCATGGGGTACTGTGTCCAGCATCTTTTCAGTCCTTTGAATACCAGTCCTGTCTTTTCCGGGGAATAGCCGATTAATTGTAAGGCTTCGTCACTAATGGGGATAATATCTTCTGTCTTTGTCTTTTGAGTGACGGTATGGACGCATTTTCCTCCGGCTGCAAAGTCAACGATTTCTTCCCATCGCAATGTGAGAATATCGCTTATTCTCAAACTTGTCAGACAAGAAAACAACGAGGCGGTTTTCAGAATCGGTATCTTGCAAGGCGTTTCTGCCAATCTGTACAGTTCATCTACGCTGAGATAGTCTTTGACCACTTCTTCCGGCTCTATTTTCTCCAAGAAATCGTTTACATTGGAATGAATCAACTTGTTGCGATAGAGTATTTTGAGGAATCCTCTGAATGTGGACCAGTAGCCCACAGCCGAATTACGTGATATGGGACGCTCCGGACGTCTCAGTTGCTTCGCATTAAGCAGATACTCTCTGAACTTGTTGCATAAGTCCACGTCAATCTCCTCGAATGAGCATTTACCGCCCACGAAATTGCAGAAATGCAGATAGACGAACTCCCATTTCTGGTCGTGCTTGCGGAGTGTCATCTTATAATAGGCAAGGAAATCTCCTTTCATCTTGCTCTTGTCAAAGAAATCATACCGCTCATTGACGATGGATTCAAAACGTCTGCATCGGATGGCTTCCGCCTTTTCCGACATGACGGCATTAAAGTTCTGTTCCCGCTGGTTCTTTGGATTGGCATAGATGTAGATGCCCAAAGATTCATGACGGATTACCTTCATACTCTCTTTGTCGCGATAACCGGGATAATAATCCAGATAGAACGACAACATGTTTTTCTTTAGAGGTCTTGTCCTCAATGTTACAGTTTTACATTCGTGCATAATGATAAATATTATAATTGGTGAATAATCTGTTGCAAACCAATACAATGAAACAATGCTGATGACTACCATTACTGAAAATGATTCTTGTCTGTGCAGAATAATTCTCAGATGCCGGATTTTTCAGCCATAACCTTGTCAAAATCCTCTTTCAGCAGGAACATCGACTTGCCGTGATGCATCTTCCGTATGCTGTTGTATCTCGCATAATTGTAGACATCATCCCTGCGAATGCCGTATTTTTCCATCGCTTCGGTTACGCTGTAATACTTTTCCCGTTGGTCGAAGCCTCCGTTTTTGATGATGTCGATATGGTCTTTGGAATACTGGACTTTGCCATATACGACACGAGACGGGATTTTATGGCGATGCACAAACGAACATCGGGCATCTTTGCTCATGCCGTAGATTTCTTCCATTTGCTCCGCACCAATCCATTCCTTGATATTGTCAGCCGCTTTGTACTTGGCAAAGAATCGGTCAACTGACAGTTGTTCGTAATAGTTGAACCCACCATGGCTGATTTTAGGAATGTCGTTTTCACGGCACAGCTTGCAAATGGTTTTCCTGTTCATCTGATAGGTTGTTGCAATTTGCTCGGATGAGTAATAGCCTTCGGGGATTACAAAAGTCTCTTTCTGAGTTTGCCGGTCGCTTTTCTTTTCCCGTTTCTTGGGCGTATATGTTCCATCGCGATGCTCAATATAGACTTTGTCAAACTCCGAACGCAACACCATTGTCCGGCTTCCTTGCTTGAACCGCTTGATGTCGTACTTGTTGACATAGTAGCTGATATTAATCTTGGTAAGTCCGTATTTCTCGGTGATTTCATCGTAGGTATAGTAGTCGGGATTAAGCTTCTCCTGCTTTTCCTTAATCGCATCTATATGAGCTCGGGTATAATATACCTCATGGTGGCGGTTGATTCGGGGGATATTGTGCCGCATGGCAAAGGTTACAACTGCATTACGGCTCATACCGTATTTGTCCATAACCTGCTCCGGAGTATAGTAACTCGCTGGATTGATTTCCTCGGCAAGGTCTGCAAAATATTTGTCTATAAGACTGCGGTTGTAGAACACCCGATTGCCCTCCTCAATCTTCAGAATGTTATACAGCTTGCATCTGCGGTAAAGGGTTTTCTTTTGGATTTGGTACTTCTCCAATACCTCATTCGTGGTGTAATAGAGTGCAGCCTGTTTCCGTCCATAATTACGTTTCTTGTAATCAGGAGCATTGTCGAACATCTTTTCAATGTCCGACTTGCGGATAATAGTACGCCCACGAAGTTGTAAGGCCCGGATGATTCCGACAGCCATGTGGCGGTAGATGGTCGCACGGCTGATACCTAAAAGGGTTGCGGTTTCGGCAGGGGAGAGATACAACTTGCTCCCCACGATGCCGACTTCCTGCATGGGCTGCTCATTTTGCCGTTCCTCGTAAGCCTGCAATCGTTGCTTCCGCTTCTTCTCTTTGTACGCTTTTTCATTGCACGATTTGCTGCAATAGCGTGTTACCATCGTGTGTGCTATAAATGGTTTGCCGCACCACTGGCATTTTCTCTGTACTTCCATATATTCGTCGCCTTTAATTTCGTCGATTCTGTCTCAACGCGTCTCACAATTTCTCACAGCGTCTCACACTGTGTCTTCTATAGCGGTTTGGCACATTCTCATAGCGTCTCACATCGTGCCTAAGATGTCGCTCTGATGAGTGCGAAGTGTCCGCTTATTTGTTCGGCGGTAGAATTATGGTACAAAATGATGCTGGAAATCCGCAACCAGTCAGATTTGACTGAAAACCACATAAAAAGAAAAGCCGCTGTCTATCAGCGACTTTCTTCTAATTGCTTATGGTTGGTTATGGCTGTTTACAAGCCATCATTTGCCCACACAGAACCTCTCAAAGATATTCCCAAGGACTTCGTCGGGGGTGACTTCGCCGAGGATGGAGGAGAGGTGGTGGAGGGCTTGGCGGAGGTCTTCGGAGAGGAGGTCGGGGGTTTGGGAGGTGGTTAGGGAGGATCTTACTTTCTCCAGGGATACGGCGGCGCTCATCAGGGACTGGTAGTGGCGTAGATTGGTCACTATTGTCTGGCCAGAATCCAAAGTGGCGGTCTTTTGGGAGTCTGAGAGGAGGGTGCGTAGTGTGTCTAGGCCGAAACCGGTTTTGGCGGAAATGTATAACTTAGTCACCTTTTCGTCAGGCGATAAAACAGTATTGTTTAATAGGCTAACATTTATGTTAGAGCCTAAAACGTCCACTTTGTTCAGAAGGACTATCAGTTTTTGCGACTTTACGTCCAGGTTATTCACTATGTCAGAAATCGAATGTTCGTTTTCCTCTTCCGGGACGGTCACGTCCAGTAGAGCCAGGACGATTTCGGCCTCGCTCATCTTCTTGTAGGATCTGGAAATGCCTATTTTCTCTACTTCGTCCTGGGTGGTGCGCAGACCGGCGGTGTCTATGAAGCGGAAGAGGTGGCCGCCTATGGTCATCGTCTCCTCCACGGTGTCGCGGGTGGTGCCGGCGATGTCGGAGACTATGGCGCGGTCATCACCTACCAGGGCGTTCAGAAGGGTGCTTTTGCCGGCGTTGACGGCTCCGACAATGGCGACCGGAACACCGTTGCGAAGGGCGTTGCCGTAGCGGAAGGAGTCTGTCAGCGAATGAATATGCCTGAGCGCGCCGTCCAGCAGGGCTGACAGTTCCCGGCGGCTGGCGAACTCGACATCTTCCTCGCTGAAATCCAGCTCCAGCTCCAATAGGGAGGTCATTTTCAGAAGTTCGTCGCGGAGGGTTTTCAGTTCTTTAGAAAAACCGCCCTTAAGCTGGCTGTAGGCGACCCTGTGGGCGGCGGCGTTCTGGGATGAGATCACGTCGGCGACGGCCTCGGCCTGTGCCAGATCCATCTTGCCGTTCACAAAGGCCCTTTGGGTGAACTCGCCTGGACCGGCCATGCGGGCTCCGGAGTCCACCAGGCGCTGAAGAAGCCTTTCGACAACGTACTTGGAGGAGTGGCAGGAGATCTCTACGGAGTCTTCGCCGGTGTAGGAGTGCGGTGACCTGAAGACGCTGACAAGGACAGTGTCCAGATCTGTGCCGTCCGCTTCGAGCGCTACTCCATATCGCAGCTTGTAACCTTCTGTTTCAGAGATGGTGGAGCCTTTGCAGGATACTACCTTATCGGCAATCCGGAAGGAGTCTTTTCCGCTCATGCGGATGATGGCTATGGCACCGGTTCCGGGGACGGTGGCCGGGGCGCAGATGGTATCTTCGATGTTCAACATTGTTCCTGTCAATTATATTGCCGGTCACTTCGAGGCGACCCGGCGGCCAAAATAATCTCCCTCGAATCCGCTGCCCGAAGGCATCTCTTCGAGGCAACCTCGGCAACCAAGGTAATCTCCCTTAGGCAAATCCGCCGCCCGAAGGCATCTCTTCGAGGAAACCTCGGCAACCTAGGCAACCAAGGTAAAATCTCACTTCGAGGCAACCTCGTCGACCTGCAAATTTATCAACATTCGCCAACATATTCAAGGATAAGAGCCGCGAATTTATATTCATTGAATATTTTGCCGCTTATTCCCATTTTTTTGCTTAAATTTGCAGTACAAACGAACTTCCAGATGCTTGGTGTGATTTCAATTCCTTTAAGCGGCAGTGCGTCCAAGGATGCACAGAGGGGATGTTCTTTTGATTATTCAGACTTTCACCGACCATTTCATCACTGTTTGAGATGGTCGTTTTTTCTTCCTGACCGTGAGAGGGGAGAGCGTGGGTGCGCCCGGAAGACCGGCGGCACGGGGACGGCAAATGCCGGAAAGCCCTCCCGGAGCCGGCTGGAAAGATGGAACCAAATGGAAGCAAAGAGTTTAAGTTTACTATAAGTCAGATTTATTGGCAAGGAAATGAAACCAAGAAAAGGAGCGACATTAAAGTTGGAGAACGGGATCGAGTTCCGCGGATTCTCCTTTGGCTATGACGGGCCGTGCGACGGCGAGGTTGTCTTCTCGACGGCGATGGTCGGCTATCCGGAAAGTTTGACAGACCCTTCGTACTCCGGGCAGATTCTCTGCGTAACCTATCCTTTGATAGGTAATTACGGCGTACCACAGGAAGGAACGGACGAACTGGGAATATCCCGGAACTTCGAGTCAGAGAAGATCTGGGTAAGGGGAGTCGTGATCAGCGACTATTCCTTCGACTACAGCCACTGGGACGCGGTCAAGAGCCTCGACGAATGGCTGAAAGAGCAGAGGATTCCTGGAATATTCGGGATCGACACCCGCGCCGTCACGCAACTTCTCCGCGAGAAGGGCTCGATGCTTGGAATGATTGTTCCGGACGGCGTGGAGAAGGATTTCCCGATCGACGACCCGAACCTCGCCAACCAGATCGCCATCGTCAGCTGCAAGGATGTGATTGAATATGGCGGTGGCTCCAAGACAGTCGTGATGGTTGACTGTGGCGTGAAGCACAACATCCTCAGGTGCTTCATGGAAAGGGGAGTGAAGGTCATCAGGGTGCCTTGGGACTACGATTTCAACAAGCTCGACTACGACGGGCTGTTCATCTCCAACGGGCCTGGCAACCCGCAGTTCTGCAACGTCACGGTCGCCAACCTTCGCAAGGCAATGGAAGGGGACAAGCCGATTTTCGGAATATGCATGGGCAACCAGCTGCTCGCCAGGGCCGGGGGGGCCAACACCTATAAATTGAAATATGGCCACCGCAGCCATAACCAGCCTGTCCGCATGGTCGGCACGAACCGCTGCTTCATCACCTCGCAGAACCACGGATTCGCCGTGGACGACAAGACTCTCGGTGCTGACTGGGAGCCTTGGTTTGTGAATATGAACGATGGCACGAACGAAGGTATCCGTCACAAGACCAAGCCTTTCTGCTCGGTGCAGTTCCATCCGGAGGCCTCCAGCGGCCCGACCGACACCAATTTCCTGTTCGACGAGTTCATCAGCAAGCTGTAATCCAGAGAAAGTCATGAAAAACACCAACATAAAGAAAGTCCTGATCCTCGGATCGGGCGCGCTCAAGATCGGTCAGGCCGGAGAGTTCGACTATTCCGGCTCACAAGCTTTGAAGGCCCTGCGCGAGGAGGGCATCGAGACAGTCCTGATCAATCCTAACATCGCCACAGTGCAGACCTCCGAGGGAGTGGCCGACAAGATCTACTTCCTGCCTGTCACTCCGTTCTTCGTGGAGAAGGTCATCGCCAAGGAGCAGCCTCAGGGCATTCTCCTCTCGTTCGGTGGTCAGACCGCCCTTAACTGCGGCGTGGAGCTGTACGAGAACGGCATCCTTGACAAGTACAAAGTTCAGGTGCTTGGGACTCCTGTCCAGGCGATCATGGACACGGAGGACCGTGACCTCTTCATCAAGAAACTGGACGAGATAGGAGTGAAGACCATCAAGTCACACCCTGCCTCCAACATAGAGGAGGCCCGCAAAGCCGCCCATGAACTCGGATTCCCGCTCATCGTGCGCGCGGCTTACGCCCTCGGCGGACTCGGTTCCGGTTTCTGCGACAACGAGGAGCAGCTTGACGAACTCTGCGAAAAGGCATTCTCATTCTCGCCGCAAGTGCTTGTGGAAAAGTCGCTTAAAGGCTGGAAGGAGATTGAATATGAAGTTGTCCGCGACCGCTATGACAACTGTATAACGGTCTGCAATATGGAGAACTTCGACCCGCTCGGAATCCACACCGGAGAGAGCATCGTTGTGGCTCCGTCCCAGACCTTGACCAACAACGACTACTATTTCCTGCGCGAGCTTTCCATCAAGATCGTCCGTCACATCGGAATAGTTGGCGAGTGCAACGTCCAGTACGCCTACGACCCTGACGCTATGGACTACCGCGTGATCGAGGTGAACGCCCGTCTGAGCCGCTCCTCGGCGCTTGCTTCCAAGGCCACCGGCTATCCGCTCGCCTTCGTGGCCGCCAAACTCGGTCTCGGCTACGGCCTGTTCGACCTCAAGAACTCCGTGACCAAGACCACTCCGGCCTTCTTCGAGCCGGCGCTTGACTACATTGTCTGCAAGATTCCTCGCTGGGATCTCAGCAAGTTCCACGGTGTCTCCCGCAAGATCGGTTCTTCGATGAAGTCCGTGGGCGAGGTGATGGCCATCGGGCGCAGTTTCGAGGAGGCCATCCAGAAGGGCCTCAGGATGATCGGCCAGGGGGCGCACGGCTTCGTGGGCAACAAGGAGTTCCAGGTCGCCGACTTGGAGGAGGCTCTCCGGGAGCCGACCGACAAACGCATCTTCGTGATCTCCAAGGCTATGCGCGCCGGCTACACGGTAGATCAGATCCACGACCTCACCAAGATCGACAAATGGTTCCTCAATAAGCTGGAGAACATCGTGAAGACCTACGAGGACATGAACTCCTACGACACTCTTGAGGACATGCCGGTGGAACTCCTACGCCTTGCCAAGCAGGAGGGCTTCTCCGATTTTCAGATCCAGAGAGCCATCTGGAAGGACAAAGGAACCTCGACAGCCAACATGGATGTTGTCCGTGAACATCGAAAATCACACGGCATTGTCCCTGTCGTGAAGCAGATAGACACCCTCGCCGCCGAATTCCCGGCACAGACGAACTACCTCTACCTGACCTACAACGGCACGAAGAGTGACATTGAATATGAGCGTGACGGCAAGTCGGTGATTGTCCTCGGTTCGGGAGCCTACAGGATCGGTTCGTCCGTGGAATTCGACTGGTGTTCCGTGACCTGTCTCCAGACCATCCAGAAGCAGGGCTACAGGGGAGTGCTGATCAACTACAACCCGGAGACGGTCTCCACCGACTACGACATGTGCGACAGGCTCTATTTCGACGAGCTCACCTTCGAGAGGGTGATGGACATCATCGACCTTGAGACCCCGCACGGAGTCGTTGTCTCCGTGGGCGGCCAGATCCCTAACAATCTCGCCCTCAAGCTTCACAAGCACAACGTTCCGATTCTCGGCACCTCCGCCGAGGACATCGACAAGGCCGAGGACCGCCACAAATTCTCCAGCATCGTGGACAACCTCGGGGTTGACCAGCCGGAATGGAGTGAGCTTACGACCGTTGACGAGGTTGACAACTTTATCAAGAAAGTCGGATTCCCGGTTCTCGTCAGACCATCCTACGTGCTTTCCGGAGCAGCGATGAATGTCTGTCACGATGAGGAGAAGCTCCGTCACTTCCTGAGCCTCGCCGCGGAAGTATCTCAGGAGCACCCGGTTGTCATCAGCAAGTTCTATATGCGTAGCAAGGAGATCGAGTTCGACGCTGTCGCCGACAATGGAGAGATCCTTGCCTACGCCATCTCGGAGCACATTGAATATGCCGGTGTCCATTCCGGGGACGCCACCATCCAGTTCCCGCCTCAGAAACTCTATGTCGAGACCGTCCGCAGGATCAAGAAGATCGCCCGTGCCATCGCCGGCGCGCTCAGCATCTCCGGTCCGTTCAATATCCAGTTCCTCGCTCGTGAGAACGCCATCAAGGTCATTGAGTGTAACCTTCGCGCTTCCAGAAGCTTCCCGTTCGTGTCCAAGGTGCTGAAAATCGATTTCATCGAGCTGGCTACCAAGGTTATGCTGGGTCTCCATCCTGCGGCCCCGCAGAAGAGTGCCTTCGACCTTGACTATGTAGGCGTGAAGTCCTCGCAGTTCTCGTTCGCGAGACTTGAAGAGGCTGATCCGATGCTTGGTGTCGATATGTCTTCGACCGGTGAGGTCGGCTGTCTGGGCGATGACCTTAATGAGGCTTTGCTGAAATCAGTGCTTTCAGTCGGCCAAAGGATTCCGGAGAAGAGGGTTCTGCTCTCGACCGGTGATCCGCTCCAGAAGGCTGATATGCTGAGGGCCTGCCGACTTCTCGTCGAGAAGGGTTATGAGCTTTACGCCACAGGTGGCACGTATAAGTATCTTGTAGAGAACAGTGTTCCGGCGACGAAGGTGCTCTGGCCAAGCGAGTGTGACAATCCTAATTTCAAGGGACGATTCAAACCAGCTTTGGAAATGATTCAGAACAAAGAGGTTGATATGGTGATCAATATCCCGAAAAACTTCTCGGCTCTGGAACTTTCCAACGGCTACCAGATCAGAAGGGCAGCCATAGACTTCAACGTCACCCTCTTCACGAATGCCCGCCTCGCCACCGCCTTCATCCGCGCTTTCTGCTCCACCAGCATAAACGACATCCAAATCAAGTCCTGGGATCAGTATTGATCTCTGGATTTGATTCCATAGCCGAATATTTGGTGCCGCAGACTTCCGCGCTACGCGCTCCATCCCGTCCCACCTACGGCGGTCCACCCGTTCATGTGGCCACGGGCGGCCATAGTCTGCCACACCAAATATTCGGCTATAAAAACATCTCGGATTGTTATACCATAATCAACTGAAAGGCAGTTGCCGCAAGCGACTTTGGCTCCCGAAGAGGGAGGGGACCCACGGAGTGGGGAGGATCGCTGGAGGTAACTGCCTTTCAGTTGATTCCAAATTAGAAATAATAAAGGCGACTGAAAATATTCAATCGCCTTATAACTAATTCTTAAATGCTTCAATCGCTATAAATGCAACTAATAAAAATAAGAGAATCAAACAGACTATAGCCAATACTATAAGAATCCTTTTTACCCATTTTTCTAATTTGCTGTCCCCCTTTATCATTTGTGATACAAGTAACAATAAAGAAGGTACTATAACCAAAGTCAGCAGTGGCGACATATTTTATAACATTTAGAACGTGTCGTAGTACTTGGCGTCACGAGGGGTGACTTTGTTCATATTCTCAAGGAGAAGATCATTGGTCTTGTACTCGTCCATCAGCTGAAGCATAAAGTTCATCGCCTCGGTAGGATTCATATCCGCAAGAAGCTTGCGCAGGATCCAGATTCTGTTGGCCGCCTCACGGCTGTATAGCAGATCATCACGACGCGTGCTGGAAAGAACCACATTGACGGCAGGGAATATACGCCTGTTGGCAAGGGTCCTGTCAAGCTGAAGCTCCATATTGCCGGTACCCTTGAACTCCTCGAAGATCACATCATCCATCTTGGAACCTGTCTCAGTCAAGGCCGTCGCAAGGATTGTCAGCGAACCGCCACCCTCGATGTTACGCGCCGCACCGAAGAAACGCTTAGGCTTCTGCAGGGCATTGGCGTCCACACCTCCGGTCAAAACCTTACCGGAAGCCGGCTGCACTGTGTTGTACGCACGGGCCAGACGGGTGATGGAATCAAGCAGGATCACAACATCGTGACCACACTCCACAAGTCTGCGTGCCTTCTCCAGAACCATATTCGCGACCTTCACGTGCCTCTCGGCCGGCTCATCGAAAGTCGAGGCCACCACCTCGGCCTTTACGCTGCGGCTCATATCGGTAACCTCCTCAGGACGCTCGTCGATAAGAAGCACGATCTCGTAAACCTCCGGATGATTGTCAGCGATCGCGTTGGCGATTGACTTAAGCAGCATTGTCTTACCGGTCTTCGGCTGCGACACGATCAAGCCACGCTGGCCTTTTCCGATAGGAGTGAACATATCCACGATACGGCACGAAGGATCGCTCTGATGGCCGTGACCAAGAAGATTGAACTTTTCCTCCGGGAACAGCGGGGTGAGGAAATCAAACGGCACCCTGTCACGGATGTAGTCAGGAGTACGTCCGTTGATGTACTTGATCCTCACGAGAGGGAAGTACTTGTCACCCTCCTTAGGAGGACGGATCTCACCGGTGACGGTGTCACCGGATTTGAGGGCATTATTCTTTATCTGACTCTGGCTGACATAGATGTCGTCAGGGGAGTTGAGATAATTGTAGTCCGAAGAACGGAGAAAACCATAACCGTCCGGCATGATCTCCAGAACACCCGTCGCCTCCACAGTACCGTCAAACTCGATTTCCGGAGCTTTCGTCCTTTGATTTGGATTCTGGAAATTCTGTTGGGGCTTCTGCTGCTGGTTCGGGTTCTGTCCGTTGTTCTGCCCCTGGAACTTGTTCTTCTGCTTTCTGCGGGTAACATCAGCATGAGCCGCCGGATCATCCTTCAGATCATCAAAAAGCGCATGAATGAACTCCTTGCCATTTACCGGCTTGTCGGCTGAAGTCTGAGCATCGGGCTGTTGAGTGACTTCGGTGGCGGCAGCCTCCACGGATTCCGGCTTATTCTCCTCCACCGACGCAGCGGTCTCAACCTGAGTCTGAACCATAGCGGATTTAGGCTTACGTCCTCTTTTTTTAGGAGCCGGCTTAACCTCCGTTTCTTGAGCGGCGATAGGTTCCGCCTTTTGTTCTGAATTTTCCGCCTTGTCAGTCTTGACCTCCGGCTTCTGCTGCGATTTAGCCTTTTTCTCATCTTTCCTGGTGTCAGCCGACTTGGTATCCTGAACGCCGGATTGTTCCGGAAGCGGATTCTTGCGAGGCCTTCCACGTTTGGCTTTTGGTTTCTCTATCGGTTGAAGAGACGCGGCGGCAGCCTGCGCGTCAAGTATAGCATAGGACAGATTCTCATCAGTGAATTTCTTGATGTTCTTAATCTGATGCTCCTGAGCGACTTTTTCAAGCTGCTCTCTGCTCATCTGAGTGAGTTCAAATAAATTATAAGGCATAAATTTAAAATGGATCCGATGTAAGAACCGGATATGATTTCAGAAAAGTTATAGTGGATATAATAGCCCCAAGGCTTACGCTGAAAATGTCAGCATGCAAATATAAGATATTTATGATAAACATCCAACTATTTATCCCAATAACTCGTACTTTTCTTGAATCTCAGCAAGTCAGCCAAAGCCGCCGCGTTCGCAGAGATGAGGAATGAATATGACTGGTACATTCCAGAAGGCACCCAAGAGACGGAAATATTGAAGCAATGCAGATCGTACCTGAAAGAGAACTGCGTCGTGGTCATCTTCATCGCTGTGAAATCCCATCCTGACTGCGCCTGCACAGACATCTTAGGGGTCAGTTGAATATTTCCTTGAACACCGAGTGTCTGGGTGTAGTTATCCTTCTTGCTGAGCTGGTTGTTGGCGTAGCTGTACGACCGGCTCATCGAGAAGCTATAGTTGAAGTTAAGGCTCCACGGAACGTTAGGATTCGTATAATACAACCATCCGCCAGGAATATATTCACCGGTCAAAGGATGATAGTATATTCTTCTGTAGTAGTCGGCCGGATTGCCGGAGCCACCACCGTCCCCGCCTGAAGATTTCGAACCGTCGTTGCCTTTGACAGTGCCTTTGCCGGACAATGAATATGACACAGAGGTGCTGACGTTGGTGAGCCTGAGAGGCACGCCTGTCTCCAGAAGGTTATATTTGTTGACCCGCTGTCCTCTCTCGTTGATGGCATACGGGTCGAAGTTCATGTTGCCGTTGATTCCAAGTTTGCCGAAAATAGAGGTGGACATGGACAGTCCCACATTGTTCATCTTGAGGGAATCTGCCAGGAAGTTATAGCCTGTGGAGAAGTTGAACTGATCAAGGATCTTCACTTTCTTCGATCCTGTGCCTGTCGTGTCTTTCATGTCACGCACCTTGGCTTCAAGGTTGTTGCCGAGCGAGATGCTCATGGTGGCGGATTTGCCCTTGCCTGGAGCCGAGTTGATCTGTCCCTGATAAATGTTGTAGTCGTAGGATTTCTGCACGCCGAGAGTATCCACATAATTGAACGTGCGCCATCCGTTGAAGGCTTTGCCTTTCTCAGGACTGAAGCTCATGCTGACGCTCGGAGAGACGACATGACGAAGTGCCTGTATCTTATGATACTTGCCGAAATTGTACATTCCGTAGATCCGCGTGCTCATCGAAAGTGAACCGGAATAATTGTGTGTGGCGCCGAAGGTGCCGAACTGTTTGCCCATCTCGGTCTTCACGCTGTTTGTCTCTGGATCGAAATACGCCTCGCTCTTGCGGAAAAACCAGTTCATGCCGTAACTCACATTAGGGGCCACATTCAGGTATTTGAAAAGAGTGAAATCCGGCAGTTTTATCGAAAAATTATGAGCCACGCCATTCTGGAACTTGTCAATAAAGCCAGGTTCTCCGAACTCCGAGGCCTTGAAATTGATCTTGTTCTGGATGGATGTGTTGTAACCCAGGGCGAATTTCTCGTAGAAACGCTCTTTCCCGACCCTGTTCTTGATCTTGAAAGGATAGAATGTGGAGACAGAGAAAGTGATGTTAGGCAGTGTGAATGTGTATGAGCTGTCCCTTGAGTTCTGGCTGTGCAGGGCGTTGACCGACAGGTTGAACTTTCCGTTCCAGTTCTTTGAGTATGAGATGGAAGACGAGATCTGGTTCTGGAGAGCCTCCGACACCGAATGCGAGTTGTATCGGCTGTTGGAAGGGCTGGAGAAATTGACCGACGCCGAGAATGATGTTCCAGGGTGAGCCTTGGAATCCTGTGAGTGGGACCACCTTACTCCGAAGTTCTTGCTCTGGAAGAAGTCCGTGCTCCCTTTCTCGCCTGTCTGGTCGACTGAATAGTTGACGGCCAGGTTGCCGGTGAACTTGTACTTCACCATGTACCTTGAGTTAAGATTGGCCGCCCAAGAGCCAAGGGTGTAATAGTCACCTGTCAACGACATGTCAAAATAGTCTCCCAGAACGAAGTACATGCCGGCGTCCCTCAGGTAGAAACCACGCGCGTTCTCCTCTCCGAAAGACGGCATTAGAAGTCCGGTGGCTCTGTCAGGACGCTTGGGGATGAATCCGAACGGGATTCCTATCGGGAGATCCACATCCTCCACAACGAGATGCGCCGGACCGAACACCGTCTTCTGGGATGGTTTGGTGACAACTTTCGCCGAAGACAGCTTAAGGTAATAGTGCGGATGCTCAAGATCGCAGACCGTGTACTTGCCTTTGGTTATGTTGATGGACTTGTCCGGCATCATCTTGATGTTCTTCCCGTGAAGGATGCCGTCATCCTCCTTCGTTATCATGTTCGTGATCCTGGCCTTGCGGGTGTTGAAATTGTACCGGACCTCTTCCATGTTGAATGTCTGGCTGCCCTGGGTCATCTCCGGCTGCCCCTTCCACTCTTGGGCAAGGCTGTCGTAGGTGCCTCTGGCATAGACGGTGCCGGTGGACATGTCATATTCCATGTAGTCAGCCTTCAGTTTGATGTTCTCGTAGGAGACCTCGACGTCTCCCCAGTAATACATCTTGCGTTGACCGTTGGAAAAATCCTGCCTTATGGAATCTTTCGCTCCTGAGAATGCCGGTCTGGTAAGCGAGCTTTTGTCAAGAAGAAACAACGAGTCTGCCCTTGATGTTGAGTCAGCCACCCTTAGGGAATCTCTTCTGCGGGCGATTGAGTCTTCTGCGGGCGGCAAGGAATCCTTCGCCTGTGGCAAGGTCCCGGCGGCTGGCCTGATGGAGTCCGGCGTAAACTGAGTCACAGAGGTCTTTTTCAGACTCCTGTTCCTCCTCACATCCTGCCCGAACATTGTCAGTCCAGTCAGCGCGGCAAGAGCCGCCACGAGGATAATATTATATGTATGCTTCTTGAATTGCAATTATTTTATAAATTTGCAAAAGACAAATATACTACATATTTTGGATTTACATCGCAATTTTCTTGCCGTACTTACGGCACTGTCGCTTTCAACGGCCGGATTTTTCGCTTATGCACAAAAGAATCCGTCGGCTTCGATACGTTTGTCAACCGTGGTCATAGACCCCGGTCACGGTGGCAAGGACTCCGGCTGCATAAGCCCGAGCGGAAAGACAATGGAGAAGACCTTGGTGCTGGACATATCCAAACGACTGGCCGATATGATCAAGGCAGGCTACCCGGATGTGAAGGTCATAATGACCAGAAGCGACGACACGTTTGTCACACTTCAAGGGAGGGCGGACATAGCGAACGCGAACAACGCGAACCTGTTCATCTCCGTCCACGTGAATTCCGTGCCAGGGAAGAAGAACGGCCCAAACGGCTATTCTGTGCATATCCTCGGCCAATACAACAGCAAGAACAAGGACATGTACGCCGGGAATATGGACGTGGTGCGCAGGGAGAACTCAGTCATAAAGCTTGAGGACGACTACACCACCCGCTATGAAGGCTTCGACCCGAACGATCCGGAGTCCTACATATTTATGAATCTGATGCAGAACGCCTACCTGGAGCAAAGCTTCAAGTTCGCCCAGGCAGTGGACAAGGAAATGAAGGGAGGAACGTTCCAGCATAGCCGAGGAATATCCCAGGATGCGTTCTACGTCCTGTGGCGTACGGCGATGCCATCAGTGCTCATAGAATGCGGATTCCTGTCCAACTCCGCCGACCGCGAGGCCCTGATCACCGAAAAGGGACGAGCCCGGATCGCTTCAGACATCTACGATGCGTTCAAAATCTACAAGAAGGAATATGACGGCTCGGACGCTGTCAAAGGCTCCGTAAAGGCAAAAAGCACAGGCTCTGAATCAAGCGTGGCTGAAGATGGGGTAACGGAAGTGTCTGTTAAAGAGGCTGCTTCAATTGTTTATGGAACTCAGGTTCTGGTATCTTCCAAATCAATGCCCGGCAACGATCCTTTCTTCAAAGGATATGACGTTATCAAGATGCCGGCCGGAAGACTTTTCAAGTATATCATAGGCTACTCTTCAGACTTGAACACAGCCAAGGAGATGAACCGCTCACTGAGCCGCGATTTCAAGGACTCATTTCTTGTAAAGGTTGAGAACCATACCGCGGAACGTCTGAGATAGCCCTTCTGAAATCCCGTTCTTTCACTTAATCAAAGCGTTGGAGGGACGGGATTTTTATTTTAGACAAATTCTAATTTATAACTCGCTTGATAATAGCCAATTTAAGAAAATATTTAGTCGTAAAATATTGATTACGTTAATATTACATAATTTAATTAGTGTTAAAATAGGTTCGCATAAGGAAAATAAAAATCAAAAACAATACAAAAAAAGATTTTTTATGAATTAATTTTCCCCCAATTTTGCACAAGCAAAAACGAAGAGGGAACAATTCTCTTATAATTCAAATTAATTCATTTAAAGAAATGGCTGAACTGGAAAGACATATCTCTGTCTGGAATGAGTGTCTTAGGATTTTTGAGCAGAACGTTGAACCGAAACAGTTTGACGTCTGGTTCAAGACTATAGTTCCCGTTTCTCTCGAAGGCTCTACATTGACGGTCGAGGTTCCGACCGATTTCTTCAGAAGTTATCTTGAGGACGCTTTCCTACCAATAATAAAGATGACACTCCGAAGAGTGATCGGGCAGGACGCAAGGCTGCTCTACAAGATCCATCCTGTACAGAAGGAACGCGCGATGGTATTCACCGCGTCGCACGGCAACGTACCGGAGAACAAGCCGGTGACGATCAACACGTTCCAGCCATCGGGCAATCCGAGTCCGTTCGTCTTTCCGGGGATCCAGAAACTCAAGATCAACCCGAGGCTGAACCCGGTCTATTGCTTTGACAACCTTATAAAAGGGGAGTGCAACAAGATGGGCTACAATGCGGGAATAAGCATCTCAGACAAGCCTGGCAAGACTCCGTTCAACCCGTTGTTCATCTTCGGTGGCCCGGGACTTGGCAAGACCCATCTCGCGCAGGCGATCGGTATCGCCATCCACGAAGCCTACCCGGATCTTGTTGTCCTCTATGTCACCGGCAACGAGTTCAGGACCCAGTACGTCAATGCGGTCAGTGTACAGAACAAGCTGACTGACTTCATGGCCTTCTACATGAGGATCGATGTCCTCATAATGGATGACATCCAGGAACTGAACGGCCCGGCCTCGCAGAACGCGTTCTTCAACATATTCAATCATCTTCATCAGTCCGGCAAGCAGCTGGTGTTCACCTCCGACCGCTCTCCGGCAGACTTGAAGAACTTCGAGGAGAGGCTGCTTTCGCGCTTCAAGTGGGGCTTGTCCATCGAATTGGCCAAGCCTGACCACGACACAAGGCTGGCCATGCTGAAGGCAAGATGCGTCCGCGAGGGTGTATCCGTCAGCGATGAGGTGCTGGAGCTTCTTGCGAACAGGATACGCTCGAACTTCAGGGAATTGGAAGGAGCGCTTATCTCTCTGATTGCCAACGCCACCCTTTGCCACGAGGAAGTCACGAAGGAATTGGCCGAACAGGTCACCGGCAACATCGTAAGCGAGGATCAGAATGAAATCTCCATCGACAAGGTTCAGGAAGTTGTCTGCGAATATTTCAACATCACCCGCGAGACCCTGCTCTCCAAATCAAGGAAGAGGCAGATCGTCCAGGCCAGGCAGATAGCCATGTACATGAGCCGCAACCACATAAACGGCTGCTCCCTGTCAACGATTGGTATGGAACTTGGAGGGAAAGACCACGCTACAGTGCTGCACGCCTGCACGACTGTGTCGGACCTTATGACAACAGACAAGATGTTCAAGCAATACGTGACCGACATAGAAAAGATGCTTGTGCCTGTGGCAAGATAATAAAGGTGCCAAATGAATTCAGAAAAAGTACTCTCAATCTTCAAGGAAATCACACGGATTCCAAGGGAGTCCGGACACGAAGAGCCGATGACTGCCTTTCTTCAGCGTTTCGCCGGGGAGAGGCATCTTGAATGTAAAACCGACAAGACAAACAATGTCTGCATAGTCAAGGAAGCCAGCAAAGGCAAGGAGAATGTGCCTACGCTCGTTCTTCAGGGACATCAAGATATGGTCTGCGAGAAAAGAAGCGGCGTTCAGCACGACTTCCTCAAGGATCCTATTGAATATGTCATCGAGGATGGCTGGATGGTCGCCAAGGACACCACGCTCGGAGCCGATGACGGAATCGGTGTCGCCGCGATGCTCGCGCTTCTGGACAGTGACCTTCCGATGGGGAAGATCGAGTGCGTGTTCACCATCTCTGAGGAGACCGGAATGGACGGGGCCTTCGGAATGGAACCGGGCTTCTTCACCGGCAGGACTCTCATCAATCTTGACTCTGAGGATGAGGGGCAGATGTTCATCGGTTGCGCCGGCGGCCTTGACACGACAGCCGTGTTCAATTACAAACAAGAAGATTTCAAAGAAGGCTATAAGCCGGTAAGACTGGAGATCGGCGGAGCGCTCGGCGGACACAGCGGAGATGACATCAACAAGGGCCGCGCGAACACGGTGCAGCAGATGGCGCGTTTCCTATATTCAGAAATGGCTTATGGACTTCAGCTTGTTATGCTGAAAGGCGGCAACAAGCCGAACGCGATAGCGAGGGAGTGCGAGGCAATCATCACCGTTCCGGACGCGGACGCCACAATCGCGAGACTCACCTCGTTCGGCAAGGATCTGAGGAATGAATATTTCAGGACGGATCCAGATTTGAGCGTCAGCTGCGAGACGTACAGATGCACCGAGAAGCCGATCCAGAGCGATGTCGCAAGGAGGCTGATCGCATCTCTCTTCGCCTGCCCGCACGGAGTCGAGACTATGAGCCAGGACATTCCGGGACTCGTGGAGACTTCGACAAACCTGGCGGCCGTAAGGATGAACAAGCAGGGAAGGATCGAGGTCATCACAAGCCAGCGCAGCTCGACCGGTTCGGCAAGAAAGATGATGGCCGCCAAGGTGGAGGCCAACTTCCTGCTCGCCGGAGCCGAAGTGACCCATCTTTCTGAATATCCAGGGTGGAAGCCGAACCTCGATTCCCACATTCTGCGCGTGTGTGTGGATTCGTACAAGAAACTGTTCGGATGCGAGCCGGAGGTCAAGGCCATTCACGCCGGACTTGAGTGTGGACTTTTCGGGGAGAAGTTCGGGGATCTGGATATGATTTCCTTCGGTCCGACCCTCAGGGGTGTGCACGCTCCGGGCGAGAAGCTTGAGCTTGCGTCCCTTGACAAGTTCACCGAGCATCTTGTCGATGTCGTCACGAATTTTGAATAAATGGTAAAGATAGCCCCTTCAATACTATCCGGCAATTTCCTCAATCTGGAGCCGGACATCAGGATGGTCAACGGGAACGCCGACCTGATCCACATCGATGTGATGGACGGCAGTCTCGTACCGAACATCTCGTTCGGGTTTCCGGTGATGGAGGCGATCGCCAAGGCCGTGACCGTCCCGATGGACGTCCACCTGATGATCATCAATCCGGACAAGTACATCGAAAGATTCGCCAAATGCGGAGCGAACCTGATAAGCTTCCATCTGGAGGCCGCTGACCAGGCCGGCAAGGATCCAAAGGAGATCATAGGGATGATCAAAGCCTGTGGAGCGAAAGCCGGACTTGCGATCAACCCGGATGTGCCCGTCGAAAGGCTTTTCCCATACATCGAGGATGTGGACTTCTTCCTGATAATGTCGGTATTCGCCGGATTTGGGGGACAGAAATTCATCCCGGAATCCATCGACAGGATCAAAACTCTGAAGGCAGAGATGGACAGAAGGGGAGTCTTGAAGGACATCGAGGTTGACGGCGGGGTGTCATCCGCCAACGCAAGGATTCTGGCCGAAGCCGGAGCGACAATGCTTGTGGCCGGAAGTTCGGTATTCAAGGCGGAGGATCCTGCCAAGGCTATTGCTGAGCTTCGTTAGATAACATAGCTTATTTCCTTAAAGGCGAACTCTAAACGTTCGCCTTTTTCTGTTTCGAGACAGAGCAGGCCACGGTCGGTGACACCAACGATTCTCGCACGTATTGACGCGCCTGTCGAGCAGACTACATATTCATTGAAAGTGCCGACGCGGTAGAGTCTGCTGACATATTCCTCAGCGTTGTCGTAGTGTCCAAGCCTCCTTTTCAGGAAGCGGCAAAGTTTGGGAAGCTGGTCTTTGAGATCATATTCCCTGCCGGTCAGCATCGCCATCGAGACGGGGTTCAAAAGTTGTGGCGGAAACTCCTTTTGGTTGACATTCAGGCCGATTCCGATGACGCTTGCCGTCAGGGAGTCTCCGCAAAGGGTGTTCTCAATGAGTATTCCGCATATTTTCCTGTTCCTGACATAGATGTCGTTCGGCCATTTGACCGTGGCCACAATCCCTTCATATTCAAGGTAATCAAGCACGCCCAAGGTGACGCTCCGGCTTATCGGGAACTGCCTTGAGGCCTTCAATGGCGGATAGGCTCCGTCCCCAAACTTCATCACCAGAGAGAATGTGAGGTTTTCTCCGGGCCGTGCGGACCATGAATTACCCCGCTGGCCACGCCCTGAGGTCTGATGTAGAGCCGCCAGGACTGACAGATTGTCAATCCCTGAAATATTTCTTAGGGCTTCATTATTAGTCGAATCGACCTCATCGAGCCATTGTATGTCAACTTCCTCTTTCATTGGTTCAGAATTTGTCGTATATTTGTATATTTGATTGTAATTGCAAAAATATAAAACATTCTCAATATGATTACACACGATTTGCGGGTTATGGCCGACGCTATGCTCGACAAGAAAGCACAAAACGTAATTGACATAGATCTCAGGCCGCTGGGAACCGCAATCACTGACCATTTTATGATCTGCAACGCTGACTCCACCACCAACGTCAACGCCATAGCCGACAATGTCATCGACAAGATGCGGGAGGAAGGCAGAAAGCCTCTCCGTACCCAGGGTCTGGAGAATAATTTCTGGATAATCCTGGACTATGGGGATATCGTCGCTCATATATTCCTTACGGAATACCGCCAGTTCTACAGGCTGGAGGAGCTCTGGGCCGACGCTCCGCACAAGGAATACAAGGAGAGACGCGTTCCTAAAACAAAAAAGACAGAGACAGATGCCGAATAACGCAAATTCGCCGAAAGGCAATGATCCAAGAAGGAAGGTTATCCGCGTGAGATTCAATTTCTCGTGGCTTTACCTTATTCTTATCCTTGGCATAGGTTGGCTGCTGCTCAACAACAGCGGGGCCAATCCTCAGAAGATAGAATGGGCCGAGGTCCAGGAGATGTTCCTCAAGGGCGACATCAAGGAGATTGATTTCGTGAGGAACGACTTCAAGGGCAACATCACCGTGCGCCCGGACAGGCTCAACAAATATGCTGACAAGTTTGGAGGCAAGGTTCCGGCCAGCTCGCCTCATTTCATATTCCTGGTCTCCGACAAGTTCGACGCCGAGAAGGAGTTCGGTGAGCTGAACGCCAAGCTTACTCCGGACGAGAGTCAGGTCAAGATTGTGATGGAGAACGACAGCAGGATGTGGTCAAACGTCCTTGAATGGATAATTTTCCCGATCCTGCTCATCGTTATGTGGATCTGGATGTTCCGTGGCTTCAGCAGGAATATGGGCGGAGGCAGCGGCGGTCCCGGCGGAGTGTTCAATGTCGGTAAATCCACCGGCAAGCTCGCCGACAAGGAGAAGGTCAACGTCACATTCAAGGATGTCGCGGGTCTGTACGGAGCCAAGGAAGAGGTGATGGAGATCGTGGACTTCCTCAAGAATCCTAAGAAATATACAGCCCTCGGAGGAAAAATCCCTAAGGGAGCCCTTCTGGTAGGCCCTCCGGGTACAGGAAAGACATTGCTGGCCAAGGCAGTGGCAGGGGAAGCCAACGTTCCGTTCTTCTCGATTTCCGGTTCGGATTTCGTAGAGATGTTCGTCGGTGTCGGTGCTTCCAGGGTCCGTGACCTGTTCCGTCAGGCGAAGGAAAAAGCTCCTTGCATCGTGTTCATCGACGAGATCGACGCTGTCGGAAGGGCCAGAGGGAAGAATGTCGGATTCTCTTCAAATGACGAGCGAGAGAACACTCTCAACCAGCTTCTTACCGAGATGGACGGATTCGACACAAATTCAGGTGTGATAATCCTTGCGGCCACAAACAGGGCTGACATCCTCGACAAGGCGCTTCTGCGCGCCGGACGTTTCGACCGCCAGATTCACGTGGATCTTCCGGAACTGAAGGAAAGGGAAGAGATATTCAAGGTTCACACACGCAACCTCAAGGTCGCTCAGGACTTCGACCTCGGATTTATGGCCCAGCACACGCCGGGCTTCTCCGGGGCGGACATCGCCAATGTCTGCAACGAGGCGGCGCTCACAGCGGCAAGAAGAAACAAGAAGGAGATTGATCGTCAGGATTTCCTTGACGCTGTTGACAGGATTGTAGGAGGACTTGAGCGCAAGGGCTCGATCATGACTCCGGCGGAGAAGAGGACGACGGCATACCATGAGGCCGGACATGCTACTGTGGGATGGCTGCTGCCATATTCAGATCCAGTGTTCAAGGTCAGTCTCATCCCGAGAGGGGATGCGCTCGGCTTGACTTGGTACCTTCCGGACGAGAGAAAAATCCTGTCCAAGTCCTATCTCATGGACAAGATGTGCGCGTTGATCGGCGGACGTGTGGCCGAGGAAATCATCAATGGGGAGCCGGCCACGGGCGCGTTGAACGATCTTGAGAGACTTACCCGCATGGCCTACAACATGGTGCAGTACTACGGAATGAGCGAGAAGGTCGGCGAGGTTTCGTTCTATGACTCGACCGGATCAAAGGGCTACGACCTCACAAAGCCTTACAGCGAGAAGACCGCCGAGCTTATGGACCAGGAGGTTAAGGATCTTGTCAAGGAGATCCACGACAGGACCTACAGGATTCTGACCGAGCATAAGGAAGGCTTCGTCAAGATGGCTCAGATTCTCCTTGAGAAAGAGGTGATCTTCGCCGAGGACATCGAGAAGATTTTCGGTCCGAAGGTGAAACCAGCTGAGGATGCGGAACCTGCCAAGGCTCAGGCAACCGAGAGTGACACACAGATAACCGAGGCTGGAAATGAATAACGTTGTCGTCAGATCGATTTCAGGCGTGGTCTTCATCCTTGCGATGTTGGCCTGCCTGATGTTCAATAAGTTCCTGTTCGCCGGACTGATAATATTCATAATGTCCGTGATGCTGCTGGAATTCTACCACATCACGATGGGGAACAGCTACACCTTCTCTAAGGTGCTGGCGATCATCGCCGCGATCTTCCTTTTCGGACTGCTGTTCGCCACGGCTTCCTATCATATTCCGATAAGATTCGTGGCCTTCGCGATGGTTCCGATCTTCATCGTGATGATCAACTCACTGTACGTCAAGGACAAGGATGAATACGGCAAATTCTCGAACATCTACACTGGGCTTTTGTACATCGCGGTTCCGATAGCGCTATCAAACCTCATCGCCTTTGACAAGGCCGGGAACTTCAGCGGCAACCTGCTCCTTTGCTTTTTCATCATAATATGGTGCTCGGATGTCGGGGCGTTCGCCTTCGGAATATCTCTCGGCAAGATATTCCCGCAAAAACTCTTTCCGTCTGTGTCGCCAAAGAAGACCTGGATCGGATTCATTGGCGGACTTGTCAGTTCGGTTCTGGCGGCGTTCGCTCTTTATGAGTTCGGAATATTGAAGTTTCCTCTCATCCACTGCCTCATCCTGTCATTTATAATGTCCGTGACCGGAGTCTATGGCGACCTGTTTGAGTCTCAATGGAAAAGAGTGTACGGAGTCAAGGACTCTGGAAAAATCATCCCTGGACACGGAGGCTTTCTGGACAGGTTCGACAGCACGTTGATGGCGATGCCGTTCGGGGCGATCTATCTGGCGATCTTTGATCTGCTATAATTAATAATAACTTGATAATCAATTAATGAATATACAAGCGATATGAAGAAGATAATAGTTGATAAGGACTCGCACGGAACGATAGGCATAAACTGGGCTGTGATAGCGGTCCTGATAGCGTGCACGTGGATATTCATACATAATCTGTTCATTTCAATCCCGATCACGGTCATCCTGCTCGCCTTTGCTTTCTTCGTTTTCTGGTTCCACAGGGTTCCGGAAAGGGTGATACCGGAGGGAGACAGCAAGATGATAACTTCCGTCGCCGACGGCAAGGTTGTGATCGTGGACCGGGTCTATGAGAAGGAATATTTCAAGGACGACCGCATCCAGGTGTCGATATATATGGACTTCTTCGATGTCCACACTAACTTCTGGCCGATGGACGGGGTGATTTCCTACTATAAATATCATCCGGGAAAGTATCTGCTTGCCTTCCTGCCAAAGGCCTCGGAAAAGAATGAGCATTCGTCCACGGCGATCTGCAATGAGCACGGTGAGATTCTGTTCAGGCAGATAGCCGGCACATTCGCCAGAAGGATTGTCTGCTACTCGAAAGAGAATTACGAGGTTGAGAGGGGGCAGCAGTGCGGGATCATCAAGTTCGGCTCACGAATCGACATATTCCTTCCGCTTGACGCTGATGTCAAGGTGAAGGAAGGTGATTTCACCAGAGCCTGCGAAACGGTTATCGCTGAGCTTAAATAATTTACTACTGATCTTTCTCGATCAGTTCAACAAGACGATCCACGGCTTCCGTGTCCTGAATATGCTTCAGCACGGGAGTCTTTCCTTTATAGATGGTGACCTTGTGGTTGCCTTCGCCGACATATCCCCAATCGGCGTCGGCCATCTCGCCGGGACCGTTCACGATGCAGCCCATCACGGCGATGACGGTGTTCTTAAGATGAGAGGTTCTCGCTTTAACTTCCTCAAACGCTTTCTGAAGGTCGTACATAGTTCGCCCGCAACCTGGACAAGCGACATATTCCGGCTTATAGAAACGTCTTCGCGAGGCCTGCATCAACTCATCGACAAGATAGGATCCGATTCCGGATTCCTGAATCGAAATCTTGTCGCCGGAATCGTCCACGTACGTGCCAGTGAGTTCGAGCTCGTCCAAAGTCTTGTCCAACAGCCTCTTGCCGAAATCGCATGCGGCATCTAACAAAAGTGTTTCCCGAGATGGGGCGTCGTAAACAGCGACAGCCTTGCGTCCCTGAAGGCTTATGGAAGTCATAGAGGAGACAATCTTGTGCCCATAACGCGCGGCAAGATAACGTGCGGCTGGAAGTTCATCCTCCGGATCCTCGGTCAGAGAGACGCGCACCGTATCACCGATTCCTTCAGACAACAGGGTAGATATCCCGACACAAGACTTGATCCTGCCGCTGTCCCCGTTGCCAGCCTCGGTCACACCGACGTGAAGAGGGTAAATCACCCCTTTTTCCTTCATCGCGGCCATAAGTTTTCGGTACGCTTCGACCATAACAATAGTGTTACTCGATTTTAGCGACACCACAACATTATGGAAATCAGCATCTTCACACATCTTCAACCATTCCAAGGCAGCTTTGGCCATCGCTTCCGGAGTGTTGCCGTATAGATTTGTGATGTAGTCACCCAAAGAACCGTGATTGACACCGATACGTATTGCCGTTCCATTTTCCCGGCAGACTTCGATGAGTCTGGCGAACTGTTTACGGGCTTCATTGTGGTCCCTGTGGAAATTTCCGGGATTGATTCTGACCTTCTCCACAAACGGAGCGACCATAATCGCTGTCTGTGAGGAAAAATGGATGTCCGCCACTATCGGTACATTGATTCCAAGTTCCTTCAACCGGGATTTAATGGACTTCACACACTCCACATCTGCGGGTCCCGGCACGGTTATGCGGATCATTTCCGAGCCAGCCTCATAAAGTCTGACACACTGTGCAACCGTCGCGTCCACATCTGAAGTGTGGGTGTTGCACATCGTCTGGACAACAATCGGGTTGCCCGCTCCGATCAGGACATTACCTACCTTTGCCGTCAATGTTCTCATTCTGCGTTGGATAATAAACCTGTTGATAAGCCTCACGTCTCAGCTGAGCCTTGCCGCGGCCTGTTCTTCTTGTCAGTTGGAAATACATTCCCGCTGTCACCATGATATCAAACGGGTATGCGAAACGATAGTAATCCTTGCTGTAGTAATCAGGATCATAGATGGTTCCCCAGGAATATCTTACATTGGCGTTTATGTGGAACTCGACAGGATCGAAGACAAGTCCGAAACCAATTCCGCCGCAGATTCCGTAATCAAGCCTTCGGTCGGTGTCTTTGAATGAATTGACCAAAGATTCACTTACATAATCACCTGTACGTTTGATATTCAGTCTATAGCCGCCATAGATTCCAGCCTCCGCCATAACTTTGTAGTGAAGGCCGTCAAGATGGAGATGAGCCATGAACGGAATCTCCGCCACATCCATGATAGCCTGAGTCGCATTCTCGATGCTTGGAGTGACCTTTGTGTCTTTGTCTTCCTTGAACTTATAGCCTTCATGGCTGTACCGCAAGCCTACCTTGAAACCAAAATAAGGCATATACCCGAACATCTTGCCATAGCGGGTGTAGAATATTCCGAAAGTGTTCGGAGAGAACAATGTCGTCTGAGAATACGCCGGATTGAAAGACATACGGCTGAACGACACTCCATACTCCACTCCGATCAGGGAATAGTCGTTCACCTCAAAGACCCGGTTGAGCTTGACTGTGTCCAGATACGCGTCTGAATACGCCTCCGCCGGTGCCTTCAGACTGTCCAAAAGCACAGGTTCCGGCTTGACCTTACGCACACGGCCCCGGGACTTCACCTTGGACTGGACATTGACCGTATCCACCGGATTCTGCCCGATGGCCACTGAACAGACCAAGATGGCGAACGCTGTAAGAATATATTTGATTGTCCTCATGTTAAGTGTCATTATTTGAAGAATGTCGCCAGATCCAGTTCCTGTTCTATCTCGCTTCTTTCCGGAATATCGAACAGATCGCTGTCCTTCGTCATCAGGAACTTCACCTTTTCAGGCTGCCTATGGGCAAGAAGGTTTCCGGAATCCACTATACCGTTGCGGTTGAGATCCTCAGTGATCCTGAGGGAATACTTTCCTTTCTTTAGGTACGGAAACTCCAAGACAGAGTCTGACTCAATAACATAACTGCGAATAATGCCGGATTTCCTCTCATCAAGAAGGTCTATGATGTATTTGTTGCCGTTCACACCTGTAAGCGTCAGCTTGAAGTGGCTCAGATTGTCATCGTTCGGGAGCGAGACTTTGACCTCAGTGCTGTCGTTCCAATACCCGTTGATGTCCTTGAAGGCTCTTTCCGGAACCTTGAAAGTATATTCATAGCCCGTCTGGATCTTGATTTGAGGGGTGATGTTGTATTTTCTCAGGTTCAGCGAATCGCGTTCTATCTTGAATTTCTCGACCTGTTCTTTCTGTCTTGGATTTATCGATTTGAAAACCAGCGAGTCGAAAGCTCCCAGGATCGGTGGATAATCGAATTCCAGCGTGATTCCGTTTTGCTCGAAGGTCTCCGGCGTGGCTTTCAGACTCAGGCCGCAGATCGTGTCCTTGTGCTCGATTTTCTTGCGGGCGGCCCTGGATTTGGGTTTGTTCTCATCCACAAGGCTGACCTTCTCAGTCACAGGAGCCAGAACACCAAGAGTGTCCGTCTTCCAATATTTCACCCAAAGATGAAGGGAGTCTGGCATCGGTCTCTGATTGTTAAGCCAGAGAAGGAGGCTGTCTTTCTCGATGTTGAACTCAGTGATGACATCCTTGGCCGGAAATCCTTGGAACCAAAGGGAATCAATCCTGGTGTCCGGAGCCATGAATGTTACATAGCCGGCCCTGTCGCCTGTTCTCTTTTTGTTCATCAGCATTTGCTTGGAAGGCCTTTCCCTGAACACATTAAGCCTGAGTTCCGCCTTTCGGGACTGACATGCGACGGTGTCCTTCATGTCAAACTTTTTCAATTCCGCCACACTGTCGTTCACCACATTCACAGGCCTGAACAAAGTGTCCAGAAACGCTATCTTGTCCTCATCGGGGTCGTAGATGTTGTTACCGTTGCCGTCCACGATGGCATAGACGCGGAACACAGTGTCCTGAATATTCTGGAGAGCGAAATAGCCCCAGTCATCGGTTTTCACCGCCGCGACAGGACGTTCAAGAAAGACCGCTGAATCCCTCTGATCCTTATAAAGCATGACGGTGGCCCCTTTGATCGGCATCAATGTGTTACAGTCTTGAACAAGGCCGGTAATGTACATTGAATCTATAGAGTCTCCTGTCGAGAACACCGTGGTGAATCCAGGGAACATATTCCCTTCATTATTGTCGGCGATCGCTCCTGTCAAGTCAAGGGTGTATGTCGTGTTCGGAAGCAGGTCTTCCTCGAAATAGACAATCACCGTCTTGCCTCTCATCTTGTATTTCGGACTTTTTTGCTGAGGAGGGGAGAGATAGATGCCTTTCGGATCCTTGACAGTGACATATTCATCGAATGTGAACGCAACCTTGGTTCCATGTACAGGAACGGAAACCGCCCCCGGCTGAGGTACAACCCTTCTGACCACAGGCGGGATAGTGTCCTTGAGTCCACCTGTGGGAGCCTGTGTCGTGTTGGCGCATGACGGCTGGAAAACGGAAAGCACCAGAAGCGTCATCGCCGGAACCAAAGGGAAAAATCTTGTAAGAAATTTTTTCATCGCGGATCGTGTATATTCAAAAATCAGGCTCAGATCTCGGTTCTGACCACACTTTTTATACCATCTATGGAATTCAACCTGCGGATCATCCTCTCCATGGCGGCCTTGTCGTGGACATAAAGATCTATGTAGCCGGAAAATATTCCTTCATCGGTACTCAGATAGACCTTGCGCATATTCACTCCCATGACCAGAGAGATGTAGCGGGAGATCTCGTTCAGCAGACCGACCCGGTCAACTCCCTTGATGGAGAGGCGCACCGGAAAAGATTGGCTGTCATCATCCTCCCACTGAGGCACGACAACCCAGTCTCCATGCTTGGAGGCGATGCTGTCAGCCACCGGGCACGATTTCTTGTGCACTGTCACCGTTCCGTCAGGAGACTTGATGCCGATGACCGGGTCTCCTGGGATAGGCCGGCAACAGGATGCGATGACATAATCACTCTTCTCCTTTCTCGTGGCCTCCTTCCTCTTCCCGAACCAAGGGAAAGACCAGGAATGGCTTTTGTCCGCCTTGCCTGAAGCCAAAACCTCCGAAAGGTCGCCTAGCTTCAGAATGCCAACCCCTATCCTGAAGAACATCTCCTCGGAATTCCCTCCAGGTATCGCGAAATGCTCCAAAAGAATCTCTATGGAGTCATTGTTCATTCTATAGCCAAGTGACTCAAGCTGCTCCGAGAGCATTTTCCTGCCCAGTTCGGCAAGTTCTTTCTTATGTCCCTTGAAATAGTCTATGACAACGTTCCTCGCATGTCTGGTCTGAAGGAACTGAAGCCATTCGCGTTTTGGACGTTCAACCTCCGCGGTGATGATCTCCACCTGATCTCCGCTCCTGAGCACATGGGAAAGGGGCACAAGCTTCATGTTCACCTTCGCGGCTATAGCCTTGTTACCGATCTCAGTGTGGATGCTATAGGCGAAGTCAAGCGCTGTGGCGCCTTTCAGGATGGATTTCTGGTCTCCCTTAGGGGTGAACACAGTGATTTCGCTGCTGGTCAGGTCATTATGTATTATGTCAAGCAGTTCCAGCGCGTTCACGTCCGGATTGACAAGGATCTCCTTCACCTTGGCCAGCCACTTGTCCATCTCGCTGTCGTTCTCGCTGATGTAGCCCTCCTGCTTGTAGGTCCAATGGGCGGCGATGCCCTTCTCGGCGATGTCATCCATCCGCTTCGAGCGGATCTGGACCTCAATCCATATTCCCCTGTCGCTCATCAGGGTGCAGTGAAGCGCCTCATAGCCATTGCTTTTCGGATGCTTCACCCAATCGCGTACACGATCCGGCTTGTAGCGGTATATTCCTGTTATTATAGAGAATATGTGGTAGCACTGGTCGCGCTCGCTTTCCTTGGTGTCTGCCGGCGGTGTGAAGACAATCCTCAGAGCATAAAGGTCATAGACTTGATCAAAGGTGATGTTCTTGGTCTGCATCTTGTGCCAGACCGAATATGGAGTCTTGACCCGCTTGCGGATCTCGAAATTGAATCCGGCTTTTTTCAAGGCCTCGTCTATAGGAGTTATGAAATCGTCTATCTGCTTGCCTCTGCCACTAAGATTGCTGTTGATCAACCCGCTGATCTCCTTGTAAGCGTCAGGTTCCTTGTACTTCAGCCAGATGTTCTCCATCTCGGACTTTATCTCGTAAAGGCCGAGGCGATGGGCGAGGGGAATGAATATGAACATCGTCTCGCTGAGAATCTTATCCCGCTTGTATTCAGGCATATACTCAATCGTGCGGCAATTGTGGAGGCGGTCGGCGAGCTTTATCAGCACGACCCGCACGTCATCGTTCAACGTCAGCAGGATCCGCTTGAAGTTCTCCGCCTGAAGGCTCTTGGCGTTGGCATCATTGAGTTTCTTGCTGCGGTCCTCGTTGTCGAGCACGTTCTTGATCTTGGTCAGGCCGTCCACAAGACTTGCGATCTTGTCACCGAAGAGCTTGCGTATGTCATCCACCGTATAGTCAGTGTCTTCCACGACATCGTGGAGCAAGGCGGCCGCGATGGACTTGTACCCAAGCCCGATGTCGCTCACGACAATTTTTGCTACCTCGATAGGATGGATTATGTATGGCCCGCCAGAGCGACGGCGGACATTCTTATGGGCTTCATTCGCGAAATCGAACGCTTTCTGGACCACGTCCAGCTCCTGCTGGTTCGCGCAGCGTTTCTCCGCCGCGGCCTTAAGCTGTGCGTAACTCTGACGAATCAGTTCGTAGTCTTGTTCTGTGAATTGTGAGAAACTCATATTTCAACCAAATCTTTGTCACAATCCAAACCTGTGGAAGTGCCGTCGCATTCCTCCAAAGTCTGGAAAGTGTATGAAAACTGTGCTCCGTACATTATTATAAGCCATCCGAACCTCATCCAAACCATAAAGAGGGGAATGGCGGCGATTGTTCCGTAAACCGCGTTGAGGCGCATCACAAACACCTGTGTCTCAAGGTAAAGATATTGCAGCGCCGTGAACGCCACGCCAGCTATGACTGCGGCCTTGAAGGCATTGGAATATTTTACGTCCACGGCAGGAATATACTTGTACATAGCGGAGAATATCAAAGTGGCCACGACACCCGTGATGACCCAGCCAAGGAAAGACTTTATCGAAGCAGTGACCCCGATCCAGTTTGGAATCAGATCCAGAACGTGCGAGTACACGATCGTTCCTGAATATAGGATCAACACCACGAACGGGGTCAGGAACAGCAGGACGAGATCAAATCCGAAACTCTTTATGAACGGCCTTTTCCTGACTCTCCACACATTGTTGAAGACGGTCTCCACGCGCATCATCATCCAGATGACGAGCCAGACGAAAGTCAAGGCGCTGACAAGTCCGAAAATGTCGTTGGTGGCCGAAGAAAGGATTTTGTCGGCGGAATTGAGCACGGTGTCGATGATTCCTTGATTGACATTGGCCGAATAGAGAACCTCCTTCAGTTTGTCCGCGAGACCGAAACCGTTGGTGACAGCGAACGCGACAGCGATGAAAGGCACGAAAGCCATAGTGCAGAAATAGCTCAGAGCCACGGTCTGGAATCCTATGGCGTGGTCCGCGAAATCCTTGAACGTCTTTGTGACGATCCTGCCCAGGTTGACAAACCGTGCCTTGGCCTTGGACAACTCCGTCACCTCGATGTCCCAGATGTCCTCACGGAAGAACTTCACCGTCCTCCGCGACCAACGCACAATGTTATTTATCAAAACCTTAAGCATTAATATTCAATTAAAACATTCCTGAGAACAGGTCCGGTTCAACATTCCGCTCCTTTGCGGCGGTGCCGCCGGCGGCCTGAGGGAGCATATTCCTGAACTCTTCCTCGCTGATGATTCTGACGCCAAGGTCTCCGGCCTTTTTCATCTTCTCCGGCCCCGGTTTGATTCCTGCTAAAAGGTATGAGGTCTTTCCGCTTACGGAAGAGCTGTTCTTGCCTCCGTTGGCCTCGATCAGCCGCTTCATCTCGTCCCTTGAGACGCTGAAGTTTCCTGAAATCACAATCGTCTTTCCGGCCAAGGCGTCTGACGCGGCGGTCTTCGCCTCCATTGAGAACCGGACTCCGGCCGCCTTTAGCCTTTCGATGTCAGCAAGATGCCTGGAATCTCGGAAATATTCGAAAACACTGTCAGCGATCACCTCGCCGACATCCTGGACCTCAAGCAACTGTTCCTTTGTGGCGGTTGCAATCGCGTCTATATTCCCGAAATGACGTGCGATCTCCTTTGCCGTGGTCTCTCCGACATAACGGATGCCAAGGGCGAACAACACGTGGTCAAACGTCACTTTCTTTGATGCCTCAAGACTGCTAAGAAAACGTGCGGCCGAGCGTTCCTTCCATCCGTCCAGCAAGAGCAACTGCCCTTTGGTCAATGAATAGAAGTCCGCAGGGGTCCTGACAAGCCCGAGGTTGTACATCTGCTCGATCGTCGCGTCTCCAGCAAGCACATTCATCGCCTTGCGGCTGAGGAAGTGAACCAGCTTGCCCTTTATCTGGGTAGGGCAGCCGTCAATGTTCGGACAGAACCACTTGGCCTCGTCATCTTCCTTGACCAACGCCGTCCCGCAGTCCGGACACACCTCCGGGAAAACCGGCCTGACAGCGTCCGACGGCCTGAGCGAGAGATCTACATCGATGATCTTAGGAATGATCTCACCGCCTTTGATGATCGTCACTGTGTCGCCGACTCTGATGTCCATCTGCGAGATAAAGTCCTGATTGTTAAGGGTTGCCCTCTTAACAACCGTACCGGCCAGCTGGACAGGAGCCAGATTGGCGACCGGAGTCACGGCTCCAGTACGACCGACCTGATAGGTGATTGAGAGCAGTTTCGTGTGCGCCTCCTCCGCCTGGAACTTGAAAGCGACCGCCCAGCGCGGCGACTTGGCGGTGTAGCCAAGCGCACTTTGGTAAGCCAACTCATTGATTTTAATCACGATTCCATCCGTGGCGTACGGCAGGAACTTCCTTTCGGTGTCCCAATAATGGATATATTCCTCAATCTCGTCTATTCCGTGGACGATCTTCCTCTTGTCGGAAACCGGCAGTCCCCACGATGCCGCCGCATTCAGCGCGTCATTATGCGTCGCGAACGAAACGCTCTGGCTTGGAATATGATAGAGCGTGCACATCAGCCCTCTCCTCGCGACCTCGGACGGGTCAAGCAGTTTCAACGAACCAGAGGCCGCGTTCCTCGGATTGGCGAAAGGCGGATCCTCATTGTCCTCGCGCTCCTTGTTCAGTCGGTCAAATGAATCGTACGGCATCAGCACCTCGCCCCTGATCTCAAACTCCTCCGGCCAGCCGACTCCTTTCAATTTTTCGGGAATATTACTGATTTTAAGAGCGTTGGCCGTCACGTCATCCCCGACCACACCGTCACCTCTGGTCAAAGCCCTGAACAGTTTCCCGTTCCGGTAGGTCAGGCAGATAGCCGTGCCATCGAACTTCAGCTCGCAGGAATATGTGAACTTCACCTCTCCGAGATCCTTTTCGGCCCGGCGCACGAAATCCTCTATCTCACCGATGTTGTACGTGTTGCCGAGGGAGAGCATCGGGTACTTGTGCGTGTACTGGGCGAATTCCTTGCGGACGGCAGGCTCGGCGTTCGTCCCCATACTTTGGTCAAGGTCGCTGCCGACCTTCTGGGTAGGGGAGTCAGGAGTGAGGAGGTCAGGATATTCCTTCTCCAGATCCTCCAGCTCGCGCATCAGGTGGTCATATTCAAAATCGCTCATCGTCGGAGCGTTGTCTACATAGTACCGCCTGCTGTTCTCCCTGAGGATGTTCCGGAGTTCCTCGACACGTATTTTGGCCTGCTCGTGATCCATATCAGCAAAGTTCTTTGTAAAGAATACAAATTTAACGAAAATTGTCGGCTTTCCGTTCAAAAGAATCAAGAAGTTGGCCGAAATTTCACCTTGAACTACTTTTTTGAAAAGTTAAAACTGTTTCTTAAATTTGTGCCCGGTTTTACGAACATACAAATTTCTAAATCATTCGTATATGAAAGATTCAATCATCATTCTGTGCGGCGGCGGCCCGGCACCGGGAATGAACACCGTCGTGTTCTCAGTCGCCAAGACTTTCCTTTCAAACGGTTACAGGGTCATCGGACTTCACGAAGGCTACACCGGACTCTTCCGTAAGGAGGCCCGCACCGAAGACATCGATTTCTTCAAGGCTGACGCTTACTTCAACAGAGGTGGTTCCTACCTCCAGATGAGCCGTTTCAAGCCGACCAACGAGGATTTCGAGCAGAATTTCAACCTTGCCCTCTTCCAGGACAACAACGTGAAGCTTCTCGTGACCGTGGGCGGTGACGACACAGCCTCCACAGCCAACAGGATCGCCAAGTTCCTTGAGGCCAAGAACTATCCGATCCACAACATCCACGTCCCTAAGACGATCGATGACGACCTTCCATTGCCTCACAACGCACCGACCTTCGGATTCAACTCCGCGAAGGACGAGGGTGCGCACATCGCCCGCACCGTTTACGAGGATGCCCGCACATCAGGCAACTGGCTTCTCATCTCAGCGATGGGACGCAGCGCAGGTCACCTTGCCCTCGGAATCGGCGAGGCCACACACTGCCCTATGACCATCATCCCAGAGATGTTCAACAACACCACGATCACCGTTGACAAGATCATCAAGCTCACCCTCTCAGCGATTATCAAGAGAAAGATTCTCGGCATCCCTTACGGAACTGTCGTTGTGGCTGAGGGTGTGTTCCACGATCTTGAGCCAGAGGACATCAAGGCCACCGGCGTTCATATGACCTATGACGAGCACGGCCACCCTGAGCTTGGCAAGATCTCCAAGGCTGTCCTCTTCAACGACATCCTTGAGAAGGAGTTCAAGAAGATCGGAATGAAGGTTAAGACCCGTCCTGTCGAGATCGGTTACGACGTTCGTTGCCAGGATCCTGTGGCCTACGACCTTTCATACTGCACCGAACTCGCTCTCGGAGTCTATGAGCTCTTCTCAAAGGGTGAGACCGGATGTATGGTCTATGTCGATGAGAACGGCAACGCACAGCCTCTTTACCTGAAGGATCTCCAGAACGAGGAAGGCAAGATTCCTCCTCGCCGCGTGGACATCGAAGGTGGAATCGCCCGCAACTACTACGGACACATCTGCCACTACATCACTCCGGCTGACTACGAGGCCGCCAAGGCTTACGTCGCAAACCCTGAGGAGTATGACTTCAAGAAGATCCTTAACTGGTAAGCGATGAATATGTGAGGTTCAGTTAGTTGATCCTCACCATCGCACAGTCGTCGGATGACACTTCGACCTCGATCCGGGTTTCCGGGTCGAGTTTTTTTATGTCAAGATAATCGATTGCTTCCTTTGGTATGCGGATGGATATAACTTCCGGTCGCCGAGCCTGTCGAAGCGACCCTCCATCCGCGAAAGAACAGACAAACAACCAAGTCTCGGAGACATCCCCACGAAGGAACGCGAAATGCCGATCCGGATCAAATCCCGGCGAGTCATAGTTGCAGTAGCAAAGGTCAAACGTCTTTCCGGATGCCACCGCCGGAACCGAAGCCGCCATATTCAAAAACCTCCTCCACTTCTCAAGCAGCTCAGCCTCTTCCGGCGTAAGTCCCTCATTTGTATGAATATATTCAATCAGCCTTCCGATTGACGAAATCCTCCACCAGTCGAATATGGTCGTCCTGCCATCCCGTCCGCTGAACCCTTCGGCATCCATTCCGCGCTCGCCGATCTCCTCCCCGAAATAAACCATATACGGAGCCGTGTTCAGGAATATTCCCGCCCCCAACGCCGCGAAAGTCCTTTGGGCGTCACGGCCGAAGAAATCCGAGGCGAAACGCTGCTCGTCGTGGTTTTCCAGAAAGTTCAGCATCCTCGGCTGCAAATCTCCTAAAAACTGCCAGTTCCAGGTCAGGCTTCTGGTCGTTCCGTGACCTTCCACTACCGCCCTTACGGAATCGTAAAGACAAGACTTGTCGTAGAGAAAATCGAATCCTACCTCATTTATGTATTTGGAATACAATCCCTTCTGATAAACCTCGGCAATGAATATCATATCCGGGAACTCGGTCTTTATCCTCCCGGTCAGCCACTGGAAGAACTGCCACGGCACCATCTCAACCATATCGCAGCGGAAACCGTCCACTCCCTTGCCGCACCAATAGCGCACAATCTCGTACATCCTGTCCCAAGTCTCAGTGTGGAAATCACAGTAATTCAATCGGATGGTTTCATACCAATCATTCACGGAAGGGGAGGGCGAAAAACAGTTGCCTGAGGCCTTGGCCGGATTCTCGTAATATGTCTGCCTGTCAAAAGGCAGCCTTAACGGCTGGCCGGGATAGTAATAGAAATCGTTCTCCGGCCGCCAATGGACAGTCGGATCGTCATCGGAACCCAATGGCTTGATCTCAGGGTGAACCAGACCGACCTTGCCGTAATCCCGCGACACGTGGTTAGGAACGAAATCAATGATGACCTTGAGTCCGGCATCGTGACTTAGCTTCAACAAAGCCTCGAATTCAGTCATTCTTTCAGTCGGATTGTCAGCAAGATATGGGTTCACGTCATAGTAGTCGGCAATCGCATAAGGCGAACCGGCCGCACCTTTGACAATCTGGCTGTCGGATGCCGGGCACCCTTCTGCAGAGACCGTTGTGGCGTGCCGGATCACACCTGTGTACCAAACGTGGCTGACTCCCAGCGATTTGAAATACGACATCGTCTCGGAATCGAACTCCGAGAACTTTCCCTTTCCCCACAGCCTCGGGAGAACTTGATAGATGATCATTTTACCCATAACTAAAATCCAATCAAAGCCTTGCCTTTGTTTCTGTCAATGAATCCAGTGAGTCCGTCAACCTTCATTACCTTGGCGAACTTGCCGTCATATTCACAATCCAGTCTCGCAAGCGCTTCAAAATCAATCATTCCCGAGCCAGCATATTGATCGACCGAAAGGTAGCCTACTCCGAGAGAGGTGATGTTCTGGAAGAAATGCGTGCCTTGACTTGGGTCTATCCGGAATCCATCAATGCCATATTCAACAACCATCCTCGCGGCCGAGATATCTGTCCAGGCCACTGGCACTCCAAGGGTTGGAATCGACGATCCCCAACGTCCGGGACCTACCAGGAAATATGTCTCTCCCTTGGCGGCGAACCGGGCGTTGATCTCCGAAATCTCCTCCGCCATCAACGCGGTCTGCATCTTGTCGAACGATTCCGGACGGATTACCACAATGTGGGACGACTCCGTGAAATACCCGTTGCCCAAAGCGTTGTCACTGCGTATCAATTTATTGGACACAATCGCCTCGGCATCCTCTATCGTGGAAGTCTGCGAACCGATTCCGCTGGAGACTGGACGGACCTGAAGCAGCTTAAGGTCAGCTACTTTTCCCGCCGAAGACTTGACCGGATCCACAGCGAACTCGATCTCGACCTCGCTCATCAGCTCATCCCGGCATATTGACATAATCTCCGAGAGAGCCTTTGCTAGAGGAAAACGGTCGTATTGGAATATTCCATCGAAGGAAACCACCCTTGCTCCTCTGATTCCTATGCCAGGCACCATCCTGTCATCCAATGCGTTATAGGTGGACGCCACCAGTTCCGGACGGTCATATTCAGTAAGCGCGTCTGCCACCGGGATCCTCCGTAAATTCACCCCGTCGTTTTTGGAAATCTTAAAGGCCGAAGGTCGCAGATCGAGCACGAACATTTCGTTCTGCGTGTCCCGTTGCGCCAGTTTAGGATTGGACAACTGGAGAATCTTCTTGGGGTGCAGAGGGTCAACACGCAAGGTGCGGCCGCCGTCCACAACGGTCTTTCCCAGACCGAAAGCAACGTTCAGGACACCGTCGGTGGCTTTTTCGGATCCTATAGGGTAGGAGTTCAGCGAACGTCCCACACCGGACATCATCGGATAGAAATCGTGCCCGTGGACCGTTCCACAGATTGTCTGCACGATCACAGCCATCTTCTCCTCTCCAAGCAGGTTTCCGCTGGCCTGGATGTAGTTACGGCTGCCCTTGAAGAATGTCGAGGCATAGACGCTCTTGATTGCCTTGCCGAGTTCACGCAGCATCCTGTCCTTGTTTTCCACCGGAGGGCACATATAAGTTGCGTACACTCCTGCGAAAGGCTGATAGTTGCTGTCTTCCAACTTGGAACTTGAACGCACCGCCAGAGGACTGTCAACCGTGGCCAGAAAAGCCTTGAGGTTCTGAGTCAACTCTTCCGGAAGCGTGGATGCCACAAATTCAGAAAGAATCTCATCATCAGACAGTTCCGAGTCAATCACATATTGCAGGCCATTCTCAACGATGAATTTGTCGAACCAATCCGTCGTCAGCACGATGGTACGAGGGATTGACACCCGCAAGTCATCATATTTCTCTGACAATGAATATTTCTGGACAAGATGATTGAGAAAAGCCAAGCCTCTTGCCTTGCCTCCAAGTGAGCCTTCGCCGACGCGGGAGAACCAGTAATAATCCTGATAGGAATCCTTATGGAATTCCGTGATGATTCCCTGCCCGATGCTCCTGTGGTAACGTTGTATGTTGTCCAGAAGGAACTCTCTGAACTCTCCGGCATTTGTGTGATGCTCGGCCCTGAATGTCTCCGCAAGATTGAACAACCCTCTTGCATACAGCCACTTCGAGAACATATTCCTGGAAGTGTTGCTCATCAGCACGGCATCCGGAATATCGTAGATGATCTTCTCCAGCTGGGAAAGGCTGGCGGCCCTCCCGCATTCAACTCCGTTCGAATCCCTGAACACAAAGTCACCGAACCCGAACTCCTCCTTCATATAATCTCCAAGTTGCAGGAACAGTGTGCTGGAATATTTCTTCAGGAATCCCACCCCGAGCTCAGCTGCCGTTTTCGCAAGGCTTCCCTGTGAGGATTGCAGCAGGACCGGCATCAAAGGATCATATTCACGGATGATTCTCACAAGGTCGATTCCGGCGTCAAGTTTCTCAGTCTTAGGGTCATCCCCCTTATGGAAGACCATTCCGACATCAGAAATGACACCCAGAAGATTCCTCCTGTACTTCTCAAAATAAGCGATAGCCTCCTCAAGGCAAGTGGCCAGGAATATCTTCGGCCTGGATCTTTTTCGGTATTTCTTCTGGTCATCGTTCAAGGATTCAGTCAAAAACTCCCGACTTTGCGTGAGCACAATCTTGTATAGCTCAGGAAGATAGTTCGAATAGTAACGGATCGAGTCCTCGACAAGCAGAATTCCTTTGACACCGACCTCGAAAACGTCATTCTCGGCGTTGGCGGCGTCCTCCAGCAACTTGACAATGGCCAGAATCAGATCAGCGTTCCCGTGCCAGCTGAACACAAAGTCCACGCCCGGATGCGGAGACTCCAACACCCTCTGCCTTACCGCCTTGGAGTAGTGGATCAAAAGAATGAACGGGATTCCTCGCCCCTCTTCCTTCAACCGCGAAGCGAACGGGAATATCTCCTTGTCCTGCTCGTTGTACATACAGATGATCATATCGATCTCCTCTTCGGAACCGATAATATCCCTGGCCTGTGCCGATGAGTTTGCCCAGATGAATTTAGGAGGATTGCTCAGGTTAAGCTCACGATACTCGTTCTTGACCTGATTCTCAATGCGTCCGTCCTCCTCAAGGGCGAAAGCGTCGTAGTTGCTGCAGATCATCAGAATCTTCCGGATTCTGGACCGCATCAAGGATTCTTCGTTCATTTGCTTCGGTTTTTGCTAACGAACCGCAAATTACGAAAAATCCGCTGAATATTCTTGGAATATATGGACAAGATTTGCCTCAGGAGCCACTTTTCACACCCTGCGGCGGAACTCAGCTATGGTGATTGCGGTGGCTACAGCGGCGTTGAGAGACTCCGATCCTCTCTCGTCACGAGGCCAGGATGGTATGAAAAGCCTGTCAGTCACAAATTTGCCGACCTCGGCGGAAATCCCTTTGGACTCGTTGCCGATCACTATGACGGAAGGGGAGAGCATCCCCGTGGCCAATTCCTTGGCGTACATATCCTCTCCATCCAGAAAAGTACCGTACACATTGCCACCGGCGGCAGCGACAGCACCGCAATAGCCGCAAATGTCGCAATAATGGAACTTGACCCTGAATATGGCTCCCATCGTTGACTGCACCACCTTTGGATTGAATATGTCAACAGTGTCCTTAGAGGCATAGACCGCATCTATCCCGAACCAGTCGGCCGTGCGGATGATCGTGCCCAGATTGCCGGGATCCCTGATTCCATCCAGAGCCAGAAACAAACCCTTGGACGGCACGCTATGAATATTCCCGATTTCAATGTCGGCCGGTTTTCGGACAATGGCCAAAGCCGGAGAAGGGGATGACAGGAGACTCAGCCGTGCCATGGCCGCACTGCCGATTTCGTCGGCCCGATAGACCTTCTCGACCTCGAAAGACGACGCCAAAGCCTCGGCCACCATCTTCTCCCCTTCAACGATAAAAAGTCCGTTCTCGTCCCTGAACTTTTTCTGTTCAAGAGACTTGACGAACTTTATCTCATTGTGGGATACAGGTGACGTCATCGCTTAGAATCCGAGAATCTTAAGCATCGAGTCAGAGCTCTGCTCAGGAGCGAAGACCCTTGTCGTGATCTTGCCGTCCTTGTCCTTGTCGATCAGGATGTGCTTAGGCGAAGGCTGGAGACAATGCTTTACTCCACCGTAACCGGAAATCGCCTCCTGATAGGCTCCCGTGTGGAAGAATCCGATGTAGAGCGGATCCCTTCTGTTCTTCATCACAGGGAGGAAAATCGCGTTGGAGTGCGCCTCGGAGTTGTAGAAGTCCTTGCT